>Ga0153951_1000282_pt1 | contig 19204 bp, 14 predicted proteins | sample TSNJ035MetaG_FD_102278 | JGI IMG/M metagenome (GOLD analysis project Ga0153951, IMG submission 102278) | Attine ant fungus gardens microbial communities from New Jersey, USA - TSNJ035 MetaG | ecosystem: Host-associated > Fungi > Mycelium > Unclassified | place: USA: New Jersey, Wharton State...
AAATATCAGGATATTTTCTTTAAGTATTTGACTTAGGACAAACTGCATATATGGCCTGGAAGAAATACTCACGTGTAAAGGAGGTGGGTTATTGTTAGTATGGTTAATGTCTGCGCGCGAATTATCATCGTACAGGGCGACACAGTTTTTGTGACAACTGGTGGAGGTATCTTTTCTTCTTTCAAGTTTTTTCATCGGAGTTGATTGTCTGACAACATTTGGATCAAAGGTCCCGTGGGATCGTAAGCAAACTCAAGATGTGTCTATCTTGGTTCCATACTTAGCTCTGTGTAGTATTGTCATTCAGCTCGCTAAGATGGATGGAAGTCGAGTCATTGCATCTGCTGGCTCAGAGGAGAAGGTGAATTTTATGAAAGAAATAGGGGCTGATGTCACTTTCAATCATAAAACAACCGATGCAAGAGAAGTTCTTCAAAAGGAAGGACCTATCGATATGTACGTCGTTGCTTCATCGTATGACATCGAGCTTGGTTGACGACATACAAGCTATTGGGATAATGTCGGTGGCGATACTTTTTCAGCAGCTCTCGATGCTGCGTCGGACGGCGCAAGGTTCATAGTAAGCAGCCATCTGTGTTCTTTTTGTAACAAACTTTGAACTGTACTGTAGATTTGCGGCATGATTGCAGGTACGATGATTATATTGAATCTCTGGTATCATCGGGGTAATGTCTCTATTAGGTTATAATACTGGCCATGCCCCGGTCAGGGTACGTCACCGAGCTTGTTTTTACGGCCTTGACTCCAAGACTTGTTACAGAACTTGAATAAAATTTTTGAAAAATGCCTTGATATACACGGCTTTCTTGTGGGCATGCTGAAGCCAGAATATGAAAAGGAATTCTATGAGGTTGTGCCGAAGATGATTGCGGAAGGTAGAATCAAGTGGCGTGAGGAAGTTTGGGACGGGCTTGACAAAGTTGGCGAAGCAATTCTGGCTGTTCAGAAGGGAGAGAATAAAGCAAAGACAGTTGTGAGGGTTGCCTCGGATTGACAAGGTAATGTTTCTAACTTTGGAGGAGCTGGTCCTTGATAATCTGTTAGAATTGTTTCTGATTGGTGCGTAGGTTAAGCAGATACACAAGAGAGTGATGTAATGGCTTTTAAATGGTCATAGAATGATCAGAAATTTGGATATGCATTCCAGTCCTATATTTTCTTAAGGATTTGCCTTTAGTCTTCACTGGTTGTGAAGTCCAGATGACTGACTCTGATCGTCCTGCATCATTCATAATTCCTCTAGAACATGGCCATTGGACACTTAAAATTAGCACAGGTGGTCAGTTTGATGTCGACAGCTTGAGAATTGTGCAACTAGCTTATTTTTGTCAAGAAACAAGCAAATGGTATGCTATCGGGTACGGCCTCTTAGCGTGAGCACGGCTTTTTTCTTACAGTTCTACAGGCCAGTTTCGGAGCATATCCTGTTGCGAAAGCCGCAACACTGTTCATATCTACCATTCAGAAAGCGAGTGTGTGTCTGTCATAGGTCATTTCCTTTTGTCAGCAGATCACATCAGGCGCTTCTGCGCCTGGAATTTCGATGTACATGTCAAAAATGGTCGTGACTTCCTCGTGCGAAACTGTATGTGGGGCGTCAAGTACTTTTTGTCCAAGTTCACTGATCGCTATTTCTTGCTAGGTGCTAAGGGCGACAAGATAAGTATTTTCTTTTCGCTTTCTCGCGTGGTGCCTACACAACACGGAACCCTGCTAGAATGCATCAGAAAGTTGACCTTCCAGCGGATAACATCCGTTATCTTTGCCTACATGATGTACACGCATGACGATCGTGTTTGCTAGGAACAGTCCGATAGCAAGTGTTCTAGATTGACGTTACAATTGACTTTCTTGATGCAAGGTATGGCCTGTTATCTTCCTTTTGGTGACTCATCTTCACTCAGCTACCCATTCACGCTTTGATCTATTCTTCCCGAAGAGACCTCCCTTTACAACCTTCATACTTTGAGACATGTGATTTTGCTGGATTATCGCCCTGGTCAATTCCGAGCTAATTAATCTATCGAACCAAAAGGAATTCAAACTTGGTATCGATCAATATCTGCAACTGCGCAATATTAAGATGTACCCTCAGTGAGAAAGCATCACTTACTACCCCTTCGGCGTCTCTGGGAACTCTCTCATCCGTTGCAAACCATGCCAATGCTCATCACGGTCGAATTTCTTGGAACAAAAATATTCAGTACACGATCGACATTAGGAAATCTGTTTGTAGTATGTTGATCTGTGCTTATAAGTGCTGATATGTACTTATAAGTGTTGATATTTATTTCAAAAGGGAGGTCCAGTCAAGAATAAAACCCACCATTCATTAGCCATTCATTAGCACGGATATTTTCGTTGGATGATTTGCAAATGCTTCGACCTGAATACTGGAATAATGTTGTAAGTCATTGAAGGACATTGGAATCGACCTTGCAACGTTTTACCCTTTTGTTCTTATCTCGTTCTTGTGTGTAAATCTGGGACACAAGGTTCACAGGCGACTCACAGATCACATTTCCGGAGTGACTTCGTGAGACTTTGGAACACAATTAACATGCGGAAATAGATGCTTGATGTGTTATTACTCCAGTACACTTGGAAGAGGAGGAGGAATTTCATGGTGCATTGTTTCCTGCATATGGCCAACTGAAGCTACAAAGCGTCCGGTGGATAGGCGAGAAACTTCCTTTAGGTCTCAAATATCAATAAGGAGGCCACGAATGGCTAACTTGATTATGGTACGTAAATCAAGTGTGGTATAGTTATCGACAAGATATTCAACTTGAGTTTGCAAGATGTCATCCTCAGCAAATATACAACATGGGGTCAAGATCCATAGGAGTGTTAGTCTATACATAAATGCATAATCCGAGGACGAGAGGGAGAAAGGGAGGAAGTATAGACCGCAGGCTTATCTCTGTTGAGCCTACTTGTTAAATTAATTACTGAGCCTGACATTGAAGACCAATTGTACACCTCATTTATTCAGTTATTCAATGATGATATGACTAAAATTACAACGATACAGCTATACTAGTGCAGTTCAAAACTTCCAAATACATGATTCTAAATAATAATTCTAGCAAATAAGAATCCTTAACTAAGGGTATCGGATACAATTCCATGATAATTTCATGCTTGTTCGATAAGCTTGCACGCCTCCATCATACGCTTAGCAACTCCTTTAACCTGTAGATAAAGTTAGATATTGGTCGTTCAAGAGATGTATACCGATACTCACGTTAGCAGGGTAAAATGGTGTAAAATGATGACCGGGAATATCTAAAACCTGTAATGGTTGAGATGCGAGGCTGTCCCAACCGGCAGTAGCAATACTTGGATCACTACGATCTGCAAGCCAAATGGGTACATTTGAAACACCCGAAGGATTGAAACCTTCTGAGGAACGAAGTAAGACCAAGGGAGGACAAGTTCCACCAGTGGCATAAGGGTCGTATTTCCCAAGCATACGTGCATTCATCGCAAATTGCGCCTTGACTAAACGACCCAGATCGGAATTTGCACTACGAGAATCAAGGTTGACCACAGATTCAATGAGCGCATCGGAAAGAGGGACATGATTGATTGGGCTGGGGGAGTCGATGAGAAGGATGCCCTGGGTCTTGATACCCATCTTCGCAAGTTGAAGAGATGTCTCATATGCAGCCACTCCACCAAAGGACCATCCTGAATAGAAATTCTAGTGCGATGGCAGAACTTATTTAGAACCATGCTCACCTCCGAGAATAACGGGCCCAGTCGTAATATTTGAGATGTATTTGGCGTATGCGGAAGCCATTGCAGGTACACCTGACCAGGGTTCCGAGGATATGAAATGAGGGTTGTTGAAGCCCCACACTTGACGCTCAAGGGACGTGATACCATTGTAATAGTTGATCAAACCACTACCATCATGGATAAGGAAAAGAGGGAGAGCTTTGAAAGCAGACTTTTGGAGAGGAAGTGGAATAGTATCAAGTTTCAATGCCTTGGTGAGGCGAGTGGCACTGGCAGCGGGAATCTTGACAGAAAAATCGGGCTCCGGGACGGTCACCTTGGGAGGCGAGACATTGTAAGTGACAATGTCGCGTGCGGAGTTGTGTACAGACTGTTTCATTGCCCGAGGAGAATTCTGCATCTTGGCAGTAGATATCTGCAAGGAAAGATATGATTGGATCTCACGTGCGGTGCGGTGATGGTTGAAAAAGGCTCCAGGAAGGTCCAACTTGAATTTTGTCTTGAGAGCAGCCAGGGCCTCAATCGAAGTCAAAGAGTCGAGACCAAAACTTTCGAGATCGAGGTCCAAGTCAATATCTTTAGGACTGACATCAAGGATAGTGGCAAGAATACTCCTGATATCCACATCGTCGTCAACAGCGAAGGGTGCAGGCTCAGGCAGGCTTTCATCAGCTACCAATGTGCGCGGAGATGACATTCCACTCTGAAGCTCCCTCTCAAATCTGTCATGAACAACAGGAACGGAAGGGGTAATGGAGACAGAAGACGCGACTGACATGGAAGGCTTTTGAACCGCTCGAGTTGGCAGAGATCTAGAGGGAGAAGGAGCACGGCGATACTCTGTACCAAGTTTTCCAGAAGCGAGCTCAAGGCCTTTCTTCAAGCTGGTAAGGCGAACCTTCTTGAAGTGCATCCCTCTCAGATGGGCAACGAGCACAGGGGGTTCGCTGAGCTTGATAGCGTATGTCTCGGCCAACATGACACCCTTGTCTGGAAGCCATCCATTGCTGCAGTAGATGCCGTATGAAGCATTGTTATCAACTTGCTCTGGGATCACTTTCACAGATTCAACTTCCCTACAAATGTAAGCATCGTTGACGCTTCCATGCATATTTGCGACAAATCCAGCGACATGAAGAAGTGTGTCGATAAACACGGGATGAACAATGAACCTGCCATGACCGTGGGATGCTGGAAGTTTAACTGAAGCATAAGCTTCCATATTAGTGGAATCGACTGTGATCGATTGCATTGTGCGATATTCCTTAGCATAATCGACGACGCGAGGGAAGATGATTTCGTAAGCTGTACGAGTCGAGAAAAATTGAGGTGTCTTTCCATTCTTTGGCTTGATAACGGCTTCTGTGTGACGATTGACTACAGGAAGCGTACGGTGGAACTTTGTCTGGGTCCTTGAAAGCATCTCTGTCTTAAATCTTCCATGAACATGAACGGACTCTTCCGAAGATCCATCAACACGAGATGCAACGAAGAACTTCCCACTGCTATCTGACCCTATCGTGATATTTGTGATGACCGTCCTTGAAACCTCCTCGTGATACACGAGTGGCTTTGCGAACTCGATACTGCGCAAGATGACGTGTTCACCGGAGGAAGGGATAGAAAGTTTCTCGTATGCAAGTTTGAGGCCTGCGAAAACTTGCTCAAGATAGACTGATGCTGGACAGAGCGGCCTTCCACCAACACTGTGACCTCGAATGGAACTGGCCAATTGGCTGATTGGTGTCTCAAAAATTGCAATCTGACCATTTTCTTTGGTGGGAAACTGTGACCAGGCTCCGAGCAAGTCAAACCCAGTACTAAGGCGAACGGGCGGTGGCCGACTGGGCGATGCTATTGCAGGAGAATGAACTGAAGCTGGACTATCTTCTGTGAATGGCACCCAAAATTTCGTCGTGGAAAACGGGTACGTGACGAAACTGACACAGGAAGCAGAGATATGAGAGAAAACGTCACGCCAACGAATGGGAGCATTAGTAGTGTATAACTGGGAAAGTGTCGCGGTGAGCATTGACCAAGACTCCTGTTGTTCGTCAAGGGAACCAAGGAAAAGGGAGGACTTTGGCACCTGAGCGATGTTCTTGAGCATCAGGAAAGTGGCTGTGTGCGGTCCAATCTCAATCCATGCATCAATCTCAGACACCGTTGCGCTCGCAAACAAATCCTGGATACCTTTCGCAAATTGCAGAGGTTCAGAGCAATGACGAGCGAAATAGCCAGCATCAAAGACAGATGCATCGCCCGGCAAGACCAGAGAACCGAAGACATTGGAGATAACGGGAATGGATGGAGCATTGATGTTGATGCATTTGCAGAGTTCTCTGAGGTCTTCAACAAGAGGTTCCATGGCTGAACTGTGGAAGCCGAAAGGTGCAGGTAGCAGAACGTTTTTGCAGTGGACATGCGCGTCGAGGTGTGATTTGAGGGTTCTCAGCTGGGAAATCGGACCAGCGAGAACGTTATCAACGGAGCTGTTGATACATGCAATTGAAACTTCAGAGAATTCACCGGAGGAATTGATGATATTCTGTATATCTAGGGACGGCAGATGCACCGCGAGCATCGAAGTAGAGTCCACAGCACATTTTTGGATCATGTATCGCGATTGATTTGCAATAATCATGAGGGCACCCTTCAAGGTGAGAACATTCGCAACAGCCAACGCAGCGTATTCGCCAAGACTAGAAATCATGTTAGATGGAGGTTACCAACAAATTCAAAGACTATACCTGTGACCAACTACAGCACTGGGAGTGATACCCCAAGATATCCACAGTTTGGCTAGAGCATACTCCAGAGAGAATATGGCGGCTTGACTTGCTTCAAATTCCTCGAATTTCGTGAGACCGCTTGAATTCCCTTCAGCTACAATGATTGGAAGAACACCAGGGAAACCAGCGGCGACAAGTATTGAATGACAGTCGTCAATGACTTTCTTGAACATTGGCGATGTCTGATACAGAGAGCGGCCCATACCAAGGTACTGGCTTCCCTGACCCGAGAAAACGAATACAGCTGTGAAAGGGCCATCTTTGACCTGGAAAGCTGAGGCCTTCCCAAGCTTCTCAACGAGTTCTTCCTTGCATTTGATAGAAACAGCGAGGCGGTGTTCATAGAGATGCCGACGGGCAGTCGATGTATATGCGATGTTAAAGAGAGGCTCATCTACATGCTTTGGGTCTTGAATCCACTTAATGATGTGTTTACGGAGGTCATTCAGCGCATTTGAATCCCTTGCTGAAATACCGAAGACAACAGGCAGCCCTGTGGCGACTTCTCCAGAAGGAGGAGCAAGGTACTCTTCGACAATCATGGCAGTATTTGAACCCGCAGCGCCGAAGTTATTCAATAGGGCGACCCGTGACTTGCCCTCCGACGGTAGCCAGGCAGTCAAAGCGGTATCAATAATGGTGTTGTCGGAGGTAAGATCTACAATGCGAGGATTCAAGTTCTTGAGTGATATCACAGGAGGGATCAATCTGTGACGAAGCATCAGCAGAAGTTTAGCTAGACCAGCAGCGCCAGATGCTGCTTCGAGGTGTCCAATATTGGATTTAACAGAGGTGACGTGGAGGGGATTATCAGAGGGGCGATTCTGAGCGAAGACGCTTCGAATACTCTCCAGCTCATTGGGGTCACCGGCTTGCGTACCGGTTCCATGAGCCTCGACCACGTTGATGCGATGAGCATTGATATCTGCAGTCTGGAGGACGCGACGGAAAAGGTTGGCTTGGGTAGGCGCATGGGGATGCGTAATTGAATGGGCAAGTCCACTCTGATTGACTTCAATGCCCCGGATGACTCCAAGAATATTATCGTTCTCGGCCATAGCGTCAGCAAGTCGTTTCAAGACAAACATGCCAACACCTTCGGATCGAGAGTAACCGTCTGCAGAAACATCAAAAGCCTTACATTGACCAGTCGAACTTAGGAAGTGACCCCTATCAAGACCCAAGAACATCTGAAAAATTAAATTAATATTGATGGAGGTTAACTCAAGATCTACGTACATCGGGACTGGAGACGATGTTGACGCCGCCAACAAGTGCAGCATTGCAATCTCCATTATTGAGTGCTCGAGCACCCTGGTAGAAAGCCATAGCAGAGGAGGAGCATGCGGTGTCGACAACGACAGAAGGGCCGCTCAGCTTCATTGCGTATGAAATGCGACCACTCAAGAAAGCCTTCAATGTGCCTGGGAGGGAACTTTTCTCAATGGTCATCTTATGCCTATATTAAGACTCACCTGTACTATAATACACATCGATCTCATTTCGCATGTTCTGAAGGTAATCGTGGGTTGCAACTCCTACATAACACCCAAATGTTTCTGGACTCCAAGTTTTAGTGGAATATGGCACATAGCCTGCATCCTCAAGTGCTTCATATGCAGCGTGCAGGAGTATACGTTGCTGAGGATCCATGCTCTTGGCCTCACGAGGGCTGATCTTGAAAAACCTGTAAGGGATGAGGACATACTCAGAATGACAATGGGAGTGAGGCGTACTTATTATCGAACTCGTCTACATTTTCGATGAAATTACCAGTGTGCGCTTGCATAGACCGTTTTGGATGTTTCCCACGATCGTAGTCACTGACCCTGAAACGATGTTCTGGGATCTACTCATGTCAACGGGTTTGATCAATAGATGATTGGCAAGTCATACCTCTGAAATTGTATTGATGCCAGTTTCAAGAACCTCCCACAGCTTCTCGTTGTTTGGAGCCCCTGGCATATTTACGGCCATTCCAACAATAGCGATCGGCCCTTGTGTTGATGTCCCACCATCCTTCGCGAAGCAAGTCTTCGACAGATCGACGATTGATGCACTGCCTCGACATAACGCCCTATCAATAGCCTTTGACATACTGGTTTCGGGGCCAAGATTGAGAAGTTTCACAGGGATTCCGAGCGGAACCGTAGCAACAGTCTTGTCAGCGACGGAAATCCAATCAACTTGTTGAATGATTATCATATCAACCACTCGCTCCACCAACGTCTGGGCACCCATGGCATCACATGCAATTGCATTACCATCGAGGGATGAACGGATAGGCGCACGGATGTCAACAAAAGAAGGAAACTTGATGCTTCGCCTAGTAATGTCAGAAAGGACACGATCTCGAACCAGCTCGACAGGTACAGGAGCGTGATAGAGCGTATCCAAGCTTGTCATGTGGACGACGGCAGTTGTGGAGAGGTTGGCAGAAAACGTTGCCAGATAATCTGGTCGACCAGAAACGGTGATGCAAGTAGCATCAGTAATCACTGTTACGAACAGAGCAGAGTCTTGTACTTTCTATACAGAAAAAATAAATAAATGATGGGTGCAACGACATAAAACAAATACCTTATTGAAAGATTGGACTGCGTCGTCTACGACCTCCTTTGTCAAGCCCATGAATACAAGACTCCAAGGAAGAGAGGGATCATGATCTGGAGAAGCCACAGAGAGCGCTTTCCTGCGGTAGGCTTGAGTGCGGATACCGATCCAGATGGCGAGACGATAGGCCTCGATCGCTCGAGAAATAAATGTAGTAGTGTTGAGTGATGTGCCGACGATAACGGCGGGCAATATCCCAAAGGACGAACCAAGGATACCAGTCCCGTATTCTACGTTGCGTTGGAGGACGTCGTTGAAGGGTGTTAAGGTACCAGTGGTTTCAGTAACGTGATCGATGAAGATGAGGTATCGAAGAATTTGGAAAAGGATTAAGGTTGGGCCAGAAATCACTGGGTTATGGCGATAACGTGCACTGGGAACTCTAAGGAGAGTAGATGGCTTCGAGAAGTCGGCCAAATCGATGTCGGCTTCCTCTAACTCACTCAAACTCAAGGTCGAGAGCTCCGAAATGAAGGACTCGTGGCATGCAGATAAGAAGACAGAGCCTGAGGGAGTCGAAGCATCGCTCAAAACTTGTTCGTGAGCATGGGGAGTGCTGAAAGTCGATGTGCCATGACCTGCGAAAACAGGTATGTATAGGTCAAGCAGAGTGGCGGACGCCATCTGTCTATGTCGAGCTTGGGAACATCCCATGAAACGACAAGCCCTTATATCAAAAATGGTTCCTGATGACACGTCAAAACTGGAAGGAGTCGACAGGATTCAGTTCAGGATAGCTTGAAAAGTACAACTGCATGTGACAGGAGAGGTCCTGGATCGAAATGATACTATCAAGAGAGGTGAAAGTGCAGATCCTCTCTGGGCAGTGACTCGCCCGACTTCTATGAGTGGATAACATTCAGCGTCCTAAACAAAATAGGATATCACTGTGACCTAAGGAGTCAGGGACCATTAGTACCCACTGAGATCTCCGCTGCCTCAGGCGATGTATCCGGAAGCTGATAATGATTGAACGAGTGAATAGCAAATAGTATAATGATTAACTTACAACGCAAAAATTCACAAGTCTGAGCACAGCTTCTTTGTAACGAAAAGCTACAGAAAGTCCTGGGAGTATGTATTCTTGTTTGGTCCCATCACCCTGTCAATCATTTCTTTTCTTGTGAGCATCTCCGCGCCCGACATTTAATGTTTCGGCTATCTTTGAGTTCCGTCTCTCGACCAGCAATATGCAATTGAGGGCAGCAATCTCAGAAAGCCTCTAGTTACTTATCGTATCTGACTTCATCTCCGACAAGTCTCTCTCCCTTGATTGGCCGATATATCGTTCAACATGAACCCGCTGCTTCGGGAAGTTTGCGACACTCAGTATGTGGTGAGATACGAGATCGTCTGATCATCATATTCTGGACAAATAAATCTCCGATCTGCTCCCCGCAACACTCAGAATGTTCCGGACGGTTTTGCTACTGTGGAGACAACTTGAATCTGCGATAGTGACCTTTGGAATTCCAAATGACTTAAGCGAATCCACGAGCAACCCCCATGCTTACTGCCAAGTCAATCATGAGTTGCCGGAACAGAGCCCTGACCGTGGATCCGAAAGTGTACCAGATTTCACATCCATGTGAACCTTGATGTCTGAAGCTCACGGATATGGTAGCAACCAATTTCTATTGTAGAAAAACATTCGCCTTCATATACAAAGTCGATGTAGCTATGGATGACTGCTTCATACTTTGAAGCACCAGGACTGTCTTTTTTCTGTACATTTTACATGCCAAATCTTGGATCTAATCATCTGCACAAGCCAGAAGGAACTATCACAAGATATCACACATTCGCTTAAAGTGGACATCAGAAGCCCCTCTGAGCAGCCGAGACTCTTGTAATACATTGTGAGCCACATGTCACTTTTTCTTGTCAATCACGAGGTCTGCATGTTTAGTGAGTGACAATGTTTAATCAATGCGAAGAGTGACTCAAACTTCTCAAATCAGAGATCATAACAATTCCATTTGTTGCTTCTGAAACGATGGAGAAAGCTGCCAAAGAGTACTCTAGCGTCAATGTGGATTGCATCATAACCTCGCAGTTAGGAGAGGCTCAATCTCCAGGTAGCCAGCGACACAGCCATTCAGACCCTTTGATACAATGCTAACTTGCATCAACACGCTGTGCCTCATTATGGCCCGTATCCCCGAAATCGACAAGGTAGTAACTCCGCAATCCGGCTCGAGGACTTTGTCCTGCGCCGAGTAGGTCGCAATGAAGTTTCTCTCTCATTGACAGATCTTCCCTCTACTTGCTTAAATGTTGGTCAAGGGCTGCGTTATACTCCCTTCGGTCTTCGTCATTTTCCGTGCACAGGAATGGTATTAATATTCGACTCGTGGAATACAATAAACATATCTCCCGAGAAGCCTGAGATGAGCGTTGGTAAATGATGGTAGAGACTCCATTCCACGCGTCATTCATGTGAACATGCAGTCAAGGTGAATCAAGAATAGCTGATATCATTTGACGTCCTTGCAAATCTACTTAGCCATGTGCGGGACGCCCATAGGTCTAACTCCGGTGTTTAAGGAGACATGGGCGTCAGAATTCATCTTTTCGTGTTTGGCACTAAAGAATTAGCCAATAATTACGTGTTGCATCGCACAGATAGACCTGTTACTGTAGTTGATAGCAAGCACTGAAGTTAAGATAGATGGATGTTCCAACGTGCCGGTTGAAACTGTGCGTCTAATATTCATGATGAGCCTCAAGATTTGAAGTGGGTCTCTGTATCTGTAGGCTTTAGAGTCCATGATTTCGGTAGGAATAAGGATTACATTGTCCAGAAGTCCGTCAATTTGTTTATCAATTCCTGTACATTTATAGTGTATTCGACCTTGATAAGTAGAACTCAGCCAAATTTCTGCTGGCAATAGCTAGTAGTGCTTTGCTAGTGCAGTTCTGTCCTCTGTTCCATTCGACGATGAGCCCAAAAGTTGAGCTCATTCTCATCCTGTGGTACATAAGCAGGTAGGTCTACCCATTGCCCCTCTGATAGTTGCATTACACAGACACCATTCAAGCACAGTGATTTGTCTCTCGATGCAACTCTGATACTACATCATCGGCAGGGCGCGTGGATATATTCGGCAAGGAAACGACATAAGTGAGTGATAGGTTTTATATCCATTTGACAATCTTCTAATGAAGTCTCGACCCAGATACTTATGCTCCAGTCGTAACATTTGACCAAGGAAAATCTTTCCAGCATGAGTCAAGTAGAGCAGAGAGCAGGATTCTTTCCAGAACAGTTGGTGAGCACCGGGGATGCCATTCAAACTGGAGCAAGCTGCATCTTCCTGACTTGTGAGCAAGTGAGTAGGACTGGTATACCAATATACAATTGACTGGAAGACTTGGCCGATCAGCCCGGGGGTATGGTCGTCAGGCTCTTAGGCCGGCCGCAGCCACCGAATCCGTTTCATACAAGAGCTATAACGACCATCAAACGTGTCATGGCCATTTGTAAAGCTGTCGTTGCTTCCTTGGAGTAGATCAGGAGCACTACAAGAAACAAATCTAAATTATGGTTAGGAGGTAGCGTGTGACCTTGGCCAGACGGGTTGCAAAAAGCACCGCTTTCCAGCACAGTCCGGATGGGACCGGCCGCGGAATGCCCCTTTCCCTCTCTTCCGATCCCGACTGCGGTTAGGCTCAGAACGAAGTTGTATAGTCTACTAAGACCTGCTGACTCAACATAGTTGCCAATAATGAATGAAACCCAACAAATTGAAGCTGTTTTCCCTTTTGACAGCGTTAACCGGGGGCTGCTGATCAAGAATCACCTGGTTTATGCTGTTTCTCTCTGTGCTGACTGTACGTATCTGATTCGGTTCATGGCAAATTGCGCCGCTTAAGTATTCGGTATACTTAGATCGATCTACGTCAAGGCACTCAACTCAGAGACTTATATAGCCTGCTTAAGATGTTCCCTCCTAAATTCTACCCTTCCATCAATGGCTGCCCCCATAATCCCGACAGTATCTTCTGTCAAATATTCTGTTGATCTCAAAGCCAATGGGGAAGTCAGTCGTATGAGAAATCACAAGGGTCAGTCTTCTTCTCGACTCAATGTCATCATACCCTTAATTGTTCTTTGTACTGCAGGAAATATGCCATCGCTACCTCAGACTAAATATTGTTCACTTTGTCCAGCAAAATTTACCCGAACAACTCATCTCAATCGTCACCTTCGTTCACGTGCGTGTAGATCTACCTTGAATGCATGATGCTTCAATACTTATTCATAAACCTTGCAGATACAAACGAACGGCTGCATCGATGTAATGTAAATATCATGGTTTGCAATTTATTGTCTCATTAATACGCTTCACAGATGTGCACCGCCGAATTCACGCGAAGTGACCTACTTACTCGGCATAAGCGAACCTGCGGCGACTTGTGAGTGGCATGGGAGTAAGGTTCGAACCTGATGCTCACAGTTCTCATTCTTCTAGTCGAAATGCTAGTAAATCTCGTCGTAAATCATGTCAAGTAGGACATTCTATTTCTATCCCTCACCTCAACTGACTGGCCTTCTTTGTAGGCATGCGCCGAATCAAAGGTGAAATGCAATTTACAGTATCCTTGCTCTAAGTGCTCCTCTCGGGGAAAGGAGTGTATCTTCATCAACGATCCTGAGGCTTCAAGGAATAAACGCAATGCAGCGAAAAAGGCGGCCGCAGCTAAAGTCAGGGATGGAGCCTCTTCAGTATTCCCATCGGGCCAAGAAATTCCGTCCTCTCCATATCCTTCCTTATTCGTGCCCATCAATAGCACACCATCACCTATGCTTCCTCTTGACGGTCAGCTATCGCCAGCTCTCGATCTCCCGGGCCTGTCAGCTTCCCCAAGGTCGTCTGTGGCCTCTACACGGTCATCTCCTCGGTCAGAACTTCTTGAACATCGTGGAGATTTCGCTCAGCCTTTCGATGTCGCGTTTGATACTTTAACCTTGGACAATCAGCTCAGTCAAATTTTCCCCAATACGCTTGGCTCATTCGACAGTTTAGAGCTCGACCAATCAATATCGTCATGTCCATCGCAGTCTATCCTGATGCAGCCTATATCTTGGTTAGATAGTGGTGATAGCTTTTCGAAGCTCGGTTCGGGGGACATCTATTCCTATTCCCAGGACATTGGGATGGAAGACCAGGATTTCCTTCCTGGATATGTAACTTCAAAACCATCGACATCTCTCAGTTCACCTCCGCGAATCAGCCCCGAGATGAGTTTATCCCCAGCTTTCGTCGATTCCTCAGCTATGACGAACCCACACGAACCCACGGCCGAGGACTTGGAGCATTATTGTATGTTTATATTCCTTTGGATGCGCGAAGATTGTTATTGACTCAGCCTCGATTTCCTAGTATATCTTTTCTTCGCTGCGTTCAGCCCTCAGATGCCTATAATCCATCCTTCGACATGGACATCAGATGGCAAACCTCAAATTCTTATTCGTGTTATGCAAGCCTGTGGGGCTCTCTTTGTCAAAACAAAGCCCGCAACGAACTTCGTCAACAACACTCTAGCAGCAACAAGGGATAGTCTTATCTTGGAATTTGTAGGCTCATCAGTGAATTCGGTCTAAGCATGCCGCTCATAATGCTCTTCAGTCCAATAGCAGCTCTGACTTGAACCAACAAATGTACATTATCGTCGCAGTTGTTCTTCTGCAGACGATCGGGCTTTTTCATCAAAAATCGGACCAAAGGGTTTCTTCTAACGTTTACCATGGGATGCTGGTCATGGTCAGTCGGGCATCTCGGTTCCAGTCTTACAAAGCTCTCATCGAAATTCTAGATGATTCGCCGCATCGGTCTCATCGATCGCATCGCTTCATGGACCCCTCCAGACCTGAGTGATGCAAGTGGGTTAGAAAAAGCTTGGAAAGAGTGGGCACAACACGAAATGATTAAGCGGTAGGTTAAGCATTAATATCCGTGGAGATGCTTGCTCATTCCTTCGTCAGAGCCCTTCTGGTCTCGTATTTGCACGATTGTTGCCACAGCTTGTACTTCTCCATGTCTCCATCCTTCCGGCCTGCGGAAATTGATATCAGTCTCCCATGTGATGACGGACTATGGAATGCAGGTAGTGCAACACGATGGTTTCAAACTGTCAAGGCACCTTCCCATTATGGACACGGATTTGCACGTCTTTCCGGTTTCAGTCTACAGCGAGCATTAGCGATCTTATCAGAACCTCAACCTACGGCTCTTCCGGTGCTCAATTCTTTTTCACATTTCATCCTCATCCACGCTATCCTCCGGAATCTCTACGCCTCTGGCTCTAGTGATCAAACTGGTGATTTGTCCCTGTCTGGGTACACCATTGATGCCAAGGCCTCTATACAATGCGCTCTTCACGTCTGGTTGCAAATGTGGATGAACAATCCTGATACCATATGCTATGACAGTATACGAGAGGAGCCACCGTTTGTTTACAATGCGCTTCCATTCTATTGGCTTGCGCAGGCTTTGCTTGTGGTGTTTCAAAATGAGGGTGTCGATCTCAAGCAGGTGGATTGTAAGAACCAAAGTTGGTACCATCTTATGAAGGAATGGCTCGACAAGATTAAATCTCATCTTCGCGATGGGACACAAATTCCCATGCAACTTTGGGACGAGTTGATGAACATCCGCTGTCAGATTCAACAACGACCGGGACAAGGAAGAGCCGATCATCCTGGCGGTCTGGCCTCTTTCTTTCAAAGGCCAGGGCCAGGAAGTCTCGATGTGTAATGACTAATTTATTTTCGCTACCTTATTAGATTTCGTCCAATGTCTGCATTAAGCTTCATTCATTTACAAAGCATTGTATCTCTAGTTGCATTTTTTGGTATATACAGTAGGTCATAGGTAAAAAGATAACCTGGTTAATGGGATTTTTTATTCATCGTATTTAGGTTGGCCAGTACATAAGTTTTCGGGGATTCAAGAAATTATATGCTACACTCTCTACTACAGTATGACATGAGGACAAGCCCATGTTCACGAGTTATACAGCCCTTCCTACTAACAATATACCTGTCAAGGAGTTAGCACGACTTTCTATCCAGGAAATGAGAGGTCTCAGAGGGCTAGGAAAGGAGTCGTCATTCCCACCAAGGTGAGTCGTACTCATTAAAATCAGATTTTTGAAAAGATCATAGACCTATCGATGAAAAAAATACGAAGCATTGACTCACCGAAGCGTTTCTCAGCACTGGGAAAAAAGCATGTACCAGCTTAAATCGACATACCACGACAGATGATGTGCATCGTGATATTTCCTAGTTCTGGATTATTCTTGAAGGTAATGGGACTCAGAGAGTCATGGCACTGTGTCGATGGTAAAGAATCCAAAGCGACCAGCGTGGCAAACCTTCAAGGATACCATTAGAGTTTACATGAAAATATATACCTTGTGTCGGAGTTTCAATACAATGGGTGATAGCCGAGTACATTCTATCATCGCTCACGCATCTTACTATGTGTTTCTTGAGAATCGACAACTCTCTGAAAACTCATACAAACGACACGATAATACTTAGATAAACATGGGGGACTGTTGAATAGCAATTGGGTTATCTTATATTGTTCACTGGCGTATAAAGGCTCGGTTTGATCTGACAGATCATACGTCATGGGGGACAAATCAGTGCATTGTCATATGAAAAGCTTATTTCTCAAGCCCATCTCAGCTATCTGTCTCTTCCATTATGCCTATTGAACTGAACGGAAGCTGCCATTGCGGTGCTGTCAAGTACAGTGTGCTCTCTACTACTCCAGTGCCATATCAGGTAAAGATACGATTTAGGATGATCTCAGTTGACGATCACATCTGATGGATCTCAAGCTCTGTTTTTGCTCTATATGCCGAAAGGTCGGTGGCTCTGGCGGTAGTATCAACCTTGGTGGACATAGCGACTCACTCAAGGTAGAGGGTAAAGAGAATATAAGGTGAGTGAGTGGCGGGCACTCGTCTGCCTCTAAATCGCTCATGGCTTGTGTTAATATCTTGTATAGTGTTTATCGAGCTATTTTGGATAGAGGCACCCTACAAGAACGACAGGTGTCGTCTGAGCGTAGCTTTTGCAAGAAATGTAGCAGTATGCTCTGGTTGTACGACAAGCAATGGTTTTTGACTCTTCATATCCTTTGCGATTATTCATATATTCAATCCTTATCACAGGCCTGAGCTGATTCACCCCTTCGCGTCGTCAGTTGATTCTCCCGAGCTCGAACCTCCCCAGACAATGGTATGGTTTCGAATGGTTTTAGATTTCCATTGTAAAAGACTCTTACAATATCGATATTTCAGGTCTGTATCAAACTGAACTCGAAGCCTAGCTATGTGCGCCTTCCTGAAGGCGATAAACAGGTTTACCAAGACTATGGTCCTGATTCTCTGGAGGATTGGCATAAAAAGAATGTGCCGGAAGAACTTCCTGTTAGGAAAGATATATGACAAGTGACTGCTAAAATAGTTGCTACACACTCATGAGGAGTACTCGTATTCTGGGTAGACTGTGATCCTGACCAGAGGATAATGAACATAAATGAGCAAGGTTGTAAGGGTGATAGCCTGAGACTGATATACTGATCTATGTAAGGGGAATAACCCCCAAAGCTGCCTATGTTAAGAGAGTTTTAATATAATTGTTTTAATAGTCACACTTAATACAATTAATATCTATCATCACCCCAAAAAACCTTGATATGACACACCAAAATCTTTCTGGCCCATTGTCCTACTAAACACGAGAGGCAAGTTAATTGAAAGGGTTATCAGTTGTTGTCTTCAGTTCCAAGCTCCTATGTTGCGATTTCAACCAGAGCCTGATGACAGAGGCTAGTTTTAGCTCAGTCTCTTTGGACCCTCAAGAGACATATACATTCCCTCGCGAACTTAGGAAATCACAAATCACTCAGACAAAGTCTATCAATATTAACGCTTAAAGATAATAATAGATTTCTGGACTTAGATTCTCAGGAGTTTACACAGGAATTTACGTTTATTCTGGTAGCTTGCGACTAGGATAATATTCTAATTATTCATAAGGACTCTTCTCAGCAGCATTAGCATCATGTCTTTCGCCCAAATACCAGTTGTATCATAAGTTAAAGGTTCCCCAGCGAGCATTTGCCGGAAGAAGCCGAAGCATTACTAGCCACCCCTACAACGAACATCAGTCATTTGATCACAAAAAACGGCGAGAAACTACTTACATTATATAAAACATACGATATTCTGTCATCAGACGTAGTACGAAGAAACCATAATCTCCATGCTACAACCAGACCCACCGTGAACAATACTCCAGAGCACCATATACCAACTCTCCAGATGAATGCCATATAGATGGACCAGGAAATAATCATAGTGCTAGTCAATATGCGGGATAGGACAGGAGCGAGGATAGGAATTGTTTTCCTGTTTTGCGCAGTGTCGCCTTCTACGTCAGGAAAATCTTGGACGTGTATCGTAGTTAGGATTATGAGGCTGTTATATGCCAGAGCTTTAAGGGCAATGACGTCTAGACCATCGGAAGATCCTTCTCGAAGATTGAGCTGTGGTGATAGGCAGAAACAGTTGGAAAGCATACCCATTATTGCCATTGCCCCTACTTCAAAACAGATGTATCCAGAGAGCGTACACATATTTTTTGCAGCCCAGTGTCCTGAAAATGTAAAATCATCGTAAAATATTGTAGCCACCACCATGAATATGCTAGCCAAAACATTCAACAGCCCAAAGGTACTTGAGAAACACGGGCACAAGATGGCTAATACCCATCGGAGAATCTGAGCATTCGTCTGTGATATGAGACCCGCAGGGATGGGTCGCCATGGATGATTCTTATGATCCTCGTCAAGAGAATTGGATTGATTAGAAACATTGCAACACAGGAGATGCACCCATATCCATAAAACTGCAATTGCACCATTCCACAAGGACGAAATAGGAGCGACAATAGATGCAAATACAGCCTAGGTAGATAATGAGCTAGGTGGAGATATCGGTTCAAGAGC
>Ga0153951_1000285_pt1 | contig 19177 bp, 25 predicted proteins | sample TSNJ035MetaG_FD_102278 | JGI IMG/M metagenome (GOLD analysis project Ga0153951, IMG submission 102278) | Attine ant fungus gardens microbial communities from New Jersey, USA - TSNJ035 MetaG | ecosystem: Host-associated > Fungi > Mycelium > Unclassified | place: USA: New Jersey, Wharton State...
CATTGATGCGAGATCAAATAGTGCCTGATTAACAATAAACAATCACAAACGTTGAAACTTGCATATTGGACCATACCTGGCTTCTCATCTGCCCCAGTCCACTCGTACAGTAGTTATAGCATTAAACACAGGTATGTATCTTGTATTTCGATCTCTGGGTGACGTTGAACCTGGCCCAGCATGTCAATAACTGTAGATTGTGGCCGCTATATTTGGACTTGCCTGATCAGCGTCTATATCTGGGATATCACATGTCTGCTGTTGGCCTATCATTTACATGAGCACTATCGTTCGACCGAAGCAGGAATACACTATGTTTTGAAGCCCAGGATACGAGAAGGCTCATCGGGGGAAGGAAATATACTACATGATGGACATAAGATGGGCAACAAGAATTGAAGCATTGTGATAACTACAGAACATCATTGGCTCAAGTGATCTGACCGATCAGCTGTTTTCTAGGGTCAGGATGGGGGCAACGGATGAGGGTGTTCAAGAAAGTCCAGCGATTTTCTAGATGCGATAGTCACAATATGGAATGGGTCACTTTCAACATAGTCAGTTCACCCCGCATTGATTATCTCAACACCAAACTCACTCGAATCAACGCCTGAGGAGCCTAGCTAGGCCTCTGGCAGAGCTGTCAAAGTGACAGAACACACAGGGAAAGGATCGTTGAATAAAATCAACTATGTTTGATATCGTGAATCGTAAGAGACGCAAGGGAACAAGGAGGCCAAACGAGAGGGAGGATCACTTGATCAAGGGAAGCCTCCCCTCTAATATACAACCAGAGCCTGGGAATTTTCCCTGCATCAATTACTAATCCACATGCCTTAGACCAAAAATACACTAAGAAAACTATTTTTGAACTACTCAAGTAGGAAGATAAGATCCACCAGAAGAGCCAATATATGACACTCTTTGCTGTTAAGCTTGGTCTAGTCTTTCAAATATCCTAGAGCATTTCCCTGATTTGATATTATTTTATCTTGAGCCAAACCATTTTGAGGTAGCACTAACCAGGATTATAGATTCACCAACAGTGCATATTTTCTTCATCTTGTAATTGCTTGCCGTCCTGAAGAGCTCAGACCATCAAAAAACATTCAAGGGATGAGTTTTGGTCTGGTGCTGCTGATCATAAAAATAGGATCAACTATGAAAATATAGAAAATGCCTTGACTGGCCGCCCAGCACATGCGTCAACCCGAAAGATTGACGTTCTAAAGCCACGTCAGAGTTTTCAGCGATAAAATGCGCCGAAACTATGACGAAGAAAATTATACACATCTGCACTATCAACATACAGTGGTTTTCGTTAAAGACGTCAAAGCGACCAGGATAAGGTAGCAGGAAATTAGAGAGCAGACATCGTGCAAAAGAGTGTTCGTATGGAGGGATGGGACAAGAATGGGACAAGAATGGGACAAGATGTGGATAAAATGCAAAATAAACCTGATTACCAGACTACCGTTGTTCTGTTCCGGAGCTACCCTGCACTGCGGATCCAGTACTTCGGTTCGTTGAACTTTCTGTCCGTTTACAAACTTCCTCCTGTCGCTGCCAGAGCAACTCGGCCCACAATGGATGAGGAGGTATATGACCAACGAGGGCGCGGAAAACTTCAAGCCTACATATCGGTCTATACTGAGCTCTGCATGTCGATGCCAAGTCTACTTACCATCTCAACTTCTCCTCGTCAGTATCTGCAAAAAAGACGATCTCCTGTTCCCGAGGAAATATGAGTCTGAAGGAACGTTCAACGCTGAGTAAACCATCATCATCATAGCTTCTGGATCTTGCAAGAGAATTGAGTGGATTTCGCAAGTCCTGGTCATCTTGAACAGCAACCGCCTTCTTCAGGTCTATCGTGGCAGTAGCCTTCCTGGTTACGTCGTTGAAAGCCACTAGACTGGCACCAATCACACGGAAAAGGCGACGACGCCAGGTCTTGGAATAATTAAGTCGGATGAATTAGACCCTGATATCGAGAACCACTCACATTACAGTCGCCACCATTCTGTGTAAGAATGCCTTCAAAATAAGTTACTTTGTGCCAATTAATGTGGCGCAGGCCGCGGTGACATTCCTCCAGACTCTGAGGAAGCTGATCGGACGGAACGCCAGGCAGTGGCGGAAGTCGGAATATCTGCAAAATAATCTCCCCAACCTGTAAAGCGGAAAACTTGCCACCTAATTCAACACGTTGTCCTATAAGCGGGTAACTCGTTTCAAACAAGCGCGTATCGCATCTTGTGGCAATTTCTTTGAATTGAATGAATGCACGTGCCAGGGTGCCATCTGGTTTGAGGTAACGCGCGAGATTCTCGGGAAGCCTGTGTGCAGGTAATGGAGGGGGTTGTCGAACTTTCTCCTTTGGTTTTTTTGGTGACGATGAAAAGAAAGCACGCATTCCTCTTGAAGAGGATTGTTGAACAACAGGCGGTGGAGGTGGAGTTGGCAGAGTAGGAGCGGGAGTAAGTGCCTCAAACTGGGCAATAATATGAGGATGCCGGCGAACTTTGAGTGTGAGAGTAAACTCCAGTTTACTGTGTTCAATACTACAGCATCATAGAATTAATGGATATCTTTCAGGCCAGAAATCCTGACTTACAGCTCGAACTCTTGATCAATGCGGCAATTTGGCCCAAACTCGCACTCGGGTGTGGTCACAAAATGTATACCATTGTTCAACGTGCAAGTAAGCATTGTCGTGACTTGAGGAAGGGGAAGGTGAACTCCTTTAATGCTGAGGACTATTCACATACTTATTAGCCACCTGGAGTCTCACGCAAACCCCCAGCCTTTACCTTTCACGAAGACTTTACCATAGGCTTTGGCAGGATTCGCTTGCGAACGATATTCTTTAATTTCCTTAGAATATTCATTCTAACATATACAGCTCAGTCTCTGTCTCATGATTGCTCAAGGAAGTAACGATACATACCATATCAGAAGGACGACGAACTAACCTCCAAGCTTTCCCTGTCTCAAGGTCACCAGTCCCTGGCATATGAGATACTTTATCATCAGGTGCTGAAGCATAGATTGTGCCTTCACGTTCCCGAACATGATATTTCTGTCAATTATACCATCAGCAGAAAAGAAGGAAAGTATTGAAAGTACGAACACTCTTTCTCTGGGAATTTGCGCCATCCAGCTTCTTCAACTCGCGCTCGATGCTCTGAGAGAGCAGGTCCTCTTCGACCAGCTTCTCCATATCGCCACCTACGTTGAACGACCGCTGCTTGGCTAAATTCTGTGCATCCCCTGTACTCATGCTACGCTTTCTGGCTAGTCTTCCAATACCCAATTGAGCTCCTTGACCTCCGTTCCGTGGCGAGATCAAGCCATTTTCAGCTCTCCGCTCTCTTCTTCTCTCGAGAACGAGTTGTTCACGAGCCCTGATGTTGTTGTCCTTGGGAGGAACGGGAGGAAGGATCGATTCAGTTGAAGTACGACAAGTAACCCTATTCGAAGCATCATTTGTATGCAGCAGGTCCGAGTCCGTCGCTGCTCGGTGAATCTGGGGCACCTGAGTGATTTCTATTCGCTGTTCATACGATTTCTGAACCTCCTGTGTCATGATTGAGTCATTATCATGGCCACTTGCCCCAGCAACGTCATCCAATAGTCTATCCAGCGCACTCTTTGCATCCATGTTGACATCTACATCTCCCACTTTAACACTTGTCCCGCTATGGATACTCCCACTATCGGTTTCACCACTATGGCTGGGAATATTGAGGTTATCCTTGGGACGTGCCATGGAATTGTTGCGAGTCGAACCAAGGCTCAACTTGTTACCAAAGTCAAGTTGAAGACTTGAGTGCATTGAGTGCATTCCGAATTCTTGTTCAGAAAGACTATCTGGGGTAGGAAGACCACCGCCACCGCCAACGTTGACTTTTTCCGCATGCTGAATGGTCGCAGTCTCAGTGCTAATAGCAGTTGAGATAGACATACAGTCGCGGTCCTTGTCATGCTCGAAAGATTCAACTTCAACAGCTTCGTGACTAGAGATGATGGCATCCGAAAGTTGACATTCTTCAATCTGGTCCACAAGCATTTCATCGGCTGGAAGTGACTCAGTCCTCTCTGCGACTAAGCCAAACTGAGAACTAGGTTCTGGGCTAGGACTGAGCGTGTTTCTCCTTTCAGTGAGACGGCGCCTGATATCGTTCTTACTGATGCGATGGTGTATATGAGATCGAAGGGACATTGTATGAGGGCTGTTATCACTTTGGCTCACGTCGGAGGGTGAATTAGTAGGGATAGGCGACGATGTGACGTGGGGAAGTAACTCCGACTGTGGCAATGGAGAGGATGAAATTTTTCTCGAAGTCTCGTTATTGATTCCCGCAAGAACCTCGTCATCCTCTTGAACTTCTAGAGACAGGCCGGAGGCAGAATGTTGCGTATCGGGTTCATCGTCGGATAGTGGAGAGTTGCCTAGAACAGACGAAGGAGGACCCTTACAGATTGGGTCAATATTTGGTTGTTTGTGAACGAATAGAGGCAGCGCACCTCATCACTCGATTGATATATTTCACTTCTGCTTAACCCAGTCAAACTCACTTCGGAATGACCGATAGAAAGATTAGCTGGGTCCAGAGACTCCCCACTAGTTCTATGATGATCTTCAAAGCTACGTTCATGAGAACCAAAAGTCTCTGCCCCAACAGATGGAGATCGACGCTCGATAGATTGTGATCCTACCATGGTTCTATGAGTCAATCAGAACCTGATGAACATAGAACAAGTGCGCACCTCTTGGCCACATGTATTTGGGAATCGAACTATCACCACGAGTTGGGAGGGGGCTAGTTCTCATAGGCGATGGTGAAAGTTTGACAGAGATTTCTTGTTTCTCTTCTTCATAGTCCATATTCAATCGTCGACTGATGGGTGGTGTACTTTGTGCAAGGATGGGAGAGGAGTGAGACAATGTAGCTGAGAGGCCAAGAGGTGACGCAGAGCTGGAAATCTGGGAACTAAAGGAATGGATGTTACTGGATTTCTCTACTTGAGGGGATTGATGGGTATAAGTGAAGGAGGAATGAGGAGATGCATGAGGGGAAAAACGAAAGGAATTTTCCCGAGGAGAATCTTGGTGAAGGTGATGTGACAGGCGTTCGGGCTGGTGCATTTGCTCGAAAGGAATCCCATCTTCGGTTTCAAGATCTGTTGGTATATCGGATATATTAGGTGTAGGAGTTTCGGGAGCACCAACGCCGGCGAGAGCTGTGTTAGAGGAAAAGAACATTTCCTCTACCAGTCCTGTAATGCTTGTGTCTGAATCCAAAAATGTCTTGGGTGCGGTCTTCACACCACCGCCGGTATCTGGTAGGTGAGTATTTTCATAAGAACCATCTTGTATAGGCTCATTCGGGGTAGGCTGAGCCTGAAGCTTTGATTGAGGAGGTTCATCGTCCATATGTCCACCGCGGAAAAACGTATCCTCCTCATCGATATCTTGGCCAAACCCACCGTAGCGCACTCCGTCATCCGAACCCTCCCAAAGCTCCTCTTCAGAAGTTTCGCGATCGAATTCAACAACGTCACAGCGCTCGTCAAACGTCACAGTCTTTCTTCGCTCCCTTTTGGTTCCGCCACTGAGACGAGGTCCATGAAGCCGTCTTGACACGAGCGAAGACCTTCCTGGTGAAGAGCTAGCAGTGGGTGCTGGAGGCTCACTGCTGAAACGAGCATGTCGAGATGAGACAGGAGCAGAGTTAGGTAAAGGCGTGGGTTTAAGAAGGGAAGAAGGAGAAGTAGATTGGAGGAACTCATTTATGGTGGTGGTCCGTTCTGATTGCTTGAAAGGGCTTTTCGTTACAGGCTCCTTCTCAAGAAGACCTCGAAACACTGTGCTTTGTTTACGGTCACGTTTCAGGGAAAAGGGGCGGTCATTCTCCGTTTCTGCGTCCTCATGCATTGATGGGGGACGGGGCCGCTTCTCTCCCGAGACCCGTCTGGTGGGAGGGACGATTGAAGTTGGACGAGGTAGCGTAGGCAGTACAGGCAGTTGGGATTTGAATGGTGATTTGGAGACCAAATTATTCTGCTGAACATGCTTAAAGCTAGAAGAAGAACGCCGGGCTACTGCGACATCACGTTGGAGAACCTGAGAATCTCGCTTTGCGATTCGCAAAGGAGAAGTGATAGAACCAGAACTTGAGGATGAGGGTATTGAGTTCATGCCTGACGATGACCAGCCGGACTCGCGGATGATAGAGGACCTGATAGTGTCAGGGGAATTCAAAAGCGAACGGTTCTGGCGGGGTGAAGTTGCCATGAAGTGGTCTGTGCCACTAACTGGCGCAAATCCACAGAGAAATGAGAATCGTTACTAGAGTCGTGAAAACTCGTGTGATGAAAGCGTGATTCCTGCGGGCCCACGAGGAGAGTCAACAACTTATCGTGAGAAGTTTAACTCGCAAGTCCCAGGCCGAATCACCGGACGCGCCTGTCACGTGTCAACGGACTCGGTCTCAGCTGCGGAGTCCAACACCCGAAAATCTGAATTTGGGTGGGGCAATCGATGAACGACACAACAAGGCAGCAGCCCCAAGTGGAAGACTTCTCACTTGTATTATAATCCGCCATTTTTGAAGACACATTTTCCTTTTCCAGTATTCCACCTTGAACATCGGGACACAACGGAAGCGGAGAAGACAGTGAGAATAACACAGGAAAGAGTCTTTGCTGATTGACGCCGTATTCCAAAGGAAGGATCAGGTAGTTTGTTGAAGCATCAAAGCATCTGGCCCGCAATGAATGTTGTTGCAAATGGAGATCATCATGTTTTGTTCGATGTTGATGAAGCAAAAGACCTGTGGAAAATAATCAAACACTAACTCCGGCAACCTCCGGGCCGACACTTCTAAACACAAGTAAGTTCCTTACCTGCGACCCTCTGTACTTCTTTCAACTCCATTACCAATGTCATTTCAAGGTCTCATTTCTGCCTCGGAATGTGCTGTATCCACGAATCCATTGTCCCAAGTCCTCAAGCATGCTGAAGGGGACCGCAGCCTACAACAGGTAGGTCACATAATTACTCACACTCAGAAACTGCCAATAACCCGCACTTCAGGATAGAGTCACGAGCCCATCATCAAGTAGAGTAAGCCAGCTTCGCACAAATCCTTTCCCAAAGTTGACTCATGCAATCCATAGCTTCACCAATTGCCGACGAGTGCCGGTCCCTCCAGCACTAATGAACAAGATCTGGCACTCGCCCGACAATTTTTTGATGCTCAAGGCCTTGCTCCAGGACCATCCTTTATACCTCATCCTTCAGAACTCGCCAGATTAAACCATATGCCTTCTGGTCTTGCTACTCTGAATCATGACGGTTGGATCATGGAGCAGCGGAAACATCAACCATTCCGTCCTGAGGATATGCAAGGAATTTGGGCATCAGAATTCCAAGCGTCTAACCATATAATCAGTCCCTCAGTGCAGCATAATATAGCTGCAAGACCTGACTGTGTGTTTTCTACCTCTATCAATCCATCTACATTCTCATATTCGGACTCACCTAGTCCAACAAAGGAGCTCCAATCTGCTACCCATGAACATGTATGGCAATTCGATGACCATGCATGGATTATCAGGTGCCCCCTTCAACAGTATGAATTCAAGTATTGTCGTAGCAAACCAGGAGAGAAATAAAGGCAAGAACAAGGAAGCCGATTTCGAAGCCGCATTTGCCCAAGTAGCAGCATCTCTACAACAGCAGGCGTCTACGATTGAAGAAGTCACAGACGATGTTGAGGGATTGACCGAAGTCCTGGAGAAAACACATTTGGAGCAAGACAAGGCTGGGACAGACGCCGATTTCAAAAAGTATACCCCTTTTCTTGCAGATTTCTTGAACGATAGGCTGAAAAATGCCAAGGATGTGGGAGGAATTGCAAGCTTCAGATCTTCCTCCTCCTCAAGAAGATATGGCAAAGTGGGAAGCTGAATTTAATCAATTAATGACTACGCAGCGCGATGACCTTGAGGCTGATTACGGTACATCGATGCAGGAAGCATGGAAGTATGACCTTGGCGATCTTTCCGAAGAGAAACTACAGTTTGATGATGAGGGTATCCCTAAACTTGACCCCTATAGCTTTGGTTCGTCATTTTCCGTATGCTTTTATCATCACCCGTAACAAATCAATAGTACAAAATAACAAATACATGGCTGAATCCTCAGACCGCTCGTTGCTGGATGAAGCAAAAGCACTTCTGGAACGGAATGGCTCCTTGTCGGAAGCTGCCCTCATGATTGAAGCGGCTATCCAAAAAGGACAGCTGGGAGTAGGTAATTATGAAGCTTGGATACTTTTGGGGGAAACTCGTAGTATGGACGAGCAAGAGGAGGTGGGGATGCAGGCGCTACATGAAGGTGTTCGAAGGGCAGTAGAGAATAAAACACCAGGTCCTGGAATGATGGTTGGTGTAGTCGAGTTAACCTCCTCCTGCGGGACATTGACATTGACGTCAAACACAGTCTCTTGCCATCTCTTTCACAAATGAGGGCTATGATAGAGCATCTCACGCAATTTTGCTTCGCTGGTTGCAGGCCACCTACCCAACATTTCCGACCCCCGAAGAAACAATACAAGCAATAAAAACGAACAGCGCCTGGGACACGCATACGCGGATCACAGACTTATTCCTTGGTCTCACTCGAGAACACCATAGCAAGGGCATCCTAGATGCTGATCTTCAAATAGGCCTCGGCGTCTTGTTTTATGCGAACGGTGACTATGGTCATGCTAAAGACTGTTTTTCCACTGCTTTAGGGGTCCGTCCGAGAGTAAGTTTGAGTTCTTAACTTCCCACTATTCTGACCTTAGACTAGGATTATTTGCTTTGGAATAGACTTGGATCGTCATTATCGAACGGTAACAACCCCGAAGAGGCCCTCGGTGCTTATCGAGAAGCTCTTGCTCTCCGTCCGACCTATACTCGTGCTATTTACAACGTTGGTGTGGCATGTGAGCTCAGATTCTAACCGATGATTTGAAATAATGATGTTCAGCTCAGGTTTGAATATCGGAGCCTTCAAAGAAGCCGCTGAGCATTTCCTCAGCGCAATAGACTTACAGGGCAGCGCAAATAGTCAGCTGTGGTCTACCCTTCGTCGCGCACTGCAGTCCATGGTAGGTTCTGTTTCTCTTGTCTACTCCCTGACTTTGTTTGACGTTCAATCCCAGGGACGCCTTGATCTTGCAGACCAAGCACAACCCGGTGATCTTGACATTTTCCGAAAGGAAGGATTTGACTTTTAGCTTTTCTGTAGCTTTAGAATTTTGTTCTGTAATTTATGCTACTGATGTCTGACCAATACTCGGATTCTCATTGGCCGGTGATTTTTTCACCTTCGAACTTATGACCACCTAGTGATCTGAAGGACCGATAAAATCAAGTGGCCTCTTTCTTCACTTTCCGACGCAAACAATGGCTACCGCCGATGTCCAAATGTGAGAAATTGGTCAAGGATACCAACGCCTGCTATTGTGAAGCTCAGAGTATTCATGGCTTTCTTATAGGCATTCCATGACCAAGGCAGCCCCACGGGGCGAACAGTTGAACAAGATATCATGCCAGATTACCCAGAACAAGGTATTCTCCTGTCATGACTGACTGACTACCCACTCAACAATATGATACCCTAGATTCGTGGAGGCGCTCAAGCTATGCGTAAGTCTTAACAGAACGTCCAGGATCAGTACTGTTGATCAACTAAATAAGTCTATGCGGTTGGCTTGACTGAGGATGACATGAATAAGCCCCAAGTGTGTGATCATATTGATGACTATACGGCTCAAATCACAGGTTCTGTTATCGCTGATTAGATTGGTATTTCTCCTGTTTGGTGGGAAGGTACGGATCGGTAATCGCACATTGCAAATTATGCGATGCGCTAACAAGAAAGCTGATAGGTAATCCATGCAACGCTCATTTGGTGTGTACCAACTGGTAACTATTGGAACGACGCTATACATCTCATCCTTACCTGCTTAGCTTGAGCTGGCGAAGCATGTAAAGGATGGGTGTAAAGAAGAAGACCTTGTCGGGCTGATCTTCAATACAATTGGTGTTAGCGATGCGATTACCATGGCCACCGACGGTAAGTCCCAAGTTGCTCAACTCCGGAAATACCTCAAGTGATATTATCCCAGGAATGAGATACTCGTAAGTGCATTATTTTATTACCCCGTCACTTTCGGAATCTTATCCACTTCCAGTCTTCCGAGCCGTGATCTCATTGCTGACTCTATTGAATCCGTTGTGATGGTATGAAATCCCACAGATATACAGTCCAAATTCATACTACAATCTCTATTCAGGCCCAACATTACGATGGAAATATCTCGATCCCAGGATGTGACAAGAACATGCCAGGTTGTTTCATGGCCGCTGCGCGCCACAATCGTCCTACTATCATTGTGTATGGGGGTACCATACAGGCTGGAATTCGTCATGTCGGTTCGTAATCTGCCACTGAGAGTTCATCAGCCAGGAATCAAACGTCCAGACTAGATTGCCCTGGAATGAATAAGGTCAAAGGGGGAACTGTCAACATCTCGGATGCCTTTGAATCGTATGGTAAGCGTCAGATAGTCAACACTGTTAGGAAATTACCAAGACTGTTCAGGTGCCTTTGCTATTGGCAAAATTGACGATGAACAACGATTTGATGTTGTAAGGCATGCATGTCCAGGGCCTGGTGCTTGTGGAGGGATGTATACTGCGAATACTATGAGCTCAGCCTTAGAGGTACTTCTGAAGCAAAACTTGCCATGGGTCCTAACTGATATAGTATACAGGTCCTTGGAATGTCACTACCCTATTCCTCAAGTACCCCCGCCCTCTACCCTGGTGAGTTCAAAAGTGCAATCGGAGCTCAGAGTAAGCTGCTCAGCGTGTACTAGAGAAGACACATGAATGTTTTAGAGCCGCCAAATATCTAAAGCGACTCCTTGAATTAGATCTCAAACCCAGGTCAATTCTTTTTACGGCCACTCTTGCTTTTCTGAATTCCACGCTTGACAGGGATATTCTGAGTCGCAATTCTTTCTTGAATGCCATTGTGATCATCCAAATCCTGGGAGGTTCCACCAATGCCGTACGTTCCTAGTCTTTCTTTCATGCAGACCTTTAATCAAGCTCTTCGCCTTCTAGGTCCTTCACCTTCTCGCAATGGCTCGTACTGCGGATATTGAACTTAGTATTGATGATTTCCAGATGATGGCTGATAAAACGCCTTTCCTGGCAGACCTCATGTACGCATTTCATTCTCCATCCATTTGGATCCATTTGAAAAAGTGGTAGGCCCTCTGGGAAATACTATATGGAAGATGTACACCGTATCGGTGGTATCCCAGCAATTATCAAATACCTCCTCAAGAATACAGATTTGATAGATGGCTCGCAGTTGACAGTGACAGGAAAGACACTTGCAGAGAATGTAGCCGACGTTCCTGATCTCGATTTTGAGAAACAAGATGTCTTGAGGAGATTGGAAAACCCCATCAAGCCAACAGGTCATCTCACAATTCTGCGAGGTAACCTGGCTCCAGGAACTGCTGTTGCTAAATTGACTGGAAAAGAGGGTTTGAGCTTTGAGGTGAGCTAAAGTATACTCACTAGGCCTGCACCTAGGCTGAAATTTTTGCCTAGGGTATTGCAAAATGTTTTAACAAGCCCGACGAATTTTATCCCGCCCTAGAAGCAGGCGAGATCAAACCTGGAATGGTCCTTATCTTCAGGTATCAAGGACCCAAAGGTGCTCCAGGAATGCCAGAAATGCTCGGTAAACCAGGAATCATATATGTTAGTACCCTACCACTTACCAGGCTTTCTAGGCCCCACAGGTGCTCTCGCTGGCGCAGGTCTCCTGGGTAAAACTGCCTTGATCACAGATGGCCGCTTTTCTGGTGCTAGTCGCGGCTTTATCATTGGGCATGTCGTTCCTGAAGCCCGAGTCGGTGGTCCAATTGCTCTTGTGCAGGATGGCGATAAGATTGTTATTGACTCCGAAAAGAGGGTGATTAATTGGGCTGTGGATGAGGAAGAACAAAGAAGGCGCAGAGAGCTCTGGGATGCTTCTGATAATAACAAGCTGAACGTCAGGCGTGGTGTTTTGCTGAGATATGCTCGAGATGTTGCTGTGAGGTCTTCATTTTCTCGAAGCTGTTCTCTCACTGATGTCTATTATAGCCTGCCAGTGAAGGGGCGTATTGCGACTAGAGCTGAAGTACCTAAATTTCACGAGAGAGAAATTCAGCCATTGATTCTATTCCATATCATTATCCTTAACAATGTATGGGAAATTATTCTAGGGAAATTATACGCAGAAAAGGGCATCAGTCAATCACCGGGTTCTCTGATCTGTACCACGTCCTTCATTTCATATCCATCTTTAGGTCGTTACCGCTCAGTAAAGAAATGTTTGGTAACTCAGTCGAGAGGAACCTCATCTTTTCTATATCTGCGGCGGACTCCGAGCGACCTTCACTTATGCCAATATGAGCAGAACAATCGGTATCCGTGCCCTTGAATCACTAATTAGGCTTATCCATGTACACAACAACATACTGGAGAAGGTGGTTTTGGATACCATCTGTTTCTGTGAAAGCATATAACCCGCTTGCTGATGAGTGAGAAACACAGCTGGCGATAACACCACCTCCGTTTCTGGTCGCAACTTCAGTTCAGGTGGTGGCATACCAATAGCTATGCGTTTGAGTTTCTTCGGGATCCAGCGTTTCTGAAGTAAATTGTGAAGCCAATTATTCAAGACAAAGGAAGTATGCCGCCGCAGACATTGCCAGCTATTATTGATGTTTCGGCTGCAGAAAGTCCGATGAATAATGATCCCAGTCCTGCCCTTGAAGAGACGCAACCTCAGATAAATTCTCCACTCGCCCATAGTGAAGGGACGGTTGATGATGGACAATTTCATCAGTCATTAGGAAGTGAACGAACGCTGAAGAACGTACGTGGCTGAGACATGGGGCTCATGAGTGCGCCTGTGTTTTGCAGGTAGCAAAGCGAAGGAGTATGACGGAACGGGCAGCGAGATGAGGGCGATACTGTGCGATGGAGCTGGGGTAATAACTTGTTGAGGCCACCAGTAGATTTTCTTCTATACTATCCTTCATACGTGCGATGTAACAAGATCTAATGTCTCATCTGTAGTACCAGCAACTTGTATCTCGTGCACACTCTGTAGCCCTACCTCACGTAATATCATCCCGATACCATAACCTTTGATCTTTTCCAGCTCCTCTTCAGTCTTAACCAATAACATCCCAGCGAATCCCAACGCGTTGACATTGATTACGTCTCCTGAGTCTTGGATGACGAAGTTCTCGTATCGACGCGGAATGAGATGTATATGTTCCAGCGTAATAATGACGTTGTAGGATGGCTTCCCTGCAGGATAGTCGGGTGCATGTCGAATTGTTGACACAACCAGGTCCAGTAAGGATAAGAAAGCTTTAGTCAGTACACGCTCAATGCTGTCAATTTCCCGGTATTGCAGGTCCTGTGGGAGACGAATGACATGGTTCGCATATGGAAGCCTGGAAATTGTGAAAGGCCTGGCTACATATTAGATGTTAGGCTATAACATGGGATCCAAACCAGTTGTACTGACTTGGCGTCTGGAGATTTATGGATCTCGCAAGCCTTTCAATGGGTGGACCAGCTTCTGTTGCCCCGATTGGAATAAACTGGACATGTTTATGGGATTGACTAGCACCACTGAAGCTGCCACCTGAGATACGATCGAGTTGGTATCAAAGAGATAATAAAAGAGTACGTGCAGTTATAAAATGCGAAGCTTTTTCTTCCAGCGTCGCGTGTGGAGATGAGAAGTTTGTATATCAGAACCAAGTCCGAAGGAAGTAAGGGTGATGATTGTGACTCGTATTCTAGAGGACAATCTTGAGTACGTTTGTAGCAACCAATCTGTGAGCTAGCAGACCCTTTGAAAACAGGAGAAAGTGATTAGGAACAACGGAAAACTTATTCAACTACAAACCATGATCAGCATCTAAGAATCAACGAGACAGACGAGAGGCGTACAAAAACCACATATTCTTCCCCATATCTGTCATCCTTCAATTCTCCAACATACAAGTTTTCATTGTATGGAGGGACAAATGGATCAGATAATTTTTTCTCAAGAGCCTGACTCTGAGGGGGATCCACCGTAGGCGATGCCTTCTCTGTTTCACTTTGCTTCGGTTTATTTTTGAGAGCTGGACAAACACTTATTTGAAACTGCAAAGGCAATCCTTTGGAAAGAGATCGTAGTTTATTGTTTCCAGATAGCTACTTACTTCGATGTCAGTGTCTGGTTCGTAGCGGCGAACCACTGTCGAGGGGAAAAAGAAGAGATCACCGCTCTCTTTAGCCTTCTGATATTGATTTGGGATCTTTGTGACAATATCGTCAACAGACATGATGATACACCTTCTATTGAGTGGTAATGTCGTGATAATATCGTCCTATTCAGCAAAGAGACAAAGTTCTAAAGACGGAAAGTGCCGGTTTGGCCAATCACACCCAATCACACTTCTCACTTTTATATCTATCTCAAGTTTCTAGGAACTCAATTTAGAGCAGCGAGTGCCCAACTCAATATTCTTGTCCTTCTTGTCCTTAACCACCATATTCCCCCTTCAGGCTGCGATAGCCGTTGGAGGCCTCTACTCTACCAAATACCTTACACTAATATCGTTGGTACTCACCTTCCGATGTCTATCTCTGCCCATCCTTTGAGACAGCACCTTTTCTATCAGACGGGCTCTCCAGCATTGCGATGAAAAGTCATACAACCAAGAAATGAATAGCCGGAGCCTGGAAACGAGAGAAGAAGAAGAAGAAAGTGCAGAGAGGAACAAGGAACATGATGATGATGGGGGAGAGACGCAGAGGCCGGGCAACATGACCGACGACAACGATGACAACGAAGGTGCCCAGGCGATAGCGGTGGGGTAGAGGTTGGCATTGAGGAACTGTGCTGCTGGAGTCGGGGCCATAGCCACCACATGGGAACATTTCGCCCTTTGCCTTCGAGCTGCTTGGACAGGACAATATCCTCGGCTGAGCACTGGCAACTACATGAACTCTTGCCATCTTGTTCAGTCTGAGAACATGGAATATACCTTTTTGTCGGAATACTGATACCACATGTTACCATATGTTCTAAAATCACGCATTTGGGGCTCTTTACACAGCGACTGCGTGCATAAGATCACTACGAAAATTGAACCAAAGTGTGAACATGAAGACGAAAAAATACGCTATTCCCCTCCTCCTGCGTCGGAACTCAGTGTACCTAAGATATCCTCATCGAGAAGAAAAATGCAGGAACCATCTCGTTCATGCCTGCCCTGCCTTCCCCCTCTTCACTTTCATGTCTACTATCACTTCGCCCAGAGCTACTGCGCGCACATAACATCCCAGTGCTATTATTGACCAGAGAGCACAGTTTGTCCCCTAGAAACGATCAGCTTCGAACTGAGCAAGTCATTACGACCACTAACCTGATAGTATAGAACATTGATGAACACCTGAAAAAATAAGATCACAATCCTGACAACCAGATTTCGGTATATTGGCAGTTTTTTCATCAAAGGAAGGGGCCATTCCAACGCCAAAATGAAGAAACCCAATATCATAGCAATGATTTGGAGAAGCGGGGCCTTGACAATAACCTCAACAAAAGGTGCAACAGCAGCTGAAGGTCTGTGTATTGGTCGGTTCTTTGATGTTTGGAGCCAGGAATCAAGGAAGCAACGCACTGTATACCCCCTGGGTCACGCAAGGTGCCGCCAATGAAGTCCCAGAAGAATTTGCGGTAGATGAGGCCCCAGAATCCAGCCCAGATGCCATCTAATATTTAGGAAAAAGTAATGGGTTCATTAGATATAGCCGAATCCGTCAGGCGTAGCACTCACAAACGGTTGCCGTAATGGAGACAAAACGAGCGTATTCATGCCAGATCAAATTGCCCATTGTGTTATTTCTGCAGGAAATATATTTCTCGCACGCAGTAGAAGAAGAGAGAGAGAGCACGGCTCGACAAGAAAGGAGCTAAGATGGCTACACAGGGCAGGGACTCGCTTTGAGCAGACGCAGGAGGATGCACGCTGTGAGGATGTATAGCAGAGAAAAAGAAAGAAATGAGAAAAAAAAACAGCGTCAAGCTGGCCGAAAGAAAGAGTGGTGAAAGGGAAAGAGCTCTGTAGGGAACCTGTACGAAACAAGGAAAATCATCGTGTTCATTGACAGATTTTTGAACCCTTACGTAAGTCGTAGTAATTGTCCTTTGTTACGATCACGTCTCTAGGGATCCATAGGCACCCGCTGGGACGTCTCTGCTATTTAGAGTGTGCTTACTCAACGACAGGGATGTTAAATTATAAAATAATGCACCGACTCAGGAACACGCCGTGCTCGGAGTGACATTGATAGGTACAACAGAACACTGGATATAATCATGTGTTAATTCAGGGTCCAGCTTGTTTGAGAAATCACAAAAAGGCTCGACACCCAATTGTGTTTCTACTTTGAGTAGCTCAAGTATACAGCGTGCTGAAACTGGTCAGGTAGAACCAACAACTCATGACAGATCAAGTCATGTACATAGTGCCTTTCGTGGAAAGAATGAAGAACGAAGATAGCTACAATGAGTCAATACTAAATCGATACTAAATCTTGAGTGTCGGAGGTCGCTTTGGACGTGATGGTCGAGGTGGTCGAGATGACAACGATACATTATCCTGTGCAATCATGATAGATAAGTATTGACAATCGAGTACCCATTTGAATGTGGGCTCACCGCCGCAACAGTGTCGGGAGTTGAACGAGATGACGCAGGATTACGAGGTATCTTTAGGCGGGGAACCGGAGGTATCGGAGGATCCAAGGCCTGTGAAGCAGTCTGACTTCGCATCTCATCAGGAAAATTAGAATTGCCATAGTAGCTTGGCGCGATTGAGAGGCCCGAAGTCCGCTTGAAATTAGTCCGTGCCTTCCACGTGGGTGACGGTAGTGCCGGTGGAGAGAACGGAAAAGTTGCACCCTCTTCTTTGAGATCTAAAGTGGAGGGACGGACCGGTTCCAACTCCTCGATACCTTGCATTGGTAGAATCGGAGTAAGAGATGAGACACTGGTTTCCGTGGCATGTTTTTTCCGGCGGCGCTGCCTCAAAAACAAGAACAGACCCGTAATTATCAGCAGCACAAATGCTACGCTCGCGATAGCCACACCGGCAATGATGCTAATAACGTTCTTGTTGATCAGAAATCACTCCAATCCGATTGACAAACTCACCCTGACGATACAGGACGGTTTGACGTGCTATTTTTGACCACAGGCAATTGAGTTTCTGAGAAGACTACAAAAGAGTCGAGATCCACAAAAGGCCTTGAGGCAGAACCTGGTGCCTTAACGATGGTCATGGTATGCTCCCCGTCTCCAAGTCCATCTGCCCACCACTACGAGATAGTCAATTGTTTTCTTGTGAAAGCAGTCAGGTCAACGCACCATAAGTACCTGCAGGCGGAATCAACGATCACATAAGAAGCTCACTGTCGACTCATTGTCACAGATCCACTTACTTGTGTTTGAACACTGCTCACATGACTCGAAGAACCGCTCGGCATTGTGATAGTCTCATTGTCAATGCTGATGGATATATCAGCATGGTCGGGTGCAACGGTGCCATAGTATGCAATGGCATCTCCCGTAAACCGTAGTGAAGCACTGGCGTCTGGTTCCTCAGAGAAACTTCACGACGTCAATATGACATTAGATTCCGGGTAAAGAACTTACTGTAGAGTACTATCATGAAACTCTGGGCGGGAGTTTACGCTCCAAGCGCTTTGCGGAAGGTATTGAATACGTGGGTCGGTGTCATCAATTGTCGTCACGTTAAAATTCCTGCTATGTCTGTGTTAAGCAATATTGACTGCGAAGAGTCGAACGCACCCTGTCGAACCTATTTGCGGCTCAAATGTGATAGTGTCGATGTCGATCGGCTCTCCTCCCGTGTTCGTAAGTACCACGGTATGCTGTTTGTTGGACAGACCAGTAGAGGAAGCGAGGGTATTGTTGATAGGAGAGGATTCGGGAGTAAGATTGCCACTGAAAAGCTGTTGCTCGTCTAACATCACAGAAAAAGGTCCATATCCAGGTCGGCGCCCACCCGTAATCACGAAACCAGTACCTAAAAGGTCACTTTGAGAACAACGAGCGGTGTATAACAGTCTGATGAAGTTATACCACGAAACTGCAATGTGGCCGTTGCTCCCTGCACTGAAGTCGCATGATATGAACCTCCTGAGTACGACTACAGATATGTTGAGCTGACCAAGCAGCATGACGAGCATCAAAGACACACCATTGCAAGTGTATCATTAAGCTCTGCATCGCTCCATGCACCGTCTGGTGCGTATAGAATCAAAGGAGAACAATCTTCCACTGAAGATAGGTTCATACTTGAGCACAATCGAGGAAGAATGCTCCAGTAAACTCACCTAAGATAGACCGTAGCGACATCACGGACCACGAATTCAATTCAAAATACAAAAAAAAATAATGAAAAGCGAATGAACGAAGGTTTACAGCTTCAAGCTGTTGTGAGCAACCAGCTCTCGAGAAAGAAAGAGAGAAAGAAATGACTACTGTCAGCGGTAGCCCGAAGGTAGGACTGATGGAATGGCAATTGCCAATCACCGGCTATTGGACATTCCATCATTTGTGTGATGTCCTGACAGGCGTCATCAACAACTTAGGTTTCATCGTCAACACTGAGGTATCATCTTGCCTTCCACACAAATCAACTTTTCTCAGTCATTTACACCTTCGAGACATGCTGATTGCACAAACTGCAATATTTTAGGCTGTTTTGAACTCCATAGAACTCCATAGCACAGGTTGTTGATTTGCTCCCCAATCAAACCATATAGAAAGAATTTGCTCTTGGAATCCAGGTGAGTCATAAAAAATTAGATACATTTGGGTAGAATCAAAGAGTCAGGAAAGCATTGAGGGAAGGATATATATTTCAGTAGTTAGATATAATGCCTTGACTCATACTAGAGAGATTTCATTTGTATAAAGATGGCCTGTTTGTACGTTGGAAAC
>Ga0153951_1000293_pt1 | contig 18922 bp, 16 predicted proteins | sample TSNJ035MetaG_FD_102278 | JGI IMG/M metagenome (GOLD analysis project Ga0153951, IMG submission 102278) | Attine ant fungus gardens microbial communities from New Jersey, USA - TSNJ035 MetaG | ecosystem: Host-associated > Fungi > Mycelium > Unclassified | place: USA: New Jersey, Wharton State...
AGTACACGAGGCCCGGATTACGCTCGGACAGCGCGGCATAGCCGAGGCCGAGCTTGTCCAGCGCGCCGGGTCGATAGTTTTCGATAAATACATCGGCCGAATCGCACAGGCGCCGCATGAACTCCTTGCCGCGCGCATCTTTCATATCGACGCTGACGCCGCGCTTGCCCATATTGAGCTGCAGGAAGTAGGCGCTTTGCTGGTCGTCGAGGAGGGTCGCATGCTGCCGGCCGGCGTCACCGCTGCCGGGACGCTCGACCTTGATGACTTCGGCACCGAGCGCCGCGAGACAGCGGCCCACATAGGGACCGGCGAGAAAGTGGCTGTAGTCGACGACGCGAATACCTTCGAGAGGACGGGCCTGCATCAGTTCGCTCCCGGGCGGCGCGGCACCATCAGGCGATGTTCGCCGCGCTGGACCACCTGGCCGTCCTGATTGATCAGCTCAGACGGCAGCACGACGATGCCCCAGTCCGGACGGCTCTTGCTCGCGCGCATGTTGCTCACGCGAAACCTGACGTGCAGGACGTCGTTGACCTTGATCGGCAACAGGAAATCCCAGGTCCAGCCGAGCGACATGCCCGGCAGGAACCGGTAGTCGCTCTGCGTCTTCAGGCCGTCCGCAATCGACAGCCCGAACAGCCCGTGCGCGACGATCGAACCGAAGTGGCTCGCGTTCGCGTAGGCCTCGTCCACATGCACCGGCGTGTGATCGCCGGTCAGATCGGCGTAGGCGAGAATGCGTTCTTTCGTGACCGTATAGGTCGGGCTCACGCACTCGTCGCCGTCCTTCGCGTCGTCCCAGTACTTTTCGATGATCGTGCTCATGCTTTACGCCTCCGCGCGTGGATTGATCGCCAGCGCCTGCGCAACGCACGCGGCAGGTTTGGCCTGAATGAGTTCGACCGCGAGCCCGTCCGGCAAGCGCAGCCAGTTGCGTCCCTGCGGCATTTCGCCGACACCGAACGCCTGCGCCGCGGCGAGCGCGGCCTCGAGGTCCTCGCACATCACGCCGAGATGGCCGAGCCGGCCCTCGGGCCCGTCGAAGCGCGGCTCGTGAATGAACTGCAAGCCGCCGAGCGTCCAGTACTGACGCGGCGCCTCGCGCGTGCCGTCCACCTCGCGCATCGTCATGCCGAGGACTTCCTCGAAGAAGCGGATATGCCACTGGATATCCTTCACCCAGATCGCGACGTGCTCCAGATACGCTTTCGTGCCGCTCATGCCGCCGCTCCTGCTTTCTGGCGATCGGTCATGGCCCGTTCGATGCCCTTGATGCATGCCACGAGCGTCGAATTAACAGGAGTCGGCACGCCGAGACGTTGGCCCCAGCGCACGACCACGCCGTTGATGAAGTCGATTTCGGTAACCGAACCTTTTTCCAGGCTTTGCAGCATCGAGGTCTTGAAGGCAAGCGGCAAACCTTCGGCGGCGAGCGTCCACGCCTCTTCCGCCCGGATCATCGAAAGACGAATGCCGGCGGCCTTCGCCGCGGCCATGGCCTCTTCGATCGCGGCCAGCGCGGTCGCTTTCAGAACCGGCTCTTCGTAGAGTTGCCCATACGTCAGACCGGTAACGCCGGTGATCGCGCCGGTCGCGACGTTAATCAACAGCTTGTCCCACATCGTGCCGAGGATGTTGTCGCTGACCATGGTCGTCAGGCCGGCGCTGTTGAACGCATCGGCGATGGCGCGGACCCGCTCCGTCACCTGGCCGTCGAGTTCGCCGATGATCGTCAGTTTTCCGCTCACGCCCGACTCGATATGTCCGGGTGCCTTCAGTACGCCGCCGACATAGGTCTTGCCCGCCAGCACACGCTCGCGGCCGACGATCTCGCTCAGCACGTCCTCATGGCCGAGGCCGTTCTGCAACGACAGGACGAGCGTGTCGGGACCGACGAGGGCGAGCGCGCCGCGCATCGCCGAATCGGTATGGAAGGACTTGACCAGTACGATAACGAGGTCCACCGGTCCGACTTCGGCGGGGTTCATCGTGGCGCGGACCTTGACGCGGCGCGAGCCATTGGCGTCGTCGACTTGCAGGCCGTCGCGGCACATGGCCTCGACGTGCGCCGCAAAGCGGTCGACCAGCCACGTCTCGTGGCCGCCTTCGGTGAGTGCGGAGCCGATGGCGCAACCTAACGCACCGGCTCCCAGAAATGCGATCTTCATGCGGGTCTCCGTGATAGTGAGACCACGATACGATTCCCGCGTCATGCACGCAATGCAATGGAATCAATGACGTCATTGCGAACGGCAATACGAGCCGAACGGCATGACGCCTTTGCGTTCACGGCCGAGGCATAAAAAAAGGCAACGCGTCACGCGTTGCCTTCCTGATTACACCGGCAAATAGAGGTCGCAGCCGCCCGCTCAACAACCCGTCTGCTTCACGCGCTCGACCGCGAGCCCGAAGGCCGGACGCAGCTTCGTGCCGACCACGTTGCCGAAAAATGCCGCGACGAGCCAGAGCCAGCCATGCAGGCTGCCCGACACGATACCGCTGAAATACGCGCCGATATTGCAGCCATACGCGAGGCGCGCGCCATAGCCGAGCAGCAGCCCGCCGACGATGGCGGCGATCAGCGAGCGCAAAGGCAGACGCCATACCGGCGCGTAGCGGCCGGCGAGCGAAGCGGCAACCATCGCGCCGATTACGATGCCGATGTCCATCACGGACTTCACGTCGTGGCTGATCGGCGCGGCCAGGGCGGCCGCGTTCGGGCCGGTGCTCCACACCGGCCAGCTTGCGACGTCGATGCCCAGCGCGGAGAACGCCTTGGCGCCCCACAGCGCGAACGCCGACGTGATGCCCCAGGGGTGGCCCGACAACGCGAGCGTCACGAAGTTGAGGATCGCCAGCACGACACCACCGGCGAGCAGCGGCCACGGGCCATGCAGCCACGGCGACGCGTTCGGCGCGCGATCCACGTCGCTCACGAGATGGCCGTGACGGCGCTTCTCGATCAGCACGGTCAGCGCGGCGATCGCCGCGAACACCACGAGATTCAGCGCGATCGCCGGACCGACGCCGAGCGTCTTCACGAGCGAGATCGGCTGGAGATGCGGCAGCGCGGACCAGAACGGCATGTGCGCGGTGCCGACCACCGAGCCGACGATAAACGCGATCAGCGTGACCACCATCCGCGTGCTGCCGCCGCCGACGGTGTACAGCGTGCCGGACGCACAGCCGCCGCCGAGCTGCATGCCAACGCCGAAAATGAACGCGCCTATCACGACCGAGGTGCCGGGGGGCGACACTTCGCCGACAACCGGATGACCGAACAGCGTGCCGGCAGACAGCGCGGGGAAGAACAGCAGCACGCCGATTGCGAGCATCAGCATCTGCGCGCGCAGGCCGGCGCCGCGGCCGTCGGCGATGAAGACCCGCCATGCGGACGTAAAGCCGAACGCGGCGTGATAGAGCGTGACGCCAAGCAGCGCGCCGAGGACGTACAGCGCGGCCTGCGTCACGCTGACGGTCTGCGCGAGATAGACGGCACCGATCACGACGAGCGCGAGCGCGACGACGAGCGGCTTCGGATTGATGTTGACGAGACGGCGGGGCGCGCCGCCGAACGGCGTGGATAGATCGGACATGATGAGCGGAGACGGACGCGCCCATCGCGTGCGCACAGCACACCGCTGGCGGGTCAACCGGGCGGTCGCTGCGCGGGCGAAAAGCCGCGACAAATCGTTTTAGAAGAAGTCCGTGAGTATACCGAAATGTCACGTTGCGGCCGGCGCCCGCCACGGCGCCGCGTTCCTCGACGGCGCAACCGCGCGCGCCGCCCCATGAGCCTGAGAAGCTTGCTGCACGGGGCCTGGCGAGAATCGACGCCATTTCTGGCGGTCGCTTAATAACCCGTTGTCATAGCGACATTTCGAATCTGCCTTAAAACAGCCATGTTTCAGGGCCGATTTTTCAGAGGCAATTCCCTCCTCTTCCCCGGAAGCCGTCGTTTATTCGAGCGGCGCAACCGAAGCGCCTGCAATGCGATGGCGTTCCAGTGCCTGCGCGACGAACCCGCTGCGTTTCATCTCTTCGACAAACTCGCGTAATTCCTCGGCCGCCCGTTCTCCCCGGCTCTTTGCGACGCCCATTGCCTGCCGGATCACCATGAAACGCTCGTCGAGCAAGCGCAGTCCGCTGGTTTTCGCGGCATCGGCTTCGAGTTGCTGCCTGACGCCGGCGGCCACTTCAAGCGTTTGTTCGAGGAAGGTTTGGACCACCGTGGGCGAAGTCGGCGCACGCACGATCTGCGCGGCTTTCAGTTCCCGCGTGAGGAACAGGTCGTAGGCGCTGCCCTTGCCGACCGCCACCCGGTTATGCGGATAATCGACATCGGCATTGGAGCGGATCGGCGAAGCCTCGCGTACGAGATAGAACCCTTCAATCAGCACGTACGGCGCGGTAAACGCAATGGTTTCGCCGCGCTTCGGGTCCACGGCGAAAAAGCCGAAGTCCGCGCGCTCGTCGCTGACGGCCTCCACGGACTTGCCCGCCGCGTCGAACACGACGAGTTCGAGCGGCACACCGAGGCGTTGCGCGAACGCGCGCGCGAGATCGACCGATACGCCGGCCGGCTCGCCCGACTGCGGACTCAGGTTGGCGAGAATCGGATTGCCGAGATTGATGGACGCACGCAGCGTTCCGGTGGGCGCGAATGCCTTGACGATGGCGGAATCGATATTCATAAGGTCGTGGCGGATTGAACCGTGTGTTGATCCTCCTGCGCCGAGCCGAGGATTTCCTGGATGCTCGCCAGAGCCTCCAGCGTATGCAAAAGGTGCTGGCGTAATGCTTCGGATGCCTCTTCGTTGCGCTCGCGCTCCAGCAGTTCGAGCACGTGCAGATGCTGCCTGGCATGCTCCACATAGCGCTTGCGATGCTGCATCGAACGGTACGAGATCAGCCGGCGCACCCGGTTGACACGGCGAATGGTGTCGATAAAAAAACTGTTGCCCGACGCCTCGACGAGCGATTCGTGAAAGCGCACGCCGCGCTCGTGCAACTGATCGGCGGTATCGGTTTCGATGCCGCCCGCGAGCAGATGCTTTTCGACCTCGCGGCAACGTTCGAGCACCTTGCGCTCGAGCCGGTAGCCGGGTTCGAGCAGCGCCGCCGGCTCCAGCGCGAGACGCAGCCGGTAAGACTTGAGCAGGCTGTCGGGCGTCGTGAGCATGGGCGAGAATTCCCAGCCGTAACCGGGCTTGCGCTCTGCCCAGCCCTCCTGCGCAATCCGGTTCAATAGCGCGCTCAATTGCGCGCCCGTGAGACCGTAGCGCGTGCGGATCATCTGCTCGGATACAACGTCCGGCAGTTCCCCTTTGAGGCGATCGTCGGCGATCTGGAAATAGACGCTCGTCACGATGCCGGTCCCGGCGAGACCCAGTTCGCTGACCACGTCGGCCAAGGGATCGACGAGCGGCCGCGCCACGAAGAAGCCGCGATTTTTCTCGCGCGTCAGCACGCCCTTCTCGTGCAGCAGCGCGAGCGCTTCGTTCACGGGCGAGCGCGACACGCGAAGCCGGTCGGCCAGCATCTGCGCGGGCAGATGCGCGCCGGCTTCGAGCCCTTCGTTGCTGATCAGTTCGAGTATCTGGGTGGCAATGGAGCGGTCGATCATCTCAGTCGGTCAGGTTCGCCGCGCGGGAGCTCAGTCTGCGCCCCCGCCGCGCGCGAGGTTGTTCTGCAGGATCAGCGGAATTACGCCGCCCGAACGCAGCAGCCTGCATTCGAGGCGCGTCTCCACGGCCGCGCGCACGTCGATCGCCTCGACGCGGCCGTCGGCACACACGATACGCACGGGCACCGTGCAGCGCGGCGTGATCGTGGCGGCGTCCGCTGCGACTTCGAGCATATCACCCGGCCCGAGCGCGAGGGTGTCCGGATGGATGCCGGGCGCGAAACGCAGCGGCAGGATGCCCATGCCGATCAGATTCGAGCGATGGATGCGCTCGAAGCTCGCGGCCAGCACCGCGCGAATACCCAGGAGCCGCTGCCCCTTCGCGGCCCAGTCGCGCGACGAGCCCGTGCCGTAGCGTTCACCCGCGACGAGCACGACGGCATCGCCCGCGTCCGCATAGCGCCTGGCGGCCTCATGAATCGGCAGCACTTCGCCGCTCGGCACGTGCAGCGTGTGAGCAACCGGCATGCCGGGCTTGAGCCGGTTCACCAGCGTCTTGCTGTAGAACGCCGCACGCATCATCACTTCCCAGTTGCCGCGGCGCGAGGCGAACACGTTCAGGTCGTTGCGGTCGTCGCCGCGCGAGACGAGAAAATCGGCGACGAAGCTGTCTTTCGGAATCGCGCTCGCCGGCGAGATGTGGTCGGTCGTGATGTCGTCGCCGAGCACGAGCAACGGATACGCGCGATAGTGGCCGAGCTGGCTGCCCTGATCGATGGCCGCGAACGGCGGCCGGCGTAAAGCCGTCGACGCCGGATTCCACGGAAAGCGCGCGCCCGATGGCGCGTCGAGTTCGTGCCATGCCGGATTGCGGCTCGCCGCGGCAAACGCGCGGGGGTAGTCCTCGGGGTCGGCCGCCTGCTCGACGAGCGCGGCCACTTCCTCGCGCGTCGGCCACAGATCGCGCAGCAGGACCGGCGTACCGTCGGCCGCGCATTGCACGGGCTCGCGGCTCAGGTCGGTTTCGGCATTGCCCGCAAAGGCGAACGCGACCACGAGCGGCGGCGACATGATGAAGCCGAGATCGAGATCGGGGTGAATGCGTCCCGCGAAATTGCGGTTGCCCGAGAGCACGGCAACGGGATAGATGCAGCCTTCGGCCTGCGACGCGCGCACGCTTTCGGTGAGCGGCCCCGAGTTGCCGATGCAGGTCGTGCAGCCATAGCCGACGATGTCGAAGCCCACGGCGGAAAGATCGTCGATCAGACCGGCACGTTCCAGATACGCAGCGGCGGCCGGCGATCCGGGTGCCAATGAGGTCTTGATCCACGCCGGCACCGCAAGGCCTTTCGCGCGTGCCTTGCGCGCCACGAGCCCAGCGGCGATCAGCAAGGCGGGATCGGACGTGTTCGTGCAACTCGTGATCGCCGCGATCGCCACGGGGTGACGCGGCATCGGCTCGTGCGGCGCTTTCGATCCGCCTTCCGGCTTGAAGCCGAGCTTCGCGAGCGCGGCGGGCAATGCCGAGTAATCGAGCAGATCCTGCGGGCGGCGCGGGCCGGCCACGTGCATGCCGATGCTGGCGAGATCGATGTCGATCGCGCGTGTGTAGCGCGGCGCGGCCTCGGGATCGAACCACAGGCCGGCCGCGCGCGTGAACGCCTCGACCAGTTGCACGGCTTGCGCTGTGCGATGCGTCGCGTGCAGGTAGTCGAGCGTACGTGCGTCCACGGGGAAAAAGCCCGTCGATGCGCCGTACTCCGGCGCCATGTTCGCCACGACCGAGCGTTCGCCCGCGCTGAGCGTCGACACGCCCGGCCCGAAGAACTCGACGAACTCGCCCGAGACGCCGATCGCGCGCAGCCGCTGCGTGACCGTCAGCGCGAGATCGGTGGCGAGCACGCCCGGCCGCAGCGCGCCCGTGAGACGCACGCCGATCACATCGGGAATGCGCTGCATTACCGGCATGCCGAACATCACCGTCTGCGCTTCGAGGCCGCCCACGCCCCAGCCGAGCACGCCGATGCCGTTGATCATCGGCGTATGGCTGTCCGTGCCGATCAGCGTGTCGGGCACGGCCCACGGCTCGCCGTCGCGCGTGACGCGCGTCACCACCGTCGCGAGCTGCTCCAGGTTGATCGTATGCATGATCCCCGTGCCCGGCGGATGGATGCGCACGCCCGTCAAGGCCTGCGAAGCCCAGCGCAGAAAGCGGTAACGCTCCGCGTTGCGGCGCAGTTCGAGCGCGAGATTCCGCGGCGCGGCATCGGGCTTGCCGAAGTACTCGACCGCGAGCGAATGATCGACCGACGAATCGACCGGCAACACGGGATTGAGCGCGGCAGGGTCCGCGCCCGCCTCGGCCAGCGCATCGCGCATCGCCGCGATGTCGACCAGCGCGGGCGTGCTCGTCGTGTCGTGCATCAGCACGCGGTTGGGCTGAAACGCGATTTCGTGCTCGCTGGTGGCGCGCTCGCGCCACGCGAGGATCGCGGCGACCGCCTGAGCGCGCTCTTCGCCATCCGTATTACGAATCACGTTTTCGAGCAGCAGGCGCAGCACGACGGGCAGTTCGCGCAGCTGCGCGCCGAACATGCCGGGCAGATCGACGAAACGCAAGCTCGCGCCGCCCGCGTCGAGATGGGAGATGAGGGGGGTGTCGGTGTTTTCCATAACTGTATTTTTGCACTTCATATAGTCAAAATGCAATCCAGTGGAAACCCGCAATACGAGGCACACCGTTTTGAAACAAAAGACCCCCCTGTTTGCTTATGTCGGTTCGCGCACGACGCGCGAGCGCAACGCCCGCGGCGACGGCATCAGCGTCTATCAGGTCGAGACGCAGACCGGCGCGCTGACGCTCGTGCAGCTCGTCAAGGACCTGGTGAACCCGTCGTTCCTTGCGCTGAGCCGGAACGGCGAGCATCTCTACAGCGTGCATGGCGACATGAGCGACATCAGCGCGTTCAGCGTGGACAAGGCGAGCGGCAAGCTCACGTTCCTCAATCGCCAGAGCACCGAAGGCAACAATCCCGTGCATCTCGCAATCGATCCGGGCGGCCGCTACGTGGTCGTGTCCAATCACATCGGCGCGAGCCTCGCGGTGCTGCCCATCGCCGCCGACGGCTCGCTCGAACCGCTCACACAGCTCGTGCAGCTGGACGGCCCCATCGGTCCGCATCGGATCGAACAGAAGCAGGCGAAACCGCACTTCAATCCGTTCGCGCCGGACGGGCGCTTCGTGATCGTTCCGGACAAGGGACTCGACCGCACGTTCTCGTTCCGCTTCGAAAACGGCCGGCTCACGCCCGCCGCGACACCCTTCGTCGCGGCTCGCGAGGGCGCGGGGCCGCGCCATATCGCGTTCCATCCGGATGGCCGCCATGCGTGGGTCGTCAACGAACTCGATTCGACGGTTACGGCGTATGGCTACGATGCGGCCAACGGCTCGCTCACGCCGCGGCAGGTGCTGTCGAGTCTGCCGGATACCTGCACGGGCAATAGCCGCGCGGCGGAAATCGAAGTCGATCCCACGGGCCGCTTCGTCTATGCGTCGAACCGCGGTGACGACAGCATTGCCGTGTTCGGCATCGATGCGTCGAATGGCCGGCTGCGCTTTCTGCATGCCGTCCCCACGCAAGGCAAGACGCCCCGCTTCATGACGGTCACACCCGATGGCCGCTTCATGTACGTGCTCAACGAGGACAGCGACACCATCGTCGTGTTCTCCGTCGATGCGCACTCAGGCGGCCTCGCGCCGACCGGCTTCGTTGCCTCGTCGGGCAGCCCGGTCTGCCTGGTGTTCTCGCCGCACCACACCTGACACACCTTTCCGATTCACGCGAAGCCTGGCGGACTCGGCCGCCAGCGGAGAAAGCCATGACAGCCAGCCCCGCAATCGACGAACACGCACTCGTACGCAAGATCACGTGGCGCATCATCCCGTTCGTTTTCATCCTCTACATCATTTCCTACATCGACCGCGCGAACATCGGCTACGCGGCGTTGCAGATGAATCACGAGCTGGCGCTGACGGGCGAGGCATTCGGCTTCGCCTCGGGCATCTTCTTCATCGGTTACTTCCTGTTCGAGGTGCCGAGCAACGTCATGCTCAACCGGTTCGGCGCGCGTGTCTGGATTGCCCGCATCCTCGTGACCTGGGGCATGGTGTCCGTGGGTTCCGCCTTCGTGCAGAACGCCACGCAGCTTTATGTGCTGCGCTTTCTGCTCGGCGTGGCCGAGGCCGGATTTTTCCCCGGCATCATCGTCTATCTCACGTACTGGTTCCGGGCCAGGGAGCTCGCGACGACGGTCGCGCTCTTCACGGCCGCCATTCCGGTCTCGTACATCATCGGCGCACCGCTCAGCACATGGGTGATGGACCACGCGCAGTGGCTGAACTGGAGCGGCTGGCGCTGGATGCTCGTGCTCGAAGGCGCGCCCGCGCTGATCGGCGGCGTTCTGTGCTTCTTCTATCTGACCGACCGGCCCGCCGACGCGAAGTGGCTCAAGCCTCACGAGCGCGAATGGCTGCAGGGCGAACTCGCCAACGATCGAAAGGCCCGCCCCCACGCGAAGCATTTCGGCTCGCTCAAGGCGATGACCAATCCGAAGGTGCTTTACCTGTCGTTCATCTACTTCGTCTATCAATGCGGCAGCCTCGGCGTCGGCTACTGGATGCCCCAGATCATCAAGGGATTCTCCAGAACGCTGAGCCACACGCAGATCGGCCTCATCGCCATGATTCCGTACCTTGCGGCGACGATCGCCATGGTGCTGTGGTCCAGAAGCTCGGATCGCCGCAACGAACGACGCCTGCATTCGGCGATCCCGCTCGGCGTTGCGGCGCTCGCCCTGCTGGGTGCGGGCCTCGCGACGAATCCCTATGTATCGATCGTGATGATCAGCCTGAGTCTCGCGGGACTCTACGCGTTCAAATCGCCGTTCTGGGCCCTCCCCACGCTGTTCCTCAGCCGGTCCACGGCGGCGGTCTCCATTGCCGTCATCAATTCGGTGGGCAATCTGGGCGGCTTCGTTGGCCCCTTCGCCATTGGATTCATCAAGGGCACAGGAAAGAGTGCAACGCCGGGCCTGCTGTTTCTCTCGGCGCTGCTGGTCGCGTCGTTCCTGATGGCGTATTTCATTCGCATCGACGAACCCGGCACCGACGACGCGACCGGCGCGGTCCCGAATCACAGCCATTGAGTTTCCCTCGGCAAACCAGCGCGTCTGGTTCCCGGCTATTTTTGACCCGAAGACCCTTGCGAGAAATAAATCATGAATAACGCACCGAAAGCACGTCTTTTCTGCACCGCCGTCGCATTTGCGAGCCTCGTCGCCATATCGCCCGCACGGGCCGACGATAGCCCGACCATCTCGATCATGGTCGGCGGCATCTCGAAGTTCATCTACCTGCCCGCGAAGCTCGCCGATCAGCTCGGCTACTTCAAGGACGAGAAACTGAACGTCGAACTGCTGTCGCAACCGGCCGGCGTCGATGCCGAAAACGAACTGCTGTCAGGCTCCGTTCAGGCCGTCGCCAGCGCCTACGACCATACGATCGACCTGCAGAGCAAGGGCAAGGAAGTGCGATCCATCGCAACGTTCCTTCAGGTGCCGGGAGAAGTCGAAGTCGTATCGAAGGCGTCGCCGATGAAAAGCATGGCCGACGCGAAAGGCAAGACCCTGGGCGTGACGGGCCTGGGCTCGTCGACCGACTTTCTTACGCAGTACATGGCGCTCAAATACGGCATTACGTCGAAGGAGTATTCGACGCTGCCGGTTGGCGCGGACAATTCGTTCATCGCCGCCATTCAACAGCGGCGTATCGATGCGGGCATGACGACCGAGCCGACCGTGTCGAGACTGCTTCAGAAGGGCGATGCGTCGGTCATGGTCGACATGCGAACCGTCGAGGGAACGCAGAAGGCGCTCGGCGGCATCTACCCCTTTACGGGGCTATACGTTAACGCCGACTGGCTGGCATCGCACAAGCAACAGGCGGCGGGTCTCGCGCGCGCGATCGCCCGAACCATGGTCTATATCCATACGCACTCGCCCGAAGAAATCGCCGACAAAATGCCGAAGGATTACTACGGCGGCGATAAGGCGCTCTACGTGCAGGCCCTGAAGTCGACCATGGCGATGTACACGCCCGATGGAAAGATGCCTGCGGGCGGGCCGGAAAATGTTCTCAAGATTCTGTCGACGATCAATCCGGCGATCAAAGGCAAGCATATCGATCTCAACCGGACTTATACGAACGAGTTTGTCTCGGCGGCGAAGGGATCGTGATTGGTCTTTCTCCCGGCGACGGTTGGATGCCGTGCCGGGAGTATTTTCGTGTGGGTATGCTGAAGCTGTCGTTCGGGGAACGGCCGGCTTCCTCACCGCGGATTACTCGCTTTCTTCAGCACGCCTTCAAGATCACTCAAAAGGTTAAGGGCGTCAGACTGCGACTCCTCATGAGACCACTGTCCGGCTTGTGTCCGCATGTCAGCGACCAGTTGCCGAAGCTCACCGTGCGGTAAATCGCTTGTGTGATTGAGGTACACCTCGTAAGCATCGTCGAGATCTTCCTCCGGTATGTGACGCATGGCGCCGTAAAGCTTGCTGTACAGCTTGCCCCGCTCAGGTTGAGCGATATCGTCCGCGTTGCGGACGAGCTCATCGAAATTGCTGATAGGCACCGTCGTCAAGGGCAAGTCGTCAATCATCCGCTCTACAAGCGGCGCAACGTTAGCTTCACGCGGCCACTCGGCGAATATTGCATCGTGCAGCGCCTGGAGATTGTCCGGTTCAAGGTGTTGCGCACCTATCTCCGCCAGAGCAAGCGACACGTCGAGTGCGTCTTTGTCATCCAGATAGGCATTCTGTTTAGCCATTGTATTGAGCAGCCTCGCGACCTCTTTCTGTTTTTGCCTGGGGGGCAAAGGCGAATTGGCAACGAATGGCCCTGCGAGCTGCGTCAGCTCTTTCATAGCGCCCGCGCGCTCTCCGTCTAATATGTGCTCGAGAAAGTTCTCGCGCATCTTGCTGAAAAACTCCATGCGGCCGGTCGGAGACAGTTTGGACCACGCAATCCGTATTTGCTTCCCCACCTCCTGTTCGTTGCGTCTATTTTCCGACTCCACGCGAACCAGGCCGCGGTTCCTTCGACGCTTGCTCATGGCCTCCGTCCCAGCAAACCCTTCGTTCGCCAGTCTACGATCTATCGCTCCTTCCAGGATTGCTTTCGACAAACTGCCACCCGTTTTGCGTTTGCCTAGAACAGAAGCGGGATTCTCGGGTAACGGTCCATTGAAGCGATCCGTTGGCACCGGCGTCGCGGCGGAACGAGTCAATGCCGATGATTCAGCAGAACCGAGTGGCGAGGGCACCGGGGCTTTGATCAGGGTCCTGAACTGGGCCAAGGCATGCTGCTCGGTCTGCCTGGCGGAGGCTCGGTAACCGTCCTTGCCAGTCGGCCTGGTGGCCCCAGACTGTGGAGCGGCAACGTTCAATGGTGGCCGTCCGAGCGCCGATTCCCGACTCCCGAGATCCTTCAACAGGCCAGGCACTGCGGGCCTGGCGCGCAGGACACCATGGCCCTCCTCGCCTGCCTGTTTCTTTCTCCGGGACTCCAGCTCGTCATGCCAGGAAGCGTCAGCGCTCGATTTCCCGGAAGAAGGTCCGGCATACGATGAAGCATTGAGGGAGTTCGATCTGGAGGTTTTCACGGTGAAATAGGTTACCCGTATGAGATGTCAACTGAAGTCAACACTTGCAACTGGAGAGAGTGCATCTGCTGCGCCATTGTTTATTTCGGCGCGCACAGTTCAGCAGCCTTCTGAGCATCGCTGATCGTCATCGGGCAGCCACCGCGCCCCGGGAAAATCAGCAAGAGAGGGATAGGCCAATCATTCTTGCCCTCTCTCATCGCAACCGACCGCTCAGGCGCGAAGATCCGTTCAGAAACACGACACCAGCGCGCGAGTTTCCCTCGCCATGTGGGATCGGCGAATGAGGGGAAATATCAGAGGAAACAAATGAGCGCCCGCCGCCGGGAGGCGAAAAAATACGCCGTCAGCTAATGGGGCCCGCTAACGAACACCGTTAGCCGCCCGTGTCGCCAAGCGCCGCGGCAATCTGCGCGGCGGCGGTACGCAACGGTTCGACGAGATCGGGCAGTTGCTCGAACGGCACGCGCGCGCTGGGGCCCGACATGCCGATACACAGAAAATCGCGCTGCGTCGACAACGGAATCACCACCGCGCAACCGATCACACCCTGGCCGTACTCCTCGTTGCTGAAGGCCCAACCGTGCTTGCGCACTTCGCGTATGTGCGCGGCGAATGCGTCGCGCTCCGTGATGGTGTTCGGCGCGAGTTCAACCAGCGGATGCGCGTCGAGCCACGCATCGAGCGCCTCGTCGCCGAGCGACGCCAGATAGAGCTTGCCAATCGACGTGCAGTGCAACGGCGCGCTGCGTCCCTGCTCCAGTTGCAGCCCACTCGCGCGCCGCACCTGCACCGCGTCGATGTACAGCACCTCGCCGTTGGCGATCGTACCGATCTGGCAGTGTTCCTGAATCTGGGCAGCGAGCCGTTCGAGGATCGCATGCGGTTCATCGGCGACAACCGCCGCTTCCAGCACCTGACTACTGAGCTCGATCAGCTTCGGCCCCGGCAGCACGAGTTTCTTCGACCCGATCGCGCGCTTGAGCAAGCCGCGCTCCTCGAGGTTCCCGACCATCCGATGCACCGTCGGCGCCGGCAGCCCCGCCGCGGCACCGATCTCGGCAAGGCTCAGCGCGCGGCGCGCTCGCACGATCGCGCCGATCACGGCAAAGATGCGATCGATGGGCTGGTCGTTGGACGGCGTCATGGGCATGTACGTATTCGAAGCGGGTTAAAGAATTCGCCCTCGCGGACGGCACCCGGCATTTTAGCCTGGAGTATTTCCAGCGATGCTCCACGCGCCTTGCGGGGCGCGGTTCGGCAAGGTTTTCGACGCAGCCGTTCGCCCCTGCGCACGATCGGCTGGAACCGGTCCCTGCTGCATCGCAATTTTGAAATCGATTGACGAACCCCCGAAAAAATCTCTAATATCGGAATTGTTTATTCCGTTTTATGGAATAAACACAGACCACCCTTTGACGGCACAGGCCGAATGCATCTGTAAGGTAGACCAACATGAATCTCGAATCGACGGCCGATATCGCCTCGAACGCGCCAGCATCGGAAGCCGCGTTGTCCGCCACGGTCGGGAGGGTGGCGCGGCGGCTCATCCCGTTCCTGTGCATCCTCTATTTCTTCGCCTATCTGGATCGCTTCAACGTCGGCTTTGCCGCGCTGACGATGAACCAGGATCTCGGGTTGTCGGTCGCCACCTACGGCTTCGCGGCATCGATGTTTTTCTGGGGCTACATCCTCTTCGAAGTCCCGAGCAATCTCGTGCTCGGCAAGATCGGCGCGCGCTTCTGGATTTCGCGGATCATGATTACGTGGGGTCTGATTTCGGCGGCCACCATCTTCGTGACGGGCAGCACGAGCCTGTCGACGCTGCGCTTTCTGCTCGGTGCCGCCGAGGCGGGATTTCTGCCCGGCATTCTCGTGTATCTGACCGAGTGGTTTCCACGCGCCGACCGCGCCCGCATGATCGGCCTGTTCCAGATCGCGATGCCGCTCTCCGGCGTGCTCGGCGCACCGGTCTCGTCGCTGATCCTCGCGCATATGCATGGCGTGGCCGGTCTCGCGGGATGGAAATGGCTCTTTCTCACCCAGGGTCTGCCGTCGGTGCTGCTCGGCATCTCGTGCCTGTGGCTGTTGCCGTCGCGCCCCTCGGAAGCGAAATGGCTCGGCAATCGCGAACGCATCGAACTCGAACGCGTGCTCGACGCCGAGCGCCAGCAGACCGAAGCCGTGCGCGTCTTCTCGCTGCGCGAGGGCTTCACCAATCCGCGCGTGCTGGTGCTGGCGCTGCTGTTCTTCTGTCTCGTGTGCGGCTCGACCGGCGTCGGCTTTTTCCTGCCACTGATCGTCAAGGACTTCGGGCTGTCGACCGTACAGATCGGCGTGGTCACCGCGATTCCCTATCTGCTTGCCGTGATCGGCATGGTGTGGTGGTCACGCCGCTCGGACATCAAGGGCAAGCGCATCGAGTACGTCGCGCTCGCGGCGATTTTCGCGGCCGCGGGTTTTCTGCTCGCCGCGTTCACGCTGAAGACGCCCGTCGTCGCCGTGATCGGCCTGAGCATGGGCTGTGTCGGCATCTTCGCGAGCTTTCCGGTGTTCTGGACCTTGCCGCCGTCGTTTCTGACCGGCACGACGGCCGCCGCGTCGATCGCCTTCATCAACTCGCTCGGTAACGTCAGCGGCATCGTCGGGCCGGGCGTGATCGGCTGGACGCGCGACGTATCCGGCGGCTTCACGCTCATGCTGGGCATCCTCGCGGTATTGATGGCAATCGCCGCCGCGCTTTCCTCGGTGTTCGCCCGCATGAACGCGCGCAGCGAACCCCATCTCGCGCAACCTCATCCGAACCGCTGATTTTCCGGAGACGACTCGCATGCAAGGCTTACCCGAAATCGCGTTGATCGGCTGCGGCGGCACGATCTCGACGCTCGCCACCGATCCGCTCGACACGATCGACTATCCGGAAACAGGCGAACGGCTCGACGTGGCCGCGGTACTCGAACGCGTCCCGCTCGCGCAGCGCTTTGCGCGCATCCGCGCCGTGCCGTTCCGCGCAACCGGCTCGTCCGCATTCGGTCCCGCGGAATGGCAGGATTTGCGCGCCGCCATCGAGGCGGTCGCACCGACCGTACAGGGCGTCGTCGTGCTGCATGGCACGGCCACGATCGAAGAAACCGCGTTCTTCCTGCACATGACGCTGCGCACCGCGACACCGGTCGTGCTGGTGGGCTCGCAGCGTCCGCTGAACGTGCTGTCCAGCGACGCCGCCATGAACCTGCTGGCCGCGCTGCGTGTGGCCGGCTCGGCCGATGCGCGCGGTCATGGCGTGCTGGTCGTGCTCAACGACGAAATCCACAGCGCGCGCGATGTCGTCAAGACGTCGAACTACCGGCTGCAGACGTTCGCGTCGCCGCTTTATGGTCCGCTCGGCTACGTCGAAGGAGACGGCGCGTATTTCGCGCGCCGCTCGCTGCGCCGTCACGCGCCGGATAGCGCACCCGCCGCATGGACGGCCGACGCGCCGCTGCCGCGCGTGGACGTCGTGTACTCGGTCGCGGGCAACGACGGCGCGCTGATCGACGCGTCGTGCGACGCGGGAGCACGCGGCATCGTGTGCGCCGGTCTCGCGCCGGGCCTGCCCTCGCCGGCCGAACGCAAGGCGCTGCTGCGCGCACGCGAGCGCGGCGTCGCCGTCGTGCAGACAAGCCGCGCACACAGCGGAATGATTCCCGCGCGACGCTGGCTCGCCGAACACGGCATCGTCGCCGGCAGCGATCTCACGCCTCAGAAATGCCGGATTCTGCTGATGCTCGGCATCGCGCTCGGCTACGACACCGGCGGATTGCGCGAACTGTTCGCCACGCACTGAGAAGACTATCCGTCGCCCCAACATGAAAGGAGAACTCATGCTGAAACTGCCCCATCACAACCGTTACGAATACAGCGCGATCAACAACCGCAAGGACTACAGCTGGCCGGGCGGCAAGCGTCTTGCGCTCTACTTCGGCATCAACATCGAACACTTCTCGTTCGGCCACGGCATGCGCCATGCGATTTCGACGCAGCAGGTGCCGCCCGATCCGCGCACGTTCAGCTGGCTCGACTACGGCAACCGCGTCGGCGTGTGGCGGCTCTTCGATCTCTTCGACGAGATGAAGCTGCCCGCGTGCCATCTGATCAACACGACCGTGTTCGATTACGCGCCGGACATTCTCGAAGCCATCAAGGCGCGCGGCGATGAAATCATCGGCCACGGGCGCACCAACGCCGAGAAGCAGGGCGACATGTGGGAAGAAGACGAGGCGCGTTTTCTCGCCTATATCCACGACAAGATCCGCACCGACAGCGGCACCGCGCCGCGCGGCTGGATGGCGCCGTGGATGTCGCAATCTCACGTCACGGCCGATCTTCTCGACGAAACCGGCTTCCGTTTCGCGATGGACTGGCCGTTCGACGACCAGCCGATCTGGATGCGCACGCGCAACGGCCGCCTGATGTCGCTGCCCTATCCGCTCGAAATCAACGACTCGCCGCAGGTCGTCGTGCAGAAGCAGACCGGCGAAGCGTTCGCCCAGTCGATCATCGATCAGTTTGACGAAATGATCGAGCAATCCGAAAAGCAGCCGCTCGTCTGCGGCATCGCGCTGCACACCATGGTGGTCGGTCAGCCGTTCCGTTTGCGTGCGTTGCGCCGCGCGTTGCAGCACATCGTCTCGCATCCCCTGTTCGACCGCGTGTGGCTCACGCGCCCCGGCGCAATCTACGACCACTGCTGTTCGCTGCCGCAAGGCACGATTCCCGGCGACGACTACCCGTGGCGCGAGGGCGCAAGAGAGGGGACGCGATGAAACTCGCCGACAAGGTCGCCATCGTCACCGGCGCGGCGTCCGGCATCGGCGCGGATGCGGCCCGCACCTTCGCGCGCGAAGGCGCGAAGGTCGCGCTCGTCGATCTGAACGGCGATGCGCTCGCGAGCGTCGAGCGCGAGATTACCGAAGCAGGCGGAGAAGCGCTCGCGATCTGCGCGAATGTCGCCGATGCCGAAGCGGTGCAAGCCGGCGTCGCACGCGTGCTGTCGTGCTGGCAGCACGTCGACGTATTGCTGACCTGTTCGGCGATCTCGCCGGGCGGACGCGTCGACGAACTGGACGAGGCGACGTGGGATCGCGTGTTCGACATCAACGTAAAGGGCTGCTTTCTATGGGCCCGCGCCGTCCTGCCGACGATGCTCGCGCGGCAGCGCGGCTCGATCGTCTTCGTCGGCTCGCAACTGGTGGCGTCGAGCGGCGGCGGCAACGCCTCGTATGTCGCGAGCAAGGGCGCGGTCGCCACACTCGCGAAGACGATGGCGGTGGACTACGCATCGCAGGGTATCCGCGTGAACGCGCTGATGCCCGGCGTGATCGACACGCCGATGTCGCGTACCTCGATCGGACGCAGCGCCGATCCGGACGCGACCCGCACGCGCTGGCAGAACCGCCATGCGATGAAGCGCTTCGGGCGCGTGGAAGAAACCTCGCGCGCGGCCCTCTTTCTCGCCAGCGACGATTCCTCGTTCACCACCGGCAGCTGGCTTTTCGTGGACGGCGGCTGGTCCGCCACCTGAGCGCACGCGGGC
>Ga0153951_1000297_pt1 | contig 18800 bp, 14 predicted proteins | sample TSNJ035MetaG_FD_102278 | JGI IMG/M metagenome (GOLD analysis project Ga0153951, IMG submission 102278) | Attine ant fungus gardens microbial communities from New Jersey, USA - TSNJ035 MetaG | ecosystem: Host-associated > Fungi > Mycelium > Unclassified | place: USA: New Jersey, Wharton State...
GGCGAAGTGCAGAGGCGAAGTGCTTGACTTTTGGTGATGGCAATGCCTTGGTAAGAGTGTCTGTGATCATCTCATCTGTTGGATAGTAAACTAACTTGATTTGGCCTTCTTCAACAATCTAGCAGATAAAGTAGTACTTTATATTAATATACTTGGTATATATATGGTGACAATGTTCTTTTATGAGTTCAATAGCTGATTTGTTGTTAGAATAAAGTACTGTTGGGTCCAGTGTCATGCCAAAAATTTCATAGATAAGAGATTGCAACCAGAGGACTTCTTTTATTGTGTAAGTTATAGCAATGTACTCACTTTCAGTAGTGGATAAGCCAACAATTTCTTGTTTCTTAGTACTCCAGGATACTGCACCACTGTTCAGAAGAACTGTATATTCAGATAAGGCATATCAATCTTTAGCCATGTTGCCATCTGCATTACCATATGTATGGAGTTCAGGGTTTATAACATTATGTCTATAGATAAACCATATATTTTTCATTCTACTGGGATAGTAAAATATTCTTTCAACAGCTTACCAATACTCAAGTCTAGGGTTATGCATGAAGCACAATATAGTTTGGATAGTATAGGAGATGTCTAGGTATATGCCAATCATGATATAGATAAGCCCCCCAATATATTCATAGTATGGTATGTTGTACATTCTTGCAATTTCAGCAGTGGTGCTAGGATACTGGGCTGAGGATAGCTTCAGGGATAGATCTATTGGGATAAACATAGGTTTAAGGTGATTGAAGTTGTGGCAATAGAGGATGGAGTTAATGTAAGAGTGTCATGACTTGGCAAAATGGCTAAAGTCACTATTTACTTTACTTTTCTTTTCTTTTCTTTTTCTTTCTGGACTCACTACACAAAGATAGAGCATAAGAAAGTACCACATAACTAAGTGTCACAGAGTCACAGTCAGGTGACATCACATGACTAAGTCACATGGGACCTGTGGGAAGATAGTGCACAGACCATATAGTAGTTGTATAAGTAGTATAGGAAATTTAATGGGAACTTCATCGAGTTCTCCTTGTTAACTCGAACTTGGAGGGTGATTAAGTTGTCTAGGCTAAGTCACTACAAAGAGCATTGTGAAATACTAATAGTATGTAATTTATGATTTTTTGTAATCTCCAATCCTAAAAACCAATGTAGCTTGTCTATATTAGTGATTTTAACATATTTCTGGATTGAATCTTTGAAGTGCACAATACACTCAATTGAATTTGATCCAATGGTACAGTTATCTATGTGCACTAGAATCACAACAAAGTCTTTATCAATAAATTGGTAGAAGACAGTTTTATCAATGTGGTAGTGGATGAACCCAAGATGGTGTATAAGTATGTCGACTAGCTTTTGGTACCAACAATGTTCTGATTGCTTTAGTCTATATAGTGTCTTCTGTAGATAGCATACTTTGCCTTCAGCACCTTTTTCTATATATTCTGGTGGCTGCTTTACACAGATATCTTCTTCTTTAGTGAGTTTGCCATTTAGATATGCTTCTTTGATGTTGATTTGATGCAACTCAAAGTTTTCTTCAGCTGCAATGGCGAGAATGGTATAGATAGATTGTAGTTTGGCTACTAGTGCAAATGTATCAAAATAATTAACACCTGGGACTTGGGAAAAACCTTATGCTATGAGGTGAGCTTTATAATAGATAATATTACTGCTTGCATCCTTTTTGATGTAGAATACCCATTTGGAGCCAATAATATTTGTACCTTTGGGTGGATTAACAAGTTCCCATGTTTCAGTTGCTTTGAGTATTGCTAACTCTTCTTTCATTCCATCTTGCTATTGAGGCCAATCAGGTCAACTCTTGGCTTTTTTCAAAGACTATAGTTCAAAGGCTTCTACATTGCTGATTTCTGTAGCCAAAACATACTCATTTAGGTAATCTATAGACATTATCTGCTCAGCTGCTTTCTCTTTCTCAGAAATGATAAATGGTTGGGAAATTTGGACTCCCTTGGAAATGATTGGATCAGATAGCTGGTTTGAAGCAGTTCCTTTACCACAAAGTAATTGCTGTATATGTTCACTAGATTTTCTTATTCCTGTAACTCATTGATCTGACTTTTCAGGTGAAGCTGTAACTGCTGGCACTTTAGTTTAATAGAAGGTAATAGGAATAGGTTGATTAGATTTTGTCTTAATAAGTACTAGTTCTTCTTTCTCTCTCAAGATAAGAAGCTGATGTAGCCAACTTGTCAAAGTAAATGTTGTACTCAACAGATACAGTTTACTTGTCTGGCCAATAGATACAATGACCCTTGCTTTTGTCATCCAGATCAATCCAGTAGCCAGTTTGGACCCTTTTACCAAGTTTGTTACCATGTTCTGTTCTTACCCAGCACTTTTCACTCCATTCATAAACATTGCTAAGGTCAGGTTTTGTACCAAAAACTGCTTCAAGTAGTGTCATGCCCTCAACAGAGTGTGTTGAGGTCCTATTCATCAACCAAATGATATATCTTGCTATCTTATCCTACAAGAATTTGGGTAGATCACTTTGGTAAAGAAGAGCATGAGTTCATTCTAGAGTATAGTGATTTCTCTATTTAGCAACACTATTGTGTTGTAGGGTATCATGTATAGTAAACTTTTATTCCATTTCTTAAGACTTTAAGTATATACTGAACTCTTTCCCTATGTATTCTCCTCCTCAATCTAAGTGTAATATCTTGATCTTTTTGTTAAGCTGTATATAGTACCAAGCTTCAAAATTCTTGTAGACTATTATTGTCTCATTCTTTGATCTTAGCAAGTTGAGTCTAGTAAGCCATGTCTTGTCATTAGTAAAAATGATATAATATCTTCATTTTTCTTATATGTTTACAGGTGCAAGATCCTATAAGTCACTATGTATTTCATCACTAAAGTCTTCAGCTTGTTTTCCTTTATGTATTTTTGGTATGGGCTTTTGAGTCAGCTTTGCATATGTATATACTTCACAGAAAAATAGATTATTAGAGTTTGTTGTTATGAGTTGAAGACCAGTGATAAATCCATCAATAATTAACTTCTTTGCAATATCAGGTGAAATATAACCTATACATCAATGGAGTTGCTATAGGGTAACCTATTCAACAGTATTGGCTGTTGGTGGTTCACTGGTATATTTGTATAGACCACAGGCATTTTTGGGAATTTTACCAATCTTGTCTCCTTTCTTTATGAAAATACTGCACTTTCCATTACCAAAGGAGCATTGAAAACCACACTCGTCAAGTTTCCCAATTGAAACAAGAGTATAGTCAACTTTAGAAGAATACAAGACTTTGGTAAGTTTGAGTTTAGAGGTTTTTGTGCTATTTGGTACTTCAATTGTTATATCTCCTTTTCCAACAGCATAAAAGTTTTGTTTGTTTGCTGTGTTCATGGTTTTGGGTGTGATTTCAGAGTAGTTTTCAAGACACTCATAGTAAGGTGTGATATGGATGCTGCAACCAGAGTTGTATAGCTTAATGTAAGATACAGGTTCAGCTTCATTGGATGTGACAGCTATGGCTGTTTTAACAACTTCATCTTCAGTATTCAATAACCAGTTGTTATCTTCTGCCACTTCAGAAAACCAGTCATCATTATTGCAAATGCTTTCTTGAGGATACATACTGTTATCCTCACTATTAGAGTTGTCTGAGTTGTAAGTAACTACATAAACTCCACTAGCTTTTAAGTCAAAGTCAATGGCATTAGCAGAGTTATTTTCTTTCTTGAAGAATCTCTTGTTGTCCTTTTCTTTTTCATTCTTTGAAGGTTTAGAATACCTAGTCCTATAGTGGCCCTTTTCATTGTAGTTCTAGCAAGTATCTCTTGGCTTTCTATCTTTAGCACCTATAACAGCTAATACTTTGTCTTGGTTAGCCCTTGATTTACGACCCCCTTTGGTCATATGAAACCTTTCAGTTTGCCTCAATTGGTGGTCATATCCTTTAGAAATCAATGAGATTAACATATTGGAGTTCACTTTCTTTGTAGAATTGATTAGCTGAGCTGCAGCTAGCTGTGATGATGTAAAACTTGTGAGATCTCTAGGCAAGCAGCTAATGATTGTTGATCTATAATCTTCTTCACTAATAACAACACCAACAGTAGATAATTCTTCTTACTTGATTATGAGTTTCTCAAGAAAATTTCAAACATTCTCAGAGTCTTTATACTTCATGTCAAAAAATTGCATATGAAGGTTGGTTTGGGCATATGCTCCTTTAGTTGTGTATTCTTTGACAATCAGATCCCATTGGCCCTTGACAGTTGGTTTGGAGTAAACCTTTATAAGGGTTGAATCAGGGATTCTCTGAGTAAGCAATGACTTTGCAGCTCTCTTATCCTTTTCCCATTAAAGACTGTTGGAAATCTCTTCATTTGTAGTTCCAGTAGGGGGTTTTAGGCTGGTTTCATCAAAGTGGTTCCAAAAGCCTTTTGCCTTAACAGTATCTTTAAAATAGATATGGAAGATGGCCCAGTTGAGACCAAAGGGGTTGAGTTTAGAAACTGTAGTAGGAAGAGAGTTGGCAAGAGATATAGCAGTAGTACTAGATATGACAGTTATTCTGTGCAATGGAGCTCAATAACCTGTAGAAATATAATAAACTTGTGATACTTAGTCTTCATGTGTAAATAACTATATATAAAAAAATACCTTGTGATACTCAGTCTTTGTGTGTAGATGACTGAAGTGTCAGTACATGTTCTAGCTACTTATATATGTTCTCTGAAAACAATAGCAACAATAGATAGTATAAGGTTTTGAGGACACAGCTTGTAAATACAATAGTTTCCAACTTATAAACAATTGCCACTTTGTATTGTGACCACAGGTGGTCACAATTATATCATCTCAGACTTGCAAACATTTGTCTGCTCAACAAGATTGTAGAGAAATATAACTTTAATCTACAAACTAAGGAACTACAATGTACTGGTAGAGTACTTATACAAATCCCAGAATAGGAGTGGTGGTACAAGTGTTTGGTCTACATCATGATCCTATAGGAGTAAACAAATTAGGAGTTCAGGAGTGGAAATTATTAAAAAAATGAAAAGAAAATGAATATAAATAATAATTAATACCAAATTTCCAGTATATGACACATCTAAAGCCAGGATGAAAATTTAAGGCTAAGTAGAGAAAATACCTCTTACTCATGATAATAGTGATCCCCCACCTAGCCTTCTAGCTAGGTAATCCATACATCAACCAACCAGTGACCCAGCTAGAAAGTTAGCTACAGCCAATCACCCAGTCAATCCTCTGGGAAACTACCTCAAGAGCATCAATCTGATGTCAATATTCCATCAAGAACTTTGAATGCAGTGGATGACCTTGATGCAGGGAAGATATCTACATTTTTTCTGTACAGAAAGATCTCTAGTAATGAAGGAAGTCTTTCTTTGTTCTTTTATCTCCCTTGATCTTGGGTAGTCAAAGTAGCTCCTAGTAGTCTATGAGCGGACTGTGTGCAAGCATCACTATGCAAATTATTGCAGGAAAAACAGCACTTTTTTGCCTATACACATCTGGGGACTGTTTTTGATTTAACATACAAATGCTCTCAACTCTTCCAAATGCTATGGCTTAGAGTATCTGTGGTGTCGTGAAGCTACATGGGTACCTGATGTTTCTATGTCAGTGAGCCTATGAAACCCCTGGCTATTGCTTGATTGAGAAACGTTCCATCTGATACTTAAAAATGTTGCTTACGTCACTCTGGTCTTCCGTAGTTTATTTGACATGAGCAGAATTTGACAACGGCAGTCGCTCTACAAATAACCTAGCGAGACTGGAACGTCGTTTCAGCTCGCCGTAGTGGAAGAGCAAAACGTGGCAGCAGGCTAAATTTAGACGATTTGATGACTTGGCAATCCCAGTTCCAAGTGGCCACTTGATACCTAAGTCTGCCGTGTAATCTCCTTAACTAAAAAAACGAATTAACGCACGAAGATTGACTGAGTAATGTGGGGCTCTAGTTCTTTTTCCCACTACATGCTAACAAGGAGATCGACACGAATTCCCATAGATGTAATCGTGAATTCAATGGCAATGATCACACGGTCTCGGAATTAGAAACATACAGATTCGCTTTGATATCGAGCTGGCAATCAAGGCACACCCCGACAAGGGCGGTAGCACATCAACCGATCCGTTTCAGCCCATGACAGAAAATGGAATGGGTTGTCTGATGCACGGACCCAGTAATGCATGCAGTTAAAAATCAAGTCTCTGAGATGAAATGTGGTTTCGTTCCAGCCACCTACTCCCACCTGTCGACTGAGCATATATGGCGTCTACCCCTGCACCACTGCCGGCCAATGCGACATTAATGTAAGCTACATTGAAAACATACGAGTGGATTGCTGAAACGATGTATCATTAAGCATGGGACCGTCGGTGAGCCCAACATACGATCCTTCTAGGTTCACCCGTGCTCATACGCATTCTCAGATGATCGGCATTGTCCTCAACTGGTTCTTCTATGGAATACTGGTAATGCAATACTGTACGCTTTCCTGTGAAATTGACATCATTTTCCCCTTTTCTCATTCTTCTTCAAGTCATATATCTCAATCACTCCAAGCGAGACCAGAAGTGGCTTAAAGCAGTCGGTATGTGTGGCAATGCACATGTGTTGTAGTCCCTACTCAAGTATACTGCTAGTGCATTTCATGTTCTTATGTGACACCATTCAAAGTGTGCTGGTGATGGACGACCTTTTCTATTGGTTTGTTTACCACTTCAACGACTTCACCTCGTTTTTCCACTTCAATTTTGCACTCGTCAACGGGCCATTCTTCGACGCTATCATAATGTTCACGGTGCAGATCGTATACTGCTGGAGGGTGTGGAGACTTGGAAGATGGAGAGCCATACCAGGAGTCGCGGCATTTGCAAGTTTCTTTCAACATTCGTCTCGAGACAGAAATGTTGATCCACTAGCATACAGCTCGCGTTTGTTGCGTTGGTCAGTGGGCTATTTGTCGGCATTTATGTGAATAACTTCCCTCTTTAATTATTTGACGTCTACTGACAGGCTACAGGGTACGGTTAAGGATCCTGCTACGGCCAGAAAAGATAAGCCTGTTGAAGAGGTCAGTATTTAAAATCCATGCAAATGATGTATCTGATCCAGTGACCTAGCTGTGGTTGTTTGCGAGTGCCGTCGCGGACATCATAATCGCTTGTTCGATGGCTTATCTGGTACGCTACATCAAACAACATCCTCATCCACAGATATGTTGGACTCACCATTGTTCTGAAAGCTCAAAGGACTTCGAAAAGAGAAATCAGGCCATCCTACAATGGTCCTTCTGAAGCGTATCCTATTGTTGACATTGGAAACAAATGCTATCACTGGTAATTAAGCTCAAGACCGACTGACAATTTGCGGAAGTACTCATCATGTTGAATGCAGCCATAGTGGCAATTGCGCTCGTTCTTACGTTCTACATTCCAGGTGTTGCAGAACCAGTAAGGCATTCATTCTTGCTTCTTATCTCGATAAGCTCAGGCGTGTCATCCCTTGCAGAAAACCAATGTTAATGTCACCCTGTCAGTCTCATTCCAAGCAACCAAAAAATCACTATTTACTTATTCCATTTCAGTGGCTACATAATCGGAAAACTGTATTTTCAAGCGCTTTTCTTGCTTGGTAACTGCTCACCATCCGAACAGATATAGCAACTGCTTCATGGTACTTATGAATCAACAAACGTACTATGAACCCTCAAAGATCAACGAGACAGCGGGTACTGGGAATGACAACGATGGTCCGGATTCAGTACAGCTTTCCACAATGCGGTTCAATAACACAAGAACGTTCATGGATGCCCAGTCGAATAGAGCCCCACAAATTGAGTCGAGTAGCGTTGGTCACAAAGCGGATGAGCAGGACTCGACGGATAGTGCCCCTCACCAAGTAGTATAAAGCAGATCATATGGCTACGCCAATCTGATAAATTATTTTGGTTGTGAAATTGACTGCGATCCCATCTGGTCGTCCAGTAATCCAAAATGACGTATGGCACCAGTCCAAGATAATTGCAGATATAATTAATGAGAGCCAGGCATAATGCAATACAGTTAGTATGAAGGAGGTGTGAATAAGGAGGTGTGAATAAACGGTCATGAAACCTTATTGACTAGGAACGAAGGCAACTGATTGGGCGTGATGTGCTGGATCAACACTCGCCTTATTCACTGTTGCGCACCCCGGCCCTTATACATGAAGAGTGAAATTGTCGTAGCGCGCTCTAACACGCACAACCGCCATCTTTATGCGGAGAATCATCGACTGCAAGTCCAACCACTTGCACACCTCCAGGCATTCCACCGTTACCCCCACTTGTGCTCTGGCCTCCGGTTGAGCTACCCCACAATTCTGGTGTGTCCATAATCTTTTCTACAAGTTGTGTGAACATCTCCGTGACTCCGACAGCCGTCTTCGCTGACGCCTCAATAAATAGGGAGTCCATTCGCTCAGCGAATTGTCGTCCTTCAGCAGTCATGACTTGACGGGAATATTCCTTTCAAAAACAGAGCATCAATATCCTACCCCAGCCATCAGAACGAAAACATGACCTACTTTGTCAACTTTATTTCCTACAAGAATCTTTACAGTAGAGCTCGAAACGTAAGTCTCTAGCTCACTGTACCACCTTGGGAGGGCGTCGAAGGTTTCCCGACTCGAGACGTCATATACTTGTGGCCGACGTTAGACTGCAGCTCCAAAGAAGGGACAATGGAGTGAGATCACCTAGTATGATACCCTGAGCACCACGATAGTACGAAGATGTAATTGTTCGGAATCTTTCTTGCCCCGCTGTGTCCTGAGATGATGAAATGAGACCAGGGTTTTGTTGGGCAACAAGATTGGATAATCACCCAGATGCTTAATTTCACTCTCTTTCCTTTCACTTCCATTTTATGCACCTAAATCCTGCCTATTAGCTCTTGAAGCAGCATACCCTATGCAGGGTTCCTCACACGAAAATCGACTCCAATTGTTGCACTACTCTCGTCCTCTGGCAGCCATTGTTCATCTGAAAACCGTAGTAGAAGGCTAGACTTTCCAACGGACGAGTTTCCAATGAGAAGTAATTTCACATTTGTTGGTTGAGCTATTGGTGACATGCTGGTAATAGGTGTCAATGGATGCGCTCATGCATCATGGCGGCGCCGGATCATCAATCTCTATAAAAGGCATATTGACTATAAGCAGTTTGCTCTCCACCTAAAGTATTTTGAGGTACTCATCGAGAAATCCTATCCCCTACCGTCATTTCGGCCGCTCAAGAAGTCACATTTGTGTGTAAAGTGACAAGCAGACAAGACCATGTCCCCTATGTCTAGATAAGATGCTCGAGGATCCTACTCAAGAAGATAATGTAAAGTCTGTACAATTATTCGCGACTAGAAAGAGAATTACCAGGATTCTGGTATGTCCTATTCTGCAGTACTTCTATAACCTGGAGCCCAATGAACTACACGCATTCTGACTCAATGCATCACCTCGACATGTGACCAACTTTTTTTTTCCGGATTCAGTATTTCTATTCCGCAACAAGCAAACTAGTACTAAGACGCGGAGGGTTGCGAAGAGCTTAATGTCTGGGGCATATCTATGGGAAGAAGGAGTATAGTGTGGGCGAAGTTAACTAGTGGAAGGGCAGGATTGTAGTGTGTTCGAAGGTGATGTTATGAGAGGAGAGTAAAGAAATGAAGTATGTGTTCATTATGTTGAGTTGTGTGTTGCCATTGGGTAGCCGTCCTCGAGTTCCTCATTGAAGTGGTCCTCTGGCAGTCTATTGTTGATGGTGGGTTTGTGTTGGGTGGGTGGGCCTGTTCCCGACCTGGTGAATGCATTGGATTTGGGCAAGAACTCTGCAAGGGCTTGGATTCCTTCACAGGTACCAAGGATGTCAGGGAGATATATGAAGGGTGAGATCTCCTCTAGGATGTATCGGTGGTCTCTGTAGAGGCGGCAATCACGTAGGATGTGAGTCACCACAAGGGCATGCTGGGTTTATTGTTGTGTCAACCTTCATATAGAAGTCACCTAGATAGCCATGGCCTGTGTGACACTGTATTAGGCATCCGAATACTTCCCATTTGTCCCTAAGGTCTTCAAAGTGGGGTGTTGGTCTAATGTGATCAACATAACTGACGATGCGCTTGAGCTGATACAGACTCAAACTCAATCAAGTAGTGTATTCATCAAAGGAAGGTATCTTGTCATATGTCCACTATGTCTTATATGGAGATACAAAGCGAGGAGCAATCTTCAAAAGTGGTCACTTCAACGGTCATGACAAAGTAGGCATAAATCACTGTTCCTGAGGCGGATGCTCCAACCCGGACAGCGGCCCGATAAGTCACCAACTGACTTCCAAACCTCCCCTCGTGTCGAAAAATGTATATAAACGATATTCGGACAAGTACTCTCCAGGGGCTGCATGAATTTCTTAGTTACATTCCTTTTTGCTCTGCTGGTGTCCGCAACTCCCAAGAACCCTATTTTACCTGGATGGAACCCAGACCCTAGTATTCTACGCGTCGGATCCGACTACTTTATTGTGACGTCAACATTCGAATATTTCCCCGGTGACCCGATCTATCATAGCAAGAATTTGTTGAACTGGACGCTGATTGGACATGGATTGAATAGGCAGTCCCAGCTTCCACTATTCGGCACACCCTCAGATGCTGGTGCGTTTCCCTCCAGCAATTTCACTAAGATCAGGTTAAATGTTCGTGCAGGCGTATGGGCACCATCGCTGAGATATCATGATGGGATATTTTATCTGGTATCGACAACTCGTTTCGTTTATACGTGTACGTTCACCCCATTCGAGCTGGAGTGATCCATGAGATTCACTATCTTGCAGCTGAACTCAGGCTGTTTCCTCGATCTTTCTACGTCAAGACTAACGACATTTTTTCGAATGAGTGGAGTGACCCCATATACTTCGGCAAGCCTTTGGATTGAATTCTAGTGCCCTTCTATTGATCTACCTTGTCTAGATAGTCTTGGTTACGACAGTGACATATTCTGGGACACCAATGGCGATGTAAAACCTTTTCATTTTCTGTTCCGACTCTGCTCTATTCTGATTTTTCTTGATAGACTTACCTCACTTGGTCAGGTATCAACAACAACCACGATAAAATTTATAGTTCGTCCCTAGCTCTTCCTAGTCCCGTTCAGTCTTAGCATTTACACCAGGTATCTACCAATCCAAGATCGACCTCAGGACAGGAACATCCCTCACTCCCGCACAGATCATCTTCAATGGTACCCTTCAACACGACTCTGCTGCGCGGCCCGAGGGACCTCACATCTATCATATCAACTCGACATACTACCTCCTCATGGCTGAAGGTGGAACAGGGATCACACATCGTGCCACTATTCAACGAAGCTCTGTTGGCCCTTCTGGTCCTTGGGAGAATAACCCGAACAATCCTATTTTGTTCAATGGAGCAAACACAAACTTGAGTATCCAAAACACTGGACATGCAGATATCGTGCAAGCTGCTGATGGGAAATGGTGGGGTGTTGCGCTCGGTGTCAGGCCACAAGGTAGGCTTGACGATCAGTTGAGGTTGAGCAGAGAACAACTTGGGAGGGAGACCTTCTTGTTCCCCGTAGATTGGGTCGATGGTTGGCCTGTGTTTAACAAGGGGAAACCGCTGTCTGAAGATGTGTATCTTCACGATGACGACACGGACATATCCTCACCCTCTTCCGTACCAAAAAATCCTGATAACATATATATCAATGACTTCACCTCAGATTCTCTTGACCACTCCTTCTATACTCTCCGAACGCCCTACGCACCCTTCCACAGCCTCATTTGTGGAGCTCTTGAATTACGACCAAACGCCTATGCTCCTGGCGATCGAGATGTACCCGCTATGTTCCTCCGAAAGCAGACCTCGCATAACGAAACTTTTGAAACGCAACTTGATTTCCCATCGCCAAAAACGAGCTTAGAAGAAGCTGGAATTGGGATTTTGTACGGTGATATGTTGCATAACGAGGTTGGCGTGAGTGGACCACCTGATGGGAAGACCGGAAGGTTTATTGTGGTGAGGACTGTGACACTCAATAAACAAGTCGGACCGTGGGCTTTGACAACAGAAAATGCAACTGTCACGAACGTCAGTGTAACGTTGATCATCTCAAGTGCAAATTCTGACCACACAATGACATATTGCAGATAGAGTACATACAGTTATCGAATGAAACTGACCCTGTGAAGTTACGAGTTGAAGCGACGCCAATGGAGTATGCCTTCTCCTACTCAGAGGGCTCGACTGGACAGTGGAAAGAAGTAGCAAGGTTTGACGGATCTGTGATATCTGTTCCACCAGCCGGGTGGGTGAACAACTTCTCATCTGATTGAATCCATCTCGCTCAACAGATGATCCTGCAGTGGCTTCTTCTTCAAAGGTGCCGCGTTCTCCATGTACAATACCGGGAACGGAAAACCAAGCTTGACGAAGGCTCGATTTGCGTACTGGAAGCAAGGGCTATTTGTTTAGTGAAGGCTTTTGAGGCAGGACCATGGACTTAAAGATAAACAGGAGAAAGTGGAAAGAGGTAGCGGATTTATGCATCTGGAAACGCTGACTTCTCAGTGCTCTAGAGCACATCTTTCTGGACAAAGGCCATGGTTTTTTTCAGTAGCGCAGAATTCTCCATAATATGAACTAAGGACTGAGTAGAACTATTTGTATATGAGAAACAAGGAAACCCGTAGCAAACTGACTTAGATAGTCGAAAGTGCTTGGTATTTGAAATGTAACCCATCATTGGCCGGTTTATATGTTCGAGAATAGGGTTCTTTTTTCTCTCCACATGAGGTTTGTCTACTGAGCCCTCCGGTGGAAGGACATACTGTGTGTCCTGGGACCCCTCACCGACCTTCGATCTGTAAATAACATATTCCTATCCGTAGAATCAATGATCTAGGTGGATTCGGAGCTCCGTCGGGTCGATGGAAGTTGATAAACAAAGATCAGGGTTTTATTCAGATGCATACTAAAAGGATCTTGCTCGTATTCCACGCATCCCTTCGTCATGGCTGCCCAACCTGCCTCTGAGAGCTATGATTTCAATTTTTGCTTTTCTGTTCCTTCAAAGCTCGAAAATGATCGAGTAAAGTTGATACCGTTTGAGGTAGACCTTGGACACCTTTAGCAGTATGAAAATCCGACTGACTAACGGGAAAGCCGACCACGAAACACACGGAAGCATTTGTCGAGGCTGCAAGACCTTATCCAGAGGTTTTCAAGTATCTTGGCGCAGTCGGTCCATATGACACGACAGAGGAATTTCTTTCTACGTTCTATTATCCCCTCGTACAGAAAGAACCGGGGTGGATGCTTTTTCTTCTCATAGACAAGACTAAACCCGCATCTACAACTGTCGGTCTGGAGGGAGAAGACGGCGCTGTAGCCGGACATTTGGCCTACATCAACTCTTCTGCATTCAACCTTTCCACAGAAATTGGGTATATCTGTACTCTTCCGCCGTTTCAACGTACTCATGTGACGTCGAACGCTGTCGGACTTATGATGCATTATGCCCTTGATCTCCCAGAGAAAGGGGGCTTGGGACTGAGGAGGGTATTTTGGCAGGCGAATGAGTTGAATAAACCTTCACGGAGGCTAGCGGAGAAGATGGGATTTAAGTTTGAAGGGATTCTGAGGTGGGATAGAGTCTTGCCACCACACAAAAAGGCATACGGTATAGGCACGGAAGTGAGGGAAGGAGATCCGAGAGGGAAAGATTGGGTTGGGAGGCACACGGCCATGCTCGGGCACTGCTGGGATGATTGGGAGGAAGGTGGGAAGGAGCAGGTTGACTCAATCATGGCGAGAGTCGCTTGAAAATCAATGGATCATCGCTAACGTTGAATTGTATGGTACTGGTTTTCGAGTCATGCCAAGGATAATGTCGTTATCCCATTTAGTTTCACATTTTGCTGCTCAGTCCCCGTTATCACCCTTGGTGATTTGATCATCAAATATGAGCTGTCCACACAAACTTGATGTCAGAACTCCGGTTGATATTGGGCCAAGTTTTTAGAAAGAAAGACTGGAGAAAGAAGAGCTATTAACGAGTCCAATCCAATGATAGAGTGGCTACCACTTTATATTAGTACAAGGTATTGAGCAATACTGCAATGGAGGGAACATTACTGTCTCAGGCGGAGCCAGGTCGTCTAGAGAAATAGAAATGAGCTGTAAGAACAGATACTCTGGTTGATTGAAGTCCTTTCAGCTGCTGAGACACAAGAGCTAGCGTTTGCAACTTGTCCCACAGACAATATTAAAACTTGTATACTCAGATTCAGGAAGAGAATGGATGTTGTGCATGATATAGTAGATACAAATATCTGTTCCACTAATCGGTGCAAATTGTCGGATAAAGCCGAAGGCGGCATTAACGGAGTTTTCCATCTATCAAACTGTATAGTCCATGGTGGAAAGTCTCATGGAAATCTATGATGTGATCTTTGAGTTTATTTTCTCTCAGAATTATTGATATACTTCAGGGTCGACTGCCATATCCGAGTGTGTCGTCACGCATAAAAACCCAGTTTCACATGTAGTATCAGCATGCTCCCTAGGAACAGCAGAATGAAAGGGTACCGCGGACCTCATGCTTAATCAGTGAAGCGTGAATACATAAGAATACTTCACAACCCATCCCTCGAGATATACAGAACGCGACAACATCTCTCTAAGCTCTGTGGAAATTCTGACATGGGAATGTTTCAAGTAAGCTGTGTGTGTGCAATACAAGACGAATTCTGCGCGCTGCTGGATTCATGAGGTACGGTTCTATATGATCTTGACACATGCCGCTGATGTGGCCCAACACAGGTTGTCCGTTAGAAAGTCCGACGAAGTCTTGCAGTGATCCTCAATTTCGGTCACACTCTTACCTGTCTTACTCTTGACGTTTGCTTCTAGTCTTCTCTAAGACCATTAGTCTCTTTGACTAACATCCTCTCTTCTTGTACGTTAGGGCATTAAGTCACTATCATCGAGTGGGCCTAGTCCTCGACTAGAATCTCTCGTTCCTATACTCACAAAACATCATTCAACTATTTGCATAGATCATCAAGGCTAATGCCTGTATCTACTACGAAGCAACAATGGAAAACTCTGATGGTCTCCCACAGCGTGGTGATAATGGTATTGATTGAAAATTCCCCGACCATGGAAAAAATATGGAATCAAGTTCGGTATGAGCACCTTGTACCATTGGAGGTACTGCTGAAGGCGTCAAATAAGGGACCTTCAGCTTCGGTATGTTGATGAACAACAGAGACATGTGATGCAGCTGTGTAACTATGATCTGAAGATGACGATAATTGTTCTGGAAAGTATACCCGTAGATTCTGCACCCTGTTCTGAGCTACTCCCGCGACACTATAGCGATTTCAGTGATGCTTTGGGAAGTGTCAAATTTTCTTCCACTTCGGACAGCATCATTACGAGTTCCATAATTGGACAGAGTATAGATGTAGGCGACGCTGACCCTGCATCGAAGTAAACTGCCTAAATGTCCTCTCTGTAGATACTGTCCTCAGCTCGCACCAGAGACTGCCACTCAACACTTCAGCTCATTATTGTGGCTGCGAGTCCAGTACCGTCAGGCGTGAGCACACGGACCCCGCAGAGCGGATGGGCCTGGTGGGACAAACAGGCACACTTACTGAAGGAGGTAATACATACACTAAGCATGATTCCATTGCATCCGCCGCTGTCATCAAGGCCTAACGCAACCGCTATTTGGCAGACCGGTATACAATGCCATCTGGTCTATCGTCCAAATCAAGACATGACTGGACTCATCCTGCTTTTTAACACTGCGGTAAGGATCACTCAATAGTCATTCCCCTTGCGGAACACTATGCCCCTGCGCGGGCACCACTCATATTGGTCCGTGTGGCTGTCAGATGAAAATGCAAAACCTTGAAGAAAGAAGACCGTCGACACCTGTTCCTGGATCAGGCGCCGTTTCCTCGGCGGGCGCAATGACCATTCGTTTATCCATGGCTCAATCAGGTGTTTCAAGTGAAGGCAAGAATGTACTGGTGAGAGAAGGTAAGCCGCGACTACCAGGTCCCGCCTCAATTTACCTCACTAATCGTCGGTGATCTGCGCTTGTGTATGGGGTTCTTTGCGCGACCAGATTGTCCGTCGACGAACGATGTACGTAAACAAGGCAAAAGGCCGTCCTCTCATGAATATTCTTGTGGAAAATTCTGTCCCATTAACTTTGGACTCGCAGGCCGTCCGGTTTCATACTTCGAGTTCTCATCCAACACGTCGTGGAGCGGGAACTGTGGTTCCCTGTACTTCTTCCGAATATACGTCTGAAGTCCCAGTTTCCAGACCTCGTTCCCCTTCGACAACCTCCACCAGGGCATCGTCCACCGAGACATCAACCTCACTCAATATCGTTAGTCATTTACAACAACTTCATGGTTTGACAAAGAAGAAACTATATGGTTCCGCAAACTACCCACCTCGTACACCTTTCTTCACGGACGAACGACCAGAGACAAGCTCCTATCGGGTGCCTACGCAGCCGCTCATACCGCTAGATGTAGAAGAATACATCAATCATAATCATCCACTCTCAAACTCAGGCGGGAAGGCTCAGACGAGGGCCAGGGAGGGGAGGAAAACTCGCCTGATGCAGCGCAATGCAATGGGTTCTCAACCTGCCCGGAGAGGGAAGACGCTCTCTTCTAACCGTGTCCTTCCCGACGCTCAGCCTTCATCGAGCCTATCATCACCGCTCAACGTTGGCCACAGCGCAACGGCCCATATGATCGACCCATTGGCAGCCTCTTACAACACGTTCGGTCCTTCCACTCATCTTTTAGTGACCACACACGGACCATGTAAAACACTCGTGGACACCACTATTGCTACAATAGCTGAGTGTTCTTGGGATAATTGGGAGCAGACGGTTTCCCAGGACTCACATCATCCACAAAGTTCATGTCAATGGGGCACCTACCTAGGCTCTATTAACTCCCACGCACAAGAGAGCTGGCATCCAGAAGGGGACGATAATGCCGGAGAGACACGTACTTATCTCCCTATTGCACCGCCGTATCTGTCACTCGACCTCTCAGACACTGATGTCAACTTCAGCAAGTCATCAGTCAACTTGCAAGAGAACAGGCTAAATCAATCCATGATCGATGTCAACGTGGCATCTGTGACGATGAACGAGGGTGCAAGTCCACCCATAACTGCGGAGGGAGTAGTTCCTCAACTATCTGAGGGCTTCAGCTATGGATCAATTTCGAGATTGGAATCTCCGAATCTGCTGCCTCAATTTCATCACACGAGTTCCAGCAGCCTCTCAGCCATGATCAATCCAAGATTAGATACACGACGCTCTCCGCCAGAAGATCGTACTGGCGAAAGTCACTTTTCAAATGCATGACACCCTGTGGATTTATATGATTCCAAGTAGGGCCTGAATAGCCTTTTTGTATATTTATAGACATTGTCGGACATTAGGGATCAGCAATCATCCCTCATTCGGGTATTTGAGATACTTATCCTGGTTTCATAGTAACACACTCATAAGCGTTGGGACGCTTATCTATGATGCAGGGCTCAGTGAAGCGCTATTATATGGGATTTAATGCGATTCTTGGACAATAGAAATCTGATTCAATTGCAGCAATCATGACAAAGCCGCTGTCATTTCAGCTATCTATCTCTCATCGATGAAAACCTGCCTCTTTCACTGTAAACTCTACACTCACTTCATGTTAGATATCTCTCTGACTTGAACTCCTATCCATGTCTTGACGGTACAGTGTTTATTTACTTAGTGTGGAATGGATCGAAATTATATGACAAACGACGGGTGACGCCGCTCACATTCATCAGAGTTGACAGATCAGAGATCGGACTTCACCAGTTCAATAGCCGAACTGAATATCCACCATGCGGGATTTCCTTCAGTCACGATAAAAGGCGATTACGGCAAGAGTTGGAAAGTGAAGCCTAGCAACATGTGTCAGTCAAAACCAATGAGTGATTTCCATACACTACAAGACGTCTGGAAAGGAGGGCGGCAAAATATTTGAGGCATAGAATCGTGCATTATTACTGACAACATTTATGGATAAGAAGTGCTATTTTGAATTGACAAGGATTCTGATGTAGACTTGAGGAGTGGGCACATTTATGATTATGATTACTCAAAAAATAATCATCAGTTCAGCCATGGAATCTTTTCAATATATTTTTCCACCTCACTTGTTAAGACTCTTCTTGGAACACTTCAATCGTAATAAAATCTAGTGTCCAATGAACACGAACCTTGACACATGAGTGGTGGAATCATTATTCTCAAGGGGGTCCAGGTACACGAACCCATCTTGCATCAACCATCCACGCTCTGAGCCTACCAACTCCGAAATCTTAGGTTAGACTCCCAAACTCTCAAGCGGACTGTTCAGCATAAATCTTTTTCCAAAGGACGATGTGTCAGCATACCCCGCTCTCCAGATATACGAGAAACACTTCACCTTGATAGTCTTATCTGCGCATCCTGTAATTAATCTCGTCCCAGTCTGATCAAACGTAGAACAAAAGACGCCCGCTTCCGCTTCAAGTGAACCCGGCTGAGGTATATCCTCCATCGTCTGAAAAGGTTGACCCGAATTCCAATCCCAAAGGGTGATCGAACCATTGTCGCCTGAGTGCATGTACATTGAAGCGGCAA
>Ga0153951_1000302_pt1 | contig 18703 bp, 17 predicted proteins | sample TSNJ035MetaG_FD_102278 | JGI IMG/M metagenome (GOLD analysis project Ga0153951, IMG submission 102278) | Attine ant fungus gardens microbial communities from New Jersey, USA - TSNJ035 MetaG | ecosystem: Host-associated > Fungi > Mycelium > Unclassified | place: USA: New Jersey, Wharton State...
GAACGCAAACGCCGGCGGCACCCGCTATGCGGGCCTGCTGATCGTGCTGCACTGGCTCATCGCGCTCGGCATCATCGGCCTGCTCGCGCTCGGCCTCTATATGGTCGGATTGCCGAAGGGTTTGCCGGTCAAAGCGACGCTGCTGAACCTGCACAAGTCGCTCGGACTGACGGTTTTCCTGCTGGTGCTTCTGCGCATCGTGGCGCGGGCTGTCCTTCACCGGCCACCCCTGCCGCCGATGCCAGCGTGGCAACGCGCCGCCGCGCGCACTACGCAGGGTCTTTTATACGTCGGCATGGTCGCGATGCCGCTCGCCGGCTATCTCGGCTCGTCGTTCAATCGCTATGGCACGCGCTTCTGGGGCATCCTGCTGCCGAAGTGGGGCTGGGACGATCCGCACCTGCGCGAACTGTTCTTCGGCATTCACGGGTTCATCGGCTATGGGCTGATCGCGCTGATCGTGCTGCACGTGGCCGGCGCGCTCAAGCATCAGTGGATCGATCGCGACAACCTGCTCGCGAGGATGCGGCCATGACGACGATGCTGGGTAGTTCGACGCGCAGTCCGACACATCGCGCGCCGCGCTCTGCCTCGCAGCACGCGGCGGCGCCGCTCGAAACCGCCACACTGCGCACGCGCGACGGTCATCGCGTGTGGTACGCGGTGGCGGGCGCGCGCGACGGCGTGCCGGTCGCGGTGCTGCACGGCGGCCCCGGCAGCGGCAGTCAGCCGGGCGTGTTGCGGCTCTTCGATCTAAGCCGCTTTCGCGTCGTGCTGATCGACCAGCGCGGCACCGGTGCCTCGACGCCGCACGGCAGCGTGCGCCACAACAGCACCGGCTATCTGATCGCCGATCTCGAAGCGATTCGCGCGCGGCTCGGCTTCGCGCGCTGGGGCGTGCTCGGCGGATCATGGGGCGCGGCGCTCGCGCTCGCGTATGCGGGGCAGTGTCCGCAGTCGGTCACGGGGGTCGTGATGCGCGGCCTCTTTCTGACCTCGGCGCGCGAAGTGCGCGGCCTGTTCGTAGCGTCGCGCAAACGCGCGCCGCGTGCGTGGGCGACGCTGCGCGAGGCGGCCCGTTGCGAGCGGCCCGCGCAGCTTGTCGCGCGTTGCGCCGCCACGCTGCGATACGGCGCGAACCCAACGCGGCAGCGCGCGCTCGCGCAAGCCTGGCGCGGCTATGAAAACGAGGTGCTCGCGAGCGCAGCGCCGCGACATTCGGCCCAACGTGCGGCACAACGCGCGGCACAACGTGATACACCGCGCAACGCACGACACAACGCACACGGCGCGCGGCGCGCTACCCGCAAGCTGATCGGCAAATACCGGATTCAGGCGCACTACCTCGCGCATCGCTGCTGGCTCGGCGAAACGCGTCTGCTGTCGCTCGCGCGCCGCGCGGCGGCGGCCGGCGTGCCGCTCGCCGCCGTGCATGGCGCGCGCGATCCGGTGTGTCCGCGCGGCAATCTGCGGCGTCTCGGGCGCGCGGTTCCCGAGGCGCGGCTCGAATACGTGAGCGCGGCCGGTCATCTCGCGAGCGATCCCACGCTGCACGCGCGCGTCGCGCAGGCGCTCGCCGCGATGTTCATTCCAACCGTCGAAGAGGGGCGCGGCATGCGTCATGCGGCATGAAGATCAAGGTACTCGGCTCGTCGGCGGGCGGCGGCTTTCCGCAATGGAACTGCAATTGCCGCAATTGCGACGGCGTGCGACGCGGCACGCTGAAGGCCACGCGCCGCACGCAGTCGTCGATCGCGGTCAGCGCGAACGGCGAGGACTGGCTGCTCGTCAACGCCTCGCCTGATCTGCTCACGCAGATCGTCGCCCATCCCGAGTTGCAGCCGGCTCGCCGCGCGCGCGACAGCGGCATCGCCGCCGTGCTCGTGATCGACGCGCAGATCGATCACGTGACCGGCCTGCTGATGCTGCGCGAGCGCGACACGCCGCTGCCGCTCTACGCAACCGACGCGGTCTGGCAGGACCTCGGCTCCGGCTTTCCGGTCGCGCCGATTCTGTCGCACTACTGCGGCGTCGAGCATCGCCGCATCGCGCTCGACGGCGCGCCGCTCACGGTCGAGGCCCTGCGCGGCATCCGCATCGACGCGCTGCCGCTCTCGAGCAAGGCACCGCCCTATTCGCCGCACCGTCACGCGCCCGAGCGCAGCGACAACATCGGGCTCGTGCTGACGAACCTGCAATCGGGCCAGCGCGTGTTCTACGCGCCGGGCCTCGGCGCGATCGAGGAACACGTGCTCGCGGCGATGCGCGAGGCCGATCTGCTGCTCGTCGACGGCACGCTATGGACCGGCGACGAAATGATCCGCCTCGGCCTGTCGAAGAAAACCGCCGCCGACATGGGGCATCTGCCGCAGACCGGCGCGGGCGGCATGATCGAAACGCTGGACTCGCTCGACGCGCATCGCCCCAGCCAGCGCGGCGCGCGGCGCAAGGTGCTGATCCATATCAACAACACGAATCCGATTCTCGTCGAGGACGGTCCCGAGCGCCGTGTGCTCGGCGAGCATGGCATCGAAGTGGCTTATGACGGCATGAGTTTCGAACTGTGAAGCCTGCGACTGCGCGCGAGTGCAGGCGGGTGCGCAGCCGCAGCGGCAATGACGAATGCAAGGCAATGCGGTAACGAGGCGCGGCAGTGAACGACCATAAAACAAACGGAGACGGCATGAACGCGAAGGACATCCACGACACGACAACAGCCCCACGCGATGCGATTGCAACGGCAACCTTGGGCGCCGACAAGCCCGCCTGGAGCCACGAGGAATTCGAGGCGCAGTTGCGCGCGAAAGGCACCGCGTATCACATTCATCATCCGTTCAACGTGAAGATGAATAGCGGCGGCTGTTCGCGCGAGCAGATTCGCGGCTGGGTCGCGAACCGTTTCTACTATCAGATCAATATTCCGCTCAAGGATGCGGCCGTGCTGTCGAACTGCCCCGACCGCGACACGCGCCGCCGCTGGGTGCTGCGCATTCTCGACCATGACGGCTACGACGGCGCCGAAGGCGGCATCGAAACCTGGGCGCGTCTCGCGGATGCGGTCGGCCTCACGCGCGACGAACTGTGGTCGCTCGAACACGTCACGCCGGGCGTGCGCTTCGCCGTCGATGCCTATGTCAATTTCGCGCGCCGCGCGCCGTGGCAGGAATCGGTCTGCTCGTCGCTGACCGAGATGTTCGCGCCGCAGGTGCATCGCGACCGGCTCGCAAGCTGGCCCGAGCATTACCCGTGGATCGACGCCGAGGGCCTCGCCTATTTCCGCTCACGCATTTCGCTCGCGCAGCGCGACGTGCAGCACGGGCTCGAAGTCACGCTCGCGTATTTCACGCGACGCGAGCAGCAGGAACGCGCGCTCGAAATCCTGCAATTCAAGCTCGACATTCTGTGGACCATGCTCGACTCGATCGAGAAGGCGTTTCCGCAATGAACGACTCGACACGCGCAGAGAGCGCCACCGAAGCATCGACACAAAGCGGCAGCGAAGCCGCCCTGCCGCTGACGATCGCGAAGCCGTTCCGTCTGCAATGGGAAGCCGCGCAGAACGCGCACGTGCTGCTCTATCCCGAGGGCATGGTGAAGCTCAATCAGAGCGCCGGCGAAATTCTCAAACGCTGCGACGGCACGCGCGACCTCGACACGCTGATCGCCGAACTGGAACAGGCGTTCAACGCGACCGGAATCGGCACCGAGGTACGGGCTTTCATCGCCGACGCGCACCGGCGCGGCTGGCTGGAGTAGCGCGATGACCGATCTTTCGCAACCCTCGGTGCAGCCTGTTGCACAGCCCGCTGCACAACCCGTGGCACAACCCGCCGCCGGGCCCGGCGCGCAACCCGGCCAGAGCGCCGCCAGCGTGCCGCCGCCGCTCTGGCTGCTCGCCGAGCTGACCTATCGCTGCCCGCTGCATTGCGCATTCTGCTACAACCCGCTCGACTACACCGACCACCATCGCGAACTCAGCACCGCGCAATGGCTCGACGTGCTGCGCGACGCGCGCGCGCTCGGCGCGGTGCAGCTCGGCTTTTCGGGCGGCGAGCCGCTGGTGCGCGACGACCTCGAAGTGCTCGTCGAGGAAGCAAACCGGCTCGGCTTCTACACGAACCTCATCACCTCCGGCGTCGGTCTCACCGAGCAGCGTCTCGGCGCACTGAAGGCCGCCGGGCTCGATCACATCCAGTTGTCGTTCCAGGATTCGACGCAGGAACTCAACGACTTCCTGAGCAGCACACGCACGTTCGAACTAAAACAGCGCGTCGCCGCCGCGCTGAAGCGGCACGGCTTTCCGATGGTGATGAACTGCGTGCTGCATCGCTATAACCTGCCGCATGTCGACAAAATCATCGAGATGGCGCTCGCGCTCGGCGCCGAATATCTCGAACTCGCGAACACGCAGTACTACGGCTGGGCGCGCGAGAACCAGGCGCAACTGATGCCGACGCGCGAGCAGCTCGAAGAAGCCGAGGCGGTGGTTGCACGCTATCGCCGCACGCATGGCGAGCGCTGCAAGATTTTCTTCGTCGTGCCCGACTACTTCGAGACCCGCCCGAAGCGCTGCATGAACGGCTGGGGCGCGGTGTTTCTCGGCGTCGCGCCCGACGGCGCCGCGCTGCCGTGCCACGCGGCACGCGGCCTGCCCGGCCTCGCGCTGCCGAACGTGAAGGACACGCCGCTGCGCGAGATCTGGTACGAGAGCGACGCATTCAACCGCTTTCGCGGCCTGAGCTGGCTCAAGGAACCGTGCCGCAGTTGCGAGGAAAAGGAGCACGACCTCGGCGGCTGCCGCTGCCAGGCCTATCTGCTCACGGGCGACGCGGCCAATGCCGACCCCGTGTGCGACAAGTCGCCGTTTCACGAGCAGGTGGTCAAGGTCGTGCAACGCGCGGCGTCGGCAGCCGGGGCGGAGGCAATCGCCGCGCGCGAGCAGCCGATCCTGTTTCGCCACGACGCCAACTCGCGCAGGCTCGCGGCCGCAGCCCGCGAGCCCGGCGGCGACCACGGAGCACAACCATGACGACCGACCTGATCTCCGTTCTGCTCGTCGACGACCATGCGGTCGTGCGCGAAGGCTACCGGCGGCTGCTCGAACTGAATTCCGACGTCGAGGTCTGCGGCGAGGCCGCCGATGCTGCGCTCGCTTATCAGCGCTTCTGCGCGCTGCGGCCCGACGTGGTCGTGATGGACGTGTCGCTGCCCGGCGCGAGCGGCATCGAGGCGATGCGGCGCATGCTCGCGCGCGAGCCCGACGCGCGCGTGCTGATCTTCAGCGTGCATGAGGACTCGATCTTCGTGCGCCGCGCGCTCGATGCCGGCGCGCTCGGCTACGTGACCAAGGCCAGCGCGCCCGACGTGCTCGTCGAGGCGGTGCGCTCGGTCGCGCGGCGCGCGGGTTATCTGAGCCCGGACATCTCGCAGGCGCTCGCGATGCGCAACGCGTTCAACGAAGGGCCGCCGGGGCGGCAGTTGTCGGCGCGCGAGTTCGAGGTGCTGCGTCTGCTCGTGCAGGGCTATACGCTGCCGAGCATCGCCGAGAAGCTGGGCTTGAGCCAGAAGACGGTGGCGAACCATCAATCGGTGATCCGCCAGAAGTTCGGCGCCGACAACGGCGTGCAGCTCGCCCAGATGGCGAGCCGCCTCGGGCTTCAGTTCACGGGCTCGGCCAGCCCCGCGTGAGCGGGCACGCGCGCGCAGAACAGAAAGCCGCCCTGCGGCTCGCTCGCCACGTGGAATTCACCGCCGAGCGCCTCGACGCGCTCGCGCATGCCGATCAGCCCGAGCCCCGCGCGCGGCTGCGTCAGATCGACGCCGGGGCCGTCGTCGGCCATCGTCACGACGATCTCGTCGATCCGGCCTGAAGTGCTACCCGCATTACCCGCATTACCCGCGCTACCCGTGCCGCCTTCGCCACGTTCGACACCTTCGCGCGGCGCGCGCACCATGAACAGCTCCACCCGCGAGCGGCGCGCGAACTTCGACACGTTGGTCAAGCCCTCCTGCACGAGCCGATACAGCGTGATGGTCAGCGCATCGCTCAAGCCGCTGAAGTCTCCTTCGATGGTTACGGAAAACGACGCCTCGGGCAGCCGCTCGCGCCAGCCGTCGACGCAATGTTCGAGCGCGCTCGGCAGGCCGAATTCGTCGAGGCCGATCGGCCGCAGGCGACGGATCATGCCACCGATCTCGCGGTACACGTGGCTCGCGCTTTGAATCAAGCCGAGCGACACGCGATGAATCTCCGGCTCGCGCTCCTTCGCGAGATCGCGGATGCGCGCGGCGTCGAGCGAGATCGCGTTGAGGTACTGGCCCAGTTCGTCGTGCAGTTCGCGCGCCATATGGCGGCGCTCGCGTTCCTGCACCTGCAGCGCCTGATTCGCGAGACGCCGGTTGTCGGCGAGCAGCCGTTCGGCCTGCTCTTCGAGCCTGCGCCGATAGCTCAACTCGCGACGCGCCTCGCGATAGCGGCGCCATGCGAACCACACGAGCCCGATCGACAGCACGAACAGCGTGCCCGGCAATTCGTCGAGCTGGAAGCGCTCCATGCCGCGCGTGAAGCGGTAGGCCTTCTCGCTGAGATCGAAGGTTGCGCCGAGCACGGCCGCCAGCACGGTCACGGCGACGACCCATGCGAGATCGCGGCGGATCGTCGAATGCGGCGGCGGGCGGCCGGCGGAAGATGAAGGGATCGGGTCGCTTGACATGACGCTTGCATTCTACCCAGCGCGATCGCGCGCGACCGATTTTTGCGCAGGTTTTGGGAAGCCTTCCCCGCCAGATCGGGAAAAGCTCCCGCGCGCCTTACAGGCGCGTATGCCAGGCTTGACACAGACTTCAAAGAACGCGCCGCGCGCGCACCGATAAAGCCGACAGGAGACATAACGATGAGCCTGCGATCCCTGGCACGCCGCAAACGCCGCTTCGAACGGCGGGCCGGCATCACCCTCTGTTTCGGCGGCGCGCTCGCCGCCTTGTCCGCGAATGCGTGGGCGCAGGCCGAGGCGCCGGTCGCGGCATCGGCTGCCGCCGGGTCTGCTGCGTCCGCTACATCCGCTACATCCGCTGCGTCCGCCGCAACCGTGGCAACGCCCGCCGCCGGCGACAACGCCACCGCCAACACCGCTGTGGCAACGCCCACCACGACCCTCGCGCCGATCGTCGTGGTCGGCACCACGCCGCTGCTCGGCATCGGCACGCCGCTCACGCAGGTGCCCGCCAACGTGCAGACGGTCCACGCCGCCGACCTCGAACGGCAGCGGCGTCAGACGCTCACCGATTACCTCGCGGCGAACCTGCCGAGCGTCAGCATCGCCGATGCGCAGGGCAACCCGTATCAGATGAACCTGACCTATCGCGGCTTCACCGCCTCGCCGCTGCTCGGCACGCCGCAGGGGCTGTCGGTGTTCGTCGACGGCGTGCGCGTGAACGAGCCGTTCGGCGACGTCGTGAACTGGGACCTGCTGCCGCAGCAGGCGATCAGCACGATGCAGCTGATTCCGGGCTCGAATCCGACCTACGGCTTCAACACGCTCGGCGGCGCACTCTCGATCACGACCAAGAACGGCAAGGACAACCCGGTCGGCGAGGCCGAGATATCGGGCGGCTCGTGGGGCCGCAAGGCCGCGCAGATCGAACAGGGCGGCACGATCGGCCAGAACCTCGACTACTACTTCACCGCCAACGCCGCCAACGACAACGGCTGGGCCGAGCAGAACGAGAGCCGCGTCCGCCAGGCGTTCGGCAAGCTGCGTTATACCGACGCGAATACGACGCTGTCGTTGTCGGGCGGTGCCGCCGACAACGACCTGCACGGCACGCAGACCATTCCGCGCTCGTTCCTCGGCAATCCCAAGCAGCCCTACACGTATCCCGACCAGAACCAGAACACGGTCGGCTACCTGACGCTGTCGGGCGACCACTACTTCAACGATCACGTCGAACTGAGCGGCAATGCCTATTACCGGCACTTCCGCAACACGAATACGAGCAGCAACGTCAACAACGACTACGGTTCGGTGGAAGACGACGGCGACGTCAATACGCTGCAGGCCACCAACGAGAGGTCGGTCGTCGCGACCGACAGCTACGGCGCGAGCCTGCAACTGACGCTGCTCGGCAAGCTCGGCGGCATGGAGAACCAGTTGATCGCGGGCATGGCGGTGGACGCCGCCAATTCGCGCTTCACGCAGGCCTCGCAGGACGCGGCCTTCACCGACTCGCGCGCGACGATCGGCATCGGCGATTTCGAGCAGGAGACCTACGCGAAGACGCACAACACGAGCTACGGCATCTATCTGTCGGATACGCTGTCGCTGACGCCGCACTGGTCGCTCACGCTCGCGGGCCGCTACAACTGGGCCGAGGCCACGATCGGCGACGAAAGCGGCGAGCAGCCGAACCTGAACGGCCACCATACGTTCTCGCGCTTCAACCCGGCGGTCGGCATCAACTGGAATCCGACGCGGGCGCTGACGGCCTACGCGAGCTACAACGAGGGCATGCGCTCGCCGACCGCGATCGAACTCGCCTGCGCCGATCCGAACGCGCCGTGTTCGCTGCCGAACGACTTCATCTCCGACCCGTCGCTCGAACCGGTCATTTCGAAGACCTTCGAAATCGGCGCACGCGGCAAGCTCGGCGCGAGCACGACGTGGAGCGCCGCCGCCTACACCACGACGCTCGACAACGACATCCAGTTCATCAGCAGCAACGGCGCGGGCAGCTCGCTCGGCTTTTTCCAGAACGTCGGCCGCACGCGCCGGCAAGGCGTCGAACTGGCCGGCCAGACGCAGCTCGGTCCGGTCACGGTGACCGGCAGCTATAGCTACGTCGACGCGACCTACCGGTCGAGCTGGACCGAAAGCAGCCCGAGCAATTCGAGCGCGGACGACGACGGCAACATCACCGTCAAGCCGGGCAATCACATTCCGGGGATTCCCGCGACGACGGTCAAGCTGCGGCTCGACTACGCGGCCACGCCGAAATGGCGCATCGGCACGAACCTCACCTGGCGCGGCAGCGTCTACGCGCAGGGCGACGAAAACAACCAGGACGCGAACGGCAGGATTTCCGGCTACCTGCTGATCGACATGGACACCGCGTATCAGGTGACGAAGCAGGTACAGGTGTTCGCCTCGGTGACGAACCTGCTCGACAAGCGCTATGCGAGCTTCGGCGCGCTCGGCCAGAACTTCTTCACCGGCCCCAACAATACGTTCAACGGCGCGAACCCGGTCAACGAGCAGTTCGTCGGGCCGGGCGCGCCGCGCGGCTTCTGGGTCGGGATGCGCTATGCGTGGAAGTGAAGGTGTGGGGTATTGAGGCGTGGCCGCCGCGTGGCTGCTCGTCGTAGTTGTAGCGAGCGGCCGCGCGGGTTGGATCATGCGTCGCGGCGAATGGAAGCAGTCGGCTGGCGGCTAAGCGCATCCAAATGCATCGAAGCACATCGAAACGCGGCGGCGCCCGCCTGCAAACGAGCGCCGCCGCGCAAGACCGGCCGGTCAGTGCGATTCGATCGAGCCGTCGCTATGCGGATACGTGACGATGCCCCATGCGAGCGGCAGATCACCGATCTGCTTGAGCGGCTGATAGCTCTTCGCATCGAGCACGTAGACCGCGTCGGAGCGCCCGCACGCGACCATCAGCTTCGAGCCGTCCGGCGTGAAACTGAAGTGCCAGCAGCGCTGGCCGACCGGCACGTCGGCAATATGCTCGTAGGTATGGCCGTCGAACACCTGCACGGCCTTGTCGCGCGCCGCCGCGACGAACAGCCGGTTGCCGTCGGGGCCGAACGCCACGCCATAGGGGCCGAGCTTGGTGTCGACGGTCTTGACCACGTCGAACGTGTGCGCGTCGAGCACGACGAACTTGCTCAGCGACTCCAGCGTGACCACGTAGTCCTTGCCGTCGGGCGACAGCCGGATGCCGCGCGGCCGGCCGCCCGCCGCGAGCTTCACGGTCCTGACCGGCGCACCGGTGCGCGCGTGATAGACCGATACCGTGTCGTCGCCTTCGTTCGTGACGAGCATCGTCTGACCGTCGCGCGAGAACTCGATGCCTTCGGTTTCGTGGCCGCTCGTCACCGAGCGGATCACTCGCCAGTCTTTCATGTCGACGATCGCGATCTCGGCGGGCGGCTTGTTGGCGTCGTCGTCATCGTTCGCGCCGGGCTTGTCGCCTGGTTTGCCGTCCGCCTGTGCTCCCGGCGGCCCGCCGTTCTCGCCCGGTTCGTAGGTCACATAGGCATAGCCGTTGTGCACCCGCACATACTCGGGGTTCTTGCCGATCTTCACGCGCTTGACGACCTTGCCCGTGGCGGTGTCGATCACCGCGAGGTCGCCGGTGTTCTTGTTGGCGACCAGCAGGCGCGTGCCGTCCCGGTTCAGGCTCAGGCCGCGCGGGCCGTCCGCGCCGACCGGAAAGGTCTGCGCGAGCGTCATCTGATCGAGGTCGATCACGCCGACGCCGGCCTTCTCGCTCGTCACGTAGGCAAGCGGCGCGGCCGCGGCATACGCGGCGCCCGTGCCGAGCGCGAACGCGACGGCCAGCGCGATGGAACGGCAGGGTTTTCTGGTGAGGATAGGTGTCTCCGGCATTGTGGTACTCCGTGGTGAAATCGCTGTGCCGCGATGGCGCGCGTCATCGATTCAAAGTACCGCACCGGGCGATTGTTTGACAACGCAATCGGGCGGGAGAATTTCCCGAATTGCGCGGCGCCGGCGCGCAGCCGGTTCTAAAACGCGGGGCGCGAGAGGACAATGAACGCGGAGGTGGCAGCGATGTTGCAAGCCGTCATGGCAAACCCCGCGAACCGCGGCAACGCGATGAATTCAGTGACGAATTCCGCGCCGGACTACCGGCGTGCCGCGCTCGTGCTCGGCGCCGTGATCGTCGCGCATCTGACGCTGCTCGCGTTGACGCTCGCGGCGCGCAACAGCATGGTCGAGCGCCGGGTCGAGCCGCGCACGATCACCGCCGTGTTGCTGAGCCCCGAACCGGAGCCGGTGACGCCCGCTGCCGCGCCGGCCGTGCCAACCACGCCCGCCGTGCCCGCTGCCGCGCCGCCACCGGTCGCGCGCCCTGCGGCGCACCCTGCGGCGCGCGTCAAACCCGCGCCGCAACCGCGTCCGCATGCGGTGCCACCGCTTACGCCTGCGCCGTCCAGCGTGGCGACGCTCGCGCCGTCGGCGCCAGCGGAAAGCGCCGCAGCGATCACGCCCGCGCCCGCACCCGCGCGGCCCGCCGAGGCCGCCACCGAAGCGCCGGCGACACCCTCGCCCGCGATGCCCGCCACGAGCGCGCCGAAAAACGTCTCGCACATCGATTGCACGATTCCCAAACCCGATTATCCTGACGTTTCGAGGCGGCGCGGAGAAAACGGCACCGCGATCGTGCGCTTCGTCGTCGGGCTCACGGGCCGGATCGAAACCGCGCAGTTGCAAAGCAGCAGCGGCTCCGCGCGGCTCGACGAGGCCGCGCTCGCCGCCGTCCACGCGGGCGCGTGCCGGCCCTACCTCGAAAACGGCACGCCGCTGCGCGCCGCCTACTCGCAGTCGTTCGTGTTCGGGCTGAGCGAATGACCGATTAAGCGCATGACGCCGTTGCCTCGAAGGACCACAGCCAGGGAGCCAGGAAAACCGCCATGCAACATTACGGACTCGCGAATGTCTGGGAAACCGGCGATCTCATCACGCGCTTCATTCTGAGCGTGCTGGTCGTGATGTCGGTCATGTCGTGGACGGTCATCATCATGAAGCTGCTGCAGGTGCTGCGCATCCGGCGCATCACGCGGCAGAGCGACACGCGCTTCTGGAGCGCGGACCGCTTCGACGACGGCCTGCGCAGTCTCGGCGACCCCGAGGCGGACGCGCATGACAACCCGCTGCTCGCGCTCGCGCTGGCGGGCCACGAGGCGGCCACGCATCATCGGCAGACGCAGCAGCATCTGCACGACCGTATCGACGTGTCCGACTGGATCACGCGCGGCCTGCAGGACACGATGGACGACACGGTCGCGCGCCTGCAAAGCGGCCTCGCGATCCTCGCCTCGATCGGCAGCACCGCGCCCTTTGTCGGACTGTTCGGCACGGTGTGGGGCATCTACCATGCACTGATCGTGATCGGCGAGACCGGGCAGACCTCGATCGATCACGTCGCGGGACCGGTCGGCGAATCGCTGATCATGACCGCGTTCGGGCTGTTCGTGGCGATTCCCGCCGTGCTCGGCTACAACGGGCTCAATCGCGCGAACCGCGCGATCGTCACGCGCCTGAAGCGTTTCGCGCACGGCCTGCACGCCTACTTCGTGACCGGCGCGCAATTGCCGTCGAGCGCGGGCCCGCAGATGCGCGTCGTGCCGCGCAACGGCGACGCGAGCCGCGACGGAGACCTCGAATGGCAATGAGCCCGTTCTCCGACGACGACGATCAAGGTCTGATGAACGAGATCAACATGACGCCGCTCGTCGACGTGATGCTCGTTCTACTGATTATTTTTCTGGTCACGATTCCGGCGATGCAGCATGCGGTCAGGATCGACCTGCCGCACGCGAGCAGCCAGCCCGAAGCGCTGAAGCCCGCGCACGTCGACGTCGCGGTGCAGGCGGACGGCTCGCTGCTGTGGGACGGCCAGCCCGTCACCGATGCCGGCCTGCGCGCGCGCATCGCCGAGGCCGCACAGGCGACGCCGCAGCCCGAGCTGCATTTGCGCGCCGATCGCAAGGTCGCGTACGAGCGCGTGGCCGAGGTGATGTCGGCGGCTCAGAGCGCCGGCTTGACGAAGCTCGGCTTCGTGACCGATCCGCAGCGGCGCAAATAGCGCGGACCCATACTTAAGGACCGGCTTATCGGCGGCGAAAGAATCTCTGAATTCAAATCGGCCGGCGGCTCCGCTATCGTGGTAGAGGTCCGAACAGGCATCACGATAGCGGAGCCGCACGATGCAAGCCCTTATCTTCGACGTCGACGGCACGCTCGCCGACACCGAAACCGCTCATCTGCACGCATTCAATGCCGCGTTCGCGGAAGCGGGCCTCGACTGGTTCTGGGACGAGGCGCTCTATGCGCGCCTGCTCGAAGTGGCGGGCGGCAAGGAGCGTCTGCGGCATTACTGGCGCATGGTCGACGGCGCAGAAGCCGAGGGCGCGCAAGCCGCCCGGGTCGTCGACAAGCTGCACGCGCTCAAGACCTTCCACTACACCGAGCAGGTGCGCCGCCACGGCTTGCCGCTGCGCCCCGGCATCGCGCGCCTGCTCGACGAAGCCGCCGCGGCCGGCCTGCGCGTCGCGATCGCGACGACCACGACGCCGGCCAACCTCGACGCGCTGCTGCGGGGCCATTTCGGCGCGGCCTGGCGCACGCGCTTCGCGGCCATCGGCGACGGCGCGACCACGCCGGCGAAGAAGCCCGCGCCCGACGTCTATCGCTACGTGCTCGAACAGCTCGGTCTCGATCCCTCGGCTTGCCTCGCCGTCGAAGACTCCGGCAACGGCCTGCTCGCGGCATGCGCCGCGCAGGTGCCGGTCGTCGTCACGCCGACCGCGTACACGGCGCACCACTCTTTCGACGGCGCGCTGGCCGTGCTGCCCCATCTCGGCGATGCGCGCCTGCCGCTCATCGAGCCGGTGCGCGGCGAACGGCATCGCTGGGTGGATCTGGAGACGCTGCGGCGCTGGCATGGCGACGCGCTGCGTCATGCCGCGCCGCATGCGCAGCCGGGCGCGAGCCCAACCAATGCGGGAACCCCATGACGACGAACAGCCATTGCAAAGCCCTGCTGTTCGACCTCGACGGCACGATGATCGACACCGCGCCGGACATCGTCGCCGCCGTCAACCGCATGCTCGACGAATTCGGTGCGGCGCCACTGCCGTTCGACACAGTAACCTCGTTTATCGGCAACGGCGTGCGCAATCTCGTGCGCCGCTCGCTAGCCGCCGCGGGCCTCGACGAGCGCGTCGGCATCGACCGCGCGCAGCCGGTATTCGAGCGGCACTATGCCGCGACGAACGGACAGTTGGGCCGCGTCTTTCCCGGCGTCATGACGGGGCTGCGCGAATTGCGCCAACACGGTTATCGCGCCGCCTGCGTGACCAACAAACCGCAGGCGCTCGCGGCGCCGCTGCTGGAAAAGAGCGGACTCGCCGCCTATCTGGACGTGCTGATCGCGGGCGATACGCTCGCGAGCATGAAACCGTCGCCGCAACCGCTTTGGCATGCATGCAGGCTGCTCGACGTCGATCCGCAACGTTGCGCGCTGGTCGGCGATTCTTCCGTCGATATCGCGGCGGCACGCGCGGCCGGGTTGCCGGTGTTTATCGTCAGCTACGGATATGGCTGGCGCGGCGGCAACCGCGAAAGCGGCGCGTTGCAAGGCGATGCGCTGATCGACTCGTTCGAGGCGTTGCCGGCGCTTCTCGCGCGGCGGCCGTTGACCGCTCACCATGCATAAGCACGCAAACAGCAGCACAAGCCCGATACGGTGGCTATTTTCCAGCGACTCGGCGAGTGCTTGCGGAGCAAGCGCGCCACGGCTTCAGACACTATCCGACGCCACCGGCAGCCCCTCGATCTTCCAGCGCAGCATGCCGCCCGCGAGATTCGCGACCTTGCCGAAACCGGCCTTGCTCAATAACACGCTGGCCTGAGCCGAACGAACGCCGGAGCGGCACACCGCCACGACCGGCCGCTCGCGATCGAGTTCGTCGAGCCGGCCCGTCAACTGGGACAGCGGCACAAGCTTCGCGCCCGGCAAATGCCCGAGACGATCGATGAATTCCGGCGCTTCGCGAACGTCGACAATCTGGAACGACGCGCCGTGTTCGAGCAGCGCCATCGGCTCGATTTCCCACACGCCGCTAAAGCGCAGCGTGAGCGGCGCCCAATCCGGCATTTCCGCCGCCATCGCCGCCGCGCCGTCCTGCGGTTTTCCGCAGCGCAGATTGGCGGGCACCGCCACGGCCATCAGCTTCGGATGCGGCAGATTCAGATTGTTCATATGACCGGTGAAGTCGCCGAGGTCCACGTCGCCACCGAGGCGCGGATTGAAGCGCCGCTCCTCGGCCACGCTCGTCACGGTAATGCCGCGATAGTCGTGCGCGGGATACAGCAGGCAATCGTCGGGCAGCGTCAGGATCTGCTCGCGCACCGAAGCGAACAGTTGCTGCGGGCTACCCTGCTGGAAATCGGTGCGGCCGCAGCCGCGAATCAGCAGACTGTCGCCGGTAAAGGCCATGCTCCGGTCGTCCAGAACATAGGTCAGGCAACCGTTGGTATGGCCGGGCGTCGCGCGCACGCTCAGATAACGCGTGCCGAAATCGATGCGCTCGCCGTGCCGCAGCGGCCGGCTCACGCCCTCGGCCTCGACCGCCTCGGCGAGCGCGATCCGGCTGCCGCAACGCTGCTGCAAACGCCACGCGCCGGTCACGTGATCGGCGTGAACGTGCGTGTCGAGTGTCGCGAGCAGGCGCAGGCCCAGTTCGCCGAGCAGTGCGAGGTCGCGCGGCACCTGCTCGTAGACCGGATCGATCAGCAGTGCCTCGCCGCTGTCGCCGAGCAGGTAGGTATAGGTCGACGAAACGGGATCGAATAGCTGGCGAAAGATCATCGCGAACCTCGGAAACAGGGAAGGCGCGGCGGGCCTTCGTGCGAGTCGGGCATAGAGGGCACTGCGGCGGCCGCGCGAGTCACCGTACGAGTTATCGCGCGGGCCGCCGTGCCCGCGTTTCAGCCCGGCTGTTTGGTGGTGCGCAGATACGGCTTGATGGTCTTGAAGCCGGGGAAGCTCTGCTGCGCCTCTTCGTTGCTCACCGCCGGCGTGATGATGACGTCCTCGCCCTGCTTCCAGTTGACCGGCGTGGCGACCTTGTACTTCGCGGTCAACTGCATCGAGTCGAGCACGCGCAGGATTTCGTCGAAGTTGCGGCCGGTGGTCATCGGATAGGTCAGCATCAGCTTGATCCGCTTGTCCGGACCGATCACGAACACCGAGCGCACGGTGGCATTGGTCGCGGCCGTGCGCCCTTCGCTCGTGTCGCCGGCATCCGCCGGGAGCATGTTGTAGAGCTTGGCGACCGCCAGATCGGTGTCGCCAATCATCGGATATTTGACGGCGGCGCCCTGGGTTTCCTCGATGTCGGCGGCCCATCTTGCGTGGTCTTCGACCGGGTCGACCGACAGGCCGATCAGCTTGGCATTGCGCCGCTCGAACTCGGGTTCGATCTTCGCCATGTAGCCCAGCTCGGTGGTGCACACCGGCGTGAAGTCCTTCGGATGCGAGAACAGAATGGCCCACTGGTCTCCAATCCACGTATGGAAATCGATGGTGCCCTGCGTGGTGCGCGCGGTGAAGTTGGGCGCGACGTCATTGATACGAAGTGACATATTGCCGTCCTGTGAAGTAAGGGTTGAGAGGAAGACTCGAGCCAGGCCGGTCTGCATCTGCAACGGTCCAGCGCGGGCCCGAAAAAACGGCGGAAAACACCAGACGCTCATGATCGACGAACTTCGCCGCCGGCCGCAAGAGCCGGTGCGATGTTCGGCGATGTTCATAAGTGACGAATACAGAACTGCGCGAAGCCACGAGGTCCCGCCTGTCAAACGAATCGGCGCGGCCTCGTCTTGACAGAATGATAGTCGGGAATGCGGCCCGGCATCGGTGTACCGACGACGCAGCAAATTGCTGCGTCGGTCGAACTTCGCGCGGGAGGGGGAAGCGCTACGGGGATAGCGTATGCGCGAGGTTGGCGGCCGGGTTGCTTCAGGCAGGTTGCTAGCGGATTGCTTCAGGCGCGTTGCTTCAGGCGAGCGCTCAATCAAGAGCGTCAATCGGGCGACGCGTCGCACGCGCAATCGAGCGAAGCTGCCCTCGCGGGCCGTTCCGCCGCGGCAAGCCGTTGCAGCGTCACCATGCCGAGCAACGCGAGTCCGAGCCCCAGCGTGAAGTCGGCGTGCACACCCGCGCGGTCGACGATGGTGCCCCCGACCGCCGAACCCGCCGCAATCGCCACCTGGATCACGCTGATGAATAAGGCCGAGCCCGCTTCGGGCAAGTCGGTCGTGCCGCGCTGAATCCATACGCTGAAGCACAGCGGAAGTGCGCCGAATGCGATGCCCCACAGCAGCATCCCCACAGTCTCGCCGATGGGCGAATGCTCGAGCAGCAGCATCGACGACATCGCACCGAGCAGCAGCAACACCATCGCGGCAACGGACTTCTTGAGATGGTCCGACACCGCCATCGACATCAACGCATTGGAGAAGAAGCCGATCAGGCCGAATCCGAACAGCAGCAGCGTGATGGCGCTCAACGAGAAGTCGTGCTCCAGCAGCGGCGCGATGTAGGTGTAGGTCGAGAAATGCGCGCCGAACACGAGCGCGACCATCAGCATGCTGAGCCGCATATGAGAGCGGCCGAGCAGCGTTTTGAAGTCTGCGATGCGCAACGCCGATGCCGACGGCAACGCGGGCACGAGGAACACCTGCGCCAGCAAGGCGAGCGACACGAGGCCCGCGGTGGCGGCGAAGGCCATGCGCCACGAGGCGAACGACGCGATGAACGTGCCGAGCGGCACGCCGATCACCGTCGCGAAGGTGACGCCGGTCAGAATGGTCGCGGTCGCCCGGGCCGCGTCTTTTGCCTGCACGAGTCGCGGGGCCGCCGCCGTCGCCAGGGTCCAGAAGCCGCCCAGCGCGGCGCCGAGCAAGGCGCGGCCCACCAGCATGACCGGGAAATTCGGCGCAATGGCGCACACGATGTTCGCGATCAGCAGCACCGCGGTGAGCAGCAGGAAAACGTAGCGGCGGTCCGTGCGGCCGGCGCCGACGATGAGGGTCGGCGCGAATATCGCGGCCATCACGCCGGGCGTGGTGACCATGAGACCTGCGACGCCGGTGGACACGCTCAGGTCGTGGGCGATTTGCGGCAGCAGGCCGACCGGCAGGAACTCGGCCGTCACGAACGCGAACGCGCTGACGGCAACGGCAATGACGGATAGCCATTGACCGGCGGACGTCGAACCGCCTTCGAGGGAGGCTGGGGTTGAAGCTCGGGTAGAAGCAGTGGGTGTATCGATATGCATGGGGACACTGATGCCAGATTGAAGGCCCACACTTTAAGCCGGGTTTCGATCCGGAAAAAGTATCGTCTGCTGAAAAGACTAGCTGGCGTAGCTGAACAATATCGGTGCGAGCCGCCAAAGCGCGAACGGCACGGTCACGAAGCGCGAAGCGCCGCGTACTTTTGACCGACACGAATTTGACCCGATCGCAAATATTTCCAGACAATATTCAAGATCCGAACCGCATGGCCGTAAACATCGTTGTGCGCCGTGCCTGACTCCACGGCATCCGACATCCATTTCGTTTAGCTAACTAATTGCAATGCTGAAGAATTTGACGATTCGCGCCCGACTCGCGCTGGCCATGGGTTTTCTGGCGTCTTTGCTGATTATCGGGGCCGCACTCGGCGCCGTCGGCATCTGGATGAGCAATGCGGATCAGAAGCAGATGTACACGAATCAACTCGCCTCGTCGGTCACGCTGTCGGAAGCCAGCGTGAACTATGCGCGCGGCCGGCTCGTGCTCGACCGGATTGCTGTCGAGCCCACGCGCAGCGACGTCGCCGATCTGCTCAAGCGCGCCCGCGGCTTCTTCAGCAAGTCCGACACCGCATGGGAAGCGTATCGCGCGCTGCCGTC
>Ga0153951_1000304_pt1 | contig 18696 bp, 20 predicted proteins | sample TSNJ035MetaG_FD_102278 | JGI IMG/M metagenome (GOLD analysis project Ga0153951, IMG submission 102278) | Attine ant fungus gardens microbial communities from New Jersey, USA - TSNJ035 MetaG | ecosystem: Host-associated > Fungi > Mycelium > Unclassified | place: USA: New Jersey, Wharton State...
CGCGTCACGCCAGAGTTGGGCCTGCGCCGCACGGGTCTCCCAGGCCGTGGGCGGGATCACCAGGACCAGCCCACGGACCCGTTCGGGCGCGAGGACCGCGACGTGCAAGCCCGGAATCGACAGCGCATGCGCCACGACCTCGCGGATGTCGGCCATTTGCGGCAGCAGCTTCGGCGGCACGAACGAGCCCACCTCGATCTCCTTGAGTCCGGCGGCGGCCAGCGCGGAGATCCAGCGCAGCTTGGCCGCTGTCGGCATGACGCTTTTGATGCTTTGCAGGCCATCGCGCGGCCCGACTTCGCTGATCAACACCTTGGGGTTGGACGTACTCATCACTGGCTCCTAAGTTCTATTAGATAGACCTATGTTCTGTTTGAAAGAACTATAGGCGTGCATAGGAGGCCAGTTAAGAGGGGTAAACCCCAGAATTTCTAAAATAATAGAACTTGAGTTCTGTTGAGTAGAACTGTAAAGTCGGGGTGACGATCAAGGAGGAGAACACATGTCTAACAATGCGCTTGCGCCGACGGAGCCGTCGGCCGATGCGTCGGAAACGTCGAGTGGCGTTGCGGTCCTGGATCGGGCATTCGCGATTCTCAACGCCTTTGGACCGACCGATGACCGCCTGACGCTCACCGAACTTTCGCGCCGAACCGGCTTGTACAAGAGCACGGTTTTGCGGCTGCTCGGAGCTTTGGAGCATGGCGGATTCATCCGGAAGCTGAGTGACGGGCAGTACGCGATCGGCCATCAGCCATTGCGTCTCGCCACGCTGTATCAGCGGTCATTTCAGGTCGGTCCGGTGGTCGAGCCGATACTTCAGCAGTTGAGTCGGGAGCAGGGCGAGACGGCCTCTTTTTACGTGCGGCAGGGCGATCAGCGGCTGGTGCTCTACCGGGTGGAGCCGTCGAGAAGTGTCCGGGTCGCGATACGCGTCGGCGAGGAGTTTGCGATCGACAGGGGCGCCTCCGGCAAGGTGCTGCTCGCGTTCACCGAATTATTGGACCCGCGCTGGGATGAGGTGCGCGAACGGCTTTGGGCCGTCTCGTACGGCGAACGCGATCCTGAAACGGCCTCGGCCTCGGTGCCGGTGTTCGATTCGACGGGGCAACTGGTGGGGGCGCTGACGTTATCCGGACCTAAAGGCCGATTCGATGTCCCGGCCGTCATGAACGTTGCGTTGGTGGCTTTGCTCGACAGTGCGAAGCGAGCGACAACGGCTCTCGGCGGCAGGGGTGCGCGATACGATGCGAGCATCGCCAGGTTTGCTCATGAGGACGCTGTCGACGGCATGAGACGACGCGATGCGGATGCCGGTGGTTAGCTGCGGTTGAACTGCCGATGGGCTGTGTGGCGGGGGCTATCGTTGCAGGACTGTTATGCCCTGAGCCAGCCTATCAAGTTCGAAAGCATCGAGGTGTCTTTCACGCCTTCGCAATAGACCTGCCCGTACGGATACTTTGAAGTCGGGGGATGGGTGATTTCCGTCACTTTATAGCCGCGTGCTTCCAGAGCAGCGCGAGCCTGTGCCCGGTAACTTCCGTCACCGTTGTAAAAGATGACTTTCCCTGACTTGTTCAGCAGCGTGTCCGCGCCTTCAATCCAGCCGTCGATCTCGGTCTGGCTGAATCGATCGCGGGGGCCGCGATTGAGGTACTCGAAAGCCACGGTGTCGAATCGACCCTTGCCATGTTCGTATAGCTCGCTGTTTTTATAGTCGGCAAAGTCGAGGGTCAGGTTGGCACCCGCGTCAGGGCTGATATCCACGGTGAAGTCGTTGTGATGGTCGCTCCGGTTTGAGCATGCTGTGCCCTGCATAGTGTCCATTGTGACTTGCTGCGGAGTCGTGCCGCAGCCAATGACGAGGTTTTTTGTTCGCTCATGACGAATCACAAGGTATTCGCGGATATTGAGCGGTGGTGGCGGGCTCCGCTTTCGCTCTGAGTTCAGGTTGGACAGGGCTGCCAGATCCCCAACGGCACTGGGGTGGGTCGGCGATCGCGGTTGCTGGAGGCGGCGAGATTCAGCTGGCTGGGTACCGCGTGCGTGCTCAGTGGGATTGAGAGGCGGCGACGCAGAGGTGGAACGATTGATCGATGGCATGGGCGATTCTCAGGGTTGCGGCGTATGCGATCGGTTATCGGCAAATAGCGTGGGAAACAGGGCCGTTGAAAGAAACGGCGAAATGGCGATGCAGCAAAGCAGGTTGGATCGCAGGTCAGGTGCCCCTTATGCGCCACGGCGTGATCTGATCATAATCAGCCAGCGTGCCGGTATGGGATCGCTTCGCGAAGCGATTGCGCAGATAGCGAAGGGTCGCCGCCAAAGCAGCGCGCGCAGCAGGCCGGCCCGGCGATACAGCAGCATGCCGACGTTTCATGCTTCGGCAGCGGACCCACCCGGTGAGTCGTTCTCAGGCGACGAGCAACCGGGCAGCAAGCGCCGTTGCGGCTGGAACCGCCAGTTTCAACCCGAAGGCAGTCAAGGTACTGCCGGAAAGGAACTCGACGCGCCGACGCTGTTTCGCGTAGAAATTCGCCACTGACTTGACCGTGGCAACCAGTACGATATTGCAGCGGGTCAACACGCTGACGCAGGCCACGCCAACGACCAGAGCCACCGCCACGGAGAGCGGCGGTTTGACGGAAAGAGCCGTGAGAAACAGGGACGAAAAAAAGATGATGGCCTGTGCATTGAGCATGCCGGCAGTGAGGCCGATCCGGTAGGCATGCGAGGCGCTCAAGGCGACTGCACGCCTTTGTGCATCGGACGAGGGAGACGGTGTCCGGTTGCTCAGCATGAACCGCAATCCGCCCTGGATAAACCAGAGTCCGCCGAGCAGACTGATGCCTTTCACAAGGAAAATGCTCTGGCCTAAAAGGGTTGCGAGGCCGGCGGTGGCTGCTACCGCAAACAGGGTGTCGGCCGTCGCCAAACCCAGTGCGATGAGCAAGCCCGAACGCTGACCATGATTCATGGCATTGCTAACTGTCAGGACGAAAGAGGCGCCGGGCGTCAGGACGTTGAGCGCGAAAACGCCGAGCATGGCGAAGAAAGTCGTCAATTTCGTTTCCTTTGGCAGCTCACGTGCCGGGCAGGACGTGTCATGCCATTCGGCATGCATGCGGTTGGGTTGACAGGCGAACATACGTGTCGATCCGTTGCCGACAGGACACGACAACGTCAATGCCTTTCCTCGGTGTTCTTTTCTGGCTACTGACTACGACGGGCGAGGTGCGCCCTGTCGGGTAATCGGCAATGACTTGGGAGGCCCCGTGCCCGACGTCGGCGGAATATCGTGGTTCGATTCGCTGAGGATCGTGTCGTGCGCTTACCCGTTGCTACACAGTTCGGAGCTGGCGGTGCCGATACGTTCGTCGATTTCGCCTATCGCCGCGCGGATCCGCTTCACCCGTAAGATCTGTGCGGGGATGAGTTCTACGGTTTGCATCGCCTCGACACGATTACGCCAATATGAAAGCGAAAGCGGAATAGAGTCCAAAACCGACAGTCGAAAAATGACATGTTCGAGATGTCGAATGTCCTGTTCGATCTGCTGGCAATTCATTATTTCCCCGATCCATACGAAACTGCCCGGCCTTCAATGGGCCGTTTGCCGTGTTGTTTTCGGTCTTCCCGCTTTCCCCGAGGTCCCTCGCGCTTGTTCTGTTTCTCAATGGGTAGAACGGTACCGGACGGGCGGGTTCCGAGTAAATACTGCATATGCAGTATTTACCCGGCAAAGTTGTCGGCGTGGCGCAGCGCAGCGCCTCGCATGAGGCCGCGGGATGGTGAGATGGCGAGACGCGCTCAGCCGGGCGGCGCGTCGATCAACGCACGGAGTTCCTGCGGATCGAGCGGTTTGTGCATGACGCGAAAGCCGCTCGACGACGTGGCATTGATGCCGTCTGTCGAGGTATCCCCGGTAATGATGATTGCCGGTATTGTGCGATCGATGGAATCGAATACGGCATGGATAATATCGGTGCCGCTGACGTGCCTCGTCAACCTGAAGTCGGTCACGAGCATTTCCAGCGCGTCGCGATGCGACTTTGCCGCCGCGACCGCGTGTTCCAGCGATTGTGCGGTGATCGCCGTGTGTCCCCACGCCCGCAGCAGGCTCTCCATGCTGGACAGCACATCGCGGTCGTCGTCGACGACCAGAATCGTCTTCTGCCGGCGCTCCCGGGCCGGCAGGCCGAGCCGTCCCTCTCCCCTGGCGCCGGGCGTCATGGCATGCGGCATCGACCGCAGCCGCACGGAGAATCGCGAGCCGCGCCCCGGCACGGAACGAACATGGACACGGGCTCCCAGCAGTGCCGCCGTACGCTGCACGATGGCGAGGCCGAGGCCCAGCCCTTGTTCCCGGTCGCGTGCCGCATTATCGACCTGATAGAACTCGCGGAAGATGTTCGATAGCTGATCGGGCTCGATGCCGATGCCGGTGTCGAATACCTGGATCTCCACACGGTCGCCGCGATGCCGGCTGGCAACCAGAATGCCTCCGCGGCGGGTGTAGCGCACGGCATTGGACAACAGGTTCGAGAGCATGTTGAGCAGCAGGACGGCATCCGTTTCCAGCCAGATCGAGGTCGGCCTGATTCTGAGCGTCAGGCCTTTGGCCGTCGCCGCCTGCAAAAACTGGTTCTCCAGCGCGTCCAGTTCATGCTGCAACTCGAAGCGGCGCGGTTCGACTTCGACGACGCCGGCGTCGAGCCGCGAAATATCCAGCAATACGTTCAGCAATTGAGACATGCCTTTCAGCGCGGTCCGAAGCCGTTCGGCAATGTCGTTGAGCGCTTCGCGCTCGACGGCCGGAGCTTCGGCCATCGCGCGCAGCGTCGCGATGTAGAGACCCAGCGCATGGGTCGGCTGGCGCAGGTCATGGCTGGCGGCAGCGAGGAATTGCGATTTGCTTCGATTGGCGAATTCGGCCCGCTCCTTTTCCTCGGTCAACTGCCGGATCAGGCCGATATTTTCGAAGCGCAAGCAGACGGTGTCCCGCACGGTGTGCTGCAGCGTTCGGCTGAAGGCGAGATTCACCCCCAGCAGAAACAGCGAAAGGAATCCCAGCACCGAGAACAGCGCGTTGCCGTACGCAAACGAGCGAATGGCAAACGGCAGGACAGTCAGCAGTGCAAACGTGACGTAGGTCGGCCACCAGGAGGACAGTGAGGCAACCGAACCGCCGGTCATGCCTGCCAGCACGATGCAGGTCAGTACTGTCACGATGGTGTTGTCCGGGGCGAAGAACAGAACGCCCATGGAACCCCACAGACAGCCGGACAGGGCGGCGAAGAAGGTGTAGCGCATCGCGCGGCTGTTCGCTGTTTCTACCGGGTGCCTGGCGGTCCGGCGATCTCGCCATATCATCACGAAACGAATGCTCGTCAACACGTAGATCGCGGCAGCCCAGGCAAGCAGATCGTGCCGAGGAACCTCGTGCCACATCAGGAAGATCGTCAGGCTGACCACCGCGAGATTGCCGAAGAGAATCGGCGGCGACTGGCGATACAACGTATTGATCAGTTCCAGTCGCACGTCGGCGCTATGTTCTTGAGGTATCTTTCTTCTCGCCATCTTGAAGATGTTTTTATCTGAACTTGTGTGGAATCGGGCTTTTCGTAAAATACCGTCGGCCATGGGGGCAGTGTATCGGACACTCGTCCGGCATTGTCGTAAGAACGCGGGCTGTCAGTCGGCTCGAAAAACAGCGAAAGAAAAATGAAAAATATCGTACTGGCTGAAGATCACGCCATGATCCGCGACGGGATGAAATTGCTGTTGATGACCCAACCCAACTGGCGCGTTGTGGGCGAAACGGGAGACGGGGCGGCCGTGAGTCGACTCGTACGCGAGACGCGAGCGGATTTGTTGCTGCTCGATCTGGATTTACCCGGTTGCCGCGGCCTCGATCTGGCCCAGCAAATCAAGACCGAATCGCCGGGAACCGGAATCCTGGTCGTTACGGGCAACCAGAATGCGTCCGCGGTGCGATCCGCGCTGGCTGCCGGGGTGGACGGATACGTGCTCAAACACGAGGACAGCAGCGAACTGCTGCAGGCCATTTCCCTCGTCTTCTCCGGCACCCGCTACGTGAGCAAGGTACTCGCCCACGCGCTGGAAAGCACTGACCACGGCGCTGGGCAATCGATGACATCTCGCGAGAAGGAGATTCTCGTCCTGATCGCAAACGGATACTCCAGCCAGGACATCGCGAGAAAGCTGACGTTGAGCGTACTCACCGTGAGAAAACATCGGCAGAACCTGATGTCGAAGCTGGCGTTGCACAACGTGGCCGAACTGACGGCCTATGCGATCCGTGACGGTTTGGCCTCCGCGGTGCCGGAGGTTGTCCCGTCCGTTCGGACCGATTGCGGCACGACTTGACCTCCGGGGGCATGGTCTCGTGCCGCCGGCGCCACCTGTCGTGTCTGGAGACCGACAAGGCTCAGCTGAGCCGGGAGAGGGTGATCCGGCTCGCGGGATACCTCGATATCCCGCTGCAGGATCGAAATACGCTGACGGGCACGACACGCCCGAACGGGTCACCGCCCAATGCAGATTCTCCCATGTCGACACGCTGAGACAATCCTTTGCGAGGCATGTCGGGATAACGCCGGCTGAGTATCGGAAACGCCTGGTGTACATGGCTCGAATCGATGCCTGATCGGCACGCCACATGCGATGGCAGGAAACGACGGTCGCCTGGCAGAAATGCCTTGCATTCGACTATTGAGGGAGCAGTGCGATATCGCAATACTTGAACCCGATAAAGCGGGCTCGTACCCGCGAGTCATGTTACCTACCTCAAAAGGAGTCATCCTATGGCCACCACCATTGCCGGAATCCGGATTCCCGACAGCGCGATGGCACGCGCGGCGACCGAATTTGTTCGCGACACCGAATCGGACCTGCTCTATAACCATTCGCGGCGCGTGTTTCTTTTTGGTGCCCTTACCGGAGAGAGAAAGCAGTTCAAATACGATGCGGAATTGCTCTATATCGGCGCGATGTTTCATGACATCGGTCTGGTCGATGCCTATAGCAGCAAGGCAGACCGCTTCGAAGTCGATGGGGCGAATGCGGCGCGAGATTTCCTCAGGCAGTACAACGTGAGCGAGTACGACATCGAGCAGGTATGGCTGTCGATCGCATTGCATACGACGCCCGGCGTGCCGGAGCATCTGAAGCCGGTAGTCTCGCTGGTGACGGCGGGTGTCGAGATGGACGTACTTGGGCTTGCGTACGGCGAGTTCAGCGAGGAGCAGCGGGTGCAGGTGGTGGAGGCTCATCCGCGCGAAAAGGACTTCAAGAACGGCATCATCGATGCGTTTGCTCATGGCACGAAGAAGAAACCCGAGACGACATTCGGTAACGTCAAGGCCGATGTGCTCGATCTTCGCGACCCCACGTACAGGCGACTGAACTTTTGCAAGATCATTTTGACGTCGGCGTGGGACGATTCGAACGGGCATGTGCACGACACGCACTGCGCTTGCGGCGGCGCTGCTTCTGCAACGGTGCAATAGCGGCAGCAGTCGGGAAAGTGCCGATCGCCGTCAGGGAGCAGACCTCATTCGCGCCGACTGCCGGCGAAACGCCCGCACGACTTCCAGAAACGCCGTCAGCGCGGGCGCCGTATCGCCTTTCCGGTACAGGCAGTTCAGTTCGATATGGCGAAGACGTCGCGAACGCAATGGCCGATAAGCGAGGCCCGGTAGTTTGAGATTTGCCGCAGAGGCCGTTGTAATACAGACGCCGAAACGGCTCGCGGCAAGACTCATCGCGGTAATGACATCCTCGACTTCCTGCTCCACGACGAGCGCGATGCGTTCTTCGGCAAATGCGTCGGTGACTTCCTGCGCGAGACCGCGAAGCGCCGCATTGGGATAGAGAATCATGGGCTGGTTGTCCAGATCACAGAGCGATAGGGTGTTCTTGCGAGCGAGTGGATGCTGCTCGTGCAGGGCAACGATAAATTGTTCCTTCAGCACCGTCTCTACGACAATGTCGTCTTCAGCGGGCACGTAGCGATTAAATCCGACGCTGATGCGGCGCTCGCGTAACGCCTCGATTTGGCCGGCCTTCGACAGGTTGTGCAAGCCGATTTTCACGCCCGGCCGATCTGTATGAAATCTTGCCAGCAGCTGAGGTATCGCATGTAGTACCCCTGACGTAAAGATGCCGACATCGAGCCTGCCCAACATGCCTTGGCCTGCCAGTTGGGTATGTTCCGTGGCGCGCCGCGTGAGCGTCAGGATATTGGGTACTTCTGCGAGCAATGTTCTGCCCGCTTCCGTCAGTTCCGCTCCCTTGGGGGTGCGAACGAATAGCGCCGCGCCCAATTCGTCTTCCAGAGCCCTGATATGCCGGGTCAACGGCGGCTGGGCCATATGCAGGCGTTGCGCGGCACGCCCGAAGTGCTGTTCTTCAGCCACAGCCAGGAAGTAACGCATCTGTTTCAGTTCCATGGACCACGGGTCTCCTTCATACCGAAACCGTATCGTAACGGCAAAAAACGGTATTGGACTGTATCCGGGCGGCCTCGGCAAGATGACGTACATCGCGGTGCCGTTCGTGCTCGCCGCTCAATCAGGATGGATTCTCTATGCCTATCGTGCACATTTCCCTCGTTGCCGGTCGCAGTGACGACGCCGTCAAGGCCTGTGTCAAGGCCGTTGCGATTGCCGTTCACGAGAGTATCGGCGCACCGCTCGACAGTATCCGCGTCTATGCCACTCAGGTGCCGTCCGCTCACTGGGCCGTAGGCGCTCAAACCAAAGACGAGCTGGTCGCGGCGAGTGACGTGAGCGCGTCTCCGGCTGGAGCGGTGAGATGAACGCCGGGCAGATCAAGGATGCGGCGTCGGCTCTGCGCGCCGCGGCCCACACGCATGCGTTTCTGGCGCCGTTGCGCGAAACGCACCCTGACATGACCATCGACGACGCTTATGCGGTCCAGAGCGAGAACGTCCAGTGGCGGATCGATGAGGGGCGGCGCATCGTCGGCGCCAAGATCGGCCTGACGTCCGTGGCAGTTCAACGACAGCTCGGCGTCGATCAACCGGATTTTGGCGTCCTGTTTGACGACATGAGCTTCGGACACGGCGAACCGGTTCCCGTTGGCTTGCTCACACAGCCGAAGGTCGAGGCTGAGATCGCGTTCGTGCTGGGCCGCGATATCCACGTGGGCGACGCGGGGCATGCAACGTTCGCGGATGTCGTGGCCGCCGTCGACTATGCGCTGCCCGCGATCGAGATCGTAGGCAGTCGCATTGCGAACTGGAATATCGGCATCGTCGACACCGTAGCGGACAACGCATCGTCGTCGGCGTTCGTATTGGGGGGCCGCCCCGTGAAGCTGGATGCCTTCGATCTCCGGCTGTGCGGCATGCTGCTCGAGCGTCGCGGCGAACCCGTCTCGGTCGGGGCGGGGGCTGCTTGCCTTGGCCATCCGCTCAACGCGGTCACATGGCTGGCGCGCACCATGATCGAGCGAGGCACGCCGCTGCGCGCCGGCAGCGTGGTGTTGTCGGGCGCGCTGGGTCCGATGGTATCGGTCGAGCCCGGAGACCGATTTGAAGCTCATATTCATGGTCTCGGTTCCGTCAGCGCTGTTTTTGAATCCCATTCGAAAGAGCCATCCTGATGAGCCAGATCCAATCCATTGCCGCACAACTCGACGACGCAGCTCGTCACGCGCACGCGATATCGCAATTCGATCCTCAGGGAGCGTTGTCGCTTGAGGACGCGTACGCGATCCAGCGCACGTCGATCGAGCGACGTCTCGTGCGAGGCGAGCGACGAGTCGGCGTAAAAATGGGCTTTACCAGTCGCGCCAAGATGGCGCAGATGGGTCTTTCCGATGTGATCTGGGGGCGTCTGACGTCCGCGATGCAGGTTGAAGAAGGTTCGGCAATCGACCTGTCGCGCTATGTGCATCCGCGGGTCGAACCCGAGCTGGCCTTTGTTCTGAAGCGGGGTCTTCACGGCAACGAGACGGGCCCTGCTGCGCTGGCTGCTGTCGAGGCGATCGCTCCCGCACTGGAGATCATCGATTCGCGTTACCGCGACTTCCGCTTCAGCTTGAGCGAGGTTATCGCAGACAACGCGTCGTCCAGCGGTTTCGTCATCGGGCCGTGGAGCGATCCACGCGCAGACTTCTCGAATCTCGGGCTCGTGATGAGCATTGACGGACGAACCGTTCAAGTCGGTTCTACGGCCGCGCTGCTCGGCCATCCGCTACGTTCGCTGGTGGCGGCAGCGCGCCTTTCCGCGGCGGCGGGTGAGCCATTGGAGGCGGGCGACGTCGTGATGGCGGGCGGTGCGACTTCGGCCGAATGGCTCAAACCCGGGCAGTACATTGGCGTGGAGATGGAACGGATCGGCCGTGCCGGTTTCCACACGGACAGGCAGCGATTGATCGGTCAGTAGGGCGAAGCGTTATGGAGGGCGACATGACGGACAAGCTAAAGGTGGCAATCATCGGATCCGGGAATATCGGCACCGACCTGATGATCAAGATCCTGCGTAATGGCCGATACCTGGAAATGGGCGCCATGGTCGGCGTCGATCCCGCATCAGACGGCCTGGCCCGTGCCGCGCGCATGGGCGTGATGACGACCGCGAAAGGCATTGAAGGCTTGCTCGAGCTGGGGATGTTTGGCGAGATCGACATCGTGTTCGACGCCACATCGGCGGATGCACATGCGCGTCACAACGAGATCCTGCAGGCACACGGCATTCAGGTCATTGACCTCACACCGGCCGCTATTGGGCCGTACGTGATTCCGGCGATCAACCTGGAGTCGGAAAACGCCTCCAACGTGAACATGGTCACGTGTGGAGGGCAGGCCACGATCCCGATCGTCGCCGCGGTGTCTCAAGTCGCCAAGGTGCACTATGCCGAAATCGTCGCGTCGATCAGTAGCAGGTCGGCAGGCCCGGGCACGCGCGCCAACATCGATGAATTCACCGAAACGACGCGAGCCGCTATTGAACAGATCGGGGGTGCAACGCGAGGCAAGGCCATCATCATCCTGAACCCGGCCGAGCCGCCGCTTGCCATGCGCGATACCGTGTTCGTTCTGTCGGACGCTGTCGACACGCGCGCTGTCGATGCAGGCATCGAGCGCATGGTCGCCGCCGTGCAAGCGTACGTCCCGGGTTATCGTCTGAAGCAGAAGGTGCAGTTCGACATGATCGAACGGGACAAGCCATTGAATGTGCCGGGCGTGGGTACAAGACACGGCTTGAAAACCTCGGTCTTCCTCGAAGTCGAAGGCGCCGGCCACTATCTGCCTGCCTACGCCGGCAATCTGGACATCATGACATCGGCGGCACTGGCTTGTGGGGAAACGATGGCTCGCCGGCGAATGGCGGCCGGCGTGGCGCGTGGTCGGAAGGAGGTTGCGTAAGTGAACAGCATGAACCGCAAAATCTACGTTTCCGATGTCACTTTGCGTGACGGTAGTCACGCGATTCGGCATCAATATGGTATCGAAAACGTAAGATTGATCGCGTCCGCTCTCGACGCGGCCGGTGTCGATAGCATAGAAGTCGCTCACGGCGACGGCATTGAAGGATCGAGCTTTAACTATGGCTTCGGCTTGCATTCGGACGTCGCATGGATCGAAGCTGCTGCGGCGAGCGTCACGCACGCGAAAATTGCGACCTTGCTCATTCCGGGAATCGGCACGATTCATGACTTGCGGAATGCGTACGATGCCGGTGCGAGAATTGTCCGTGTGGCGACGCATTGCACCGAGGCCGACGTATCGCGACAGCATCTGGAGTTCGCAAGCAAGCTTGGAATGGACGCCGTCGGCTTTCTGATGATGAGCCATATGACGACGCCCGCCAGGCTCGCGGAGCAGGCCCGGCTGATGGAGCGCTACGGTGCAACCTGTGTCTATGTCGTCGATTCGGGCGGGGCGCTTGGAATGAACGATGTCAGGGAGCGATTCCGGGCATTCAAGGACGTACTGAAGCCGCAGACGTTGACCGGCATGCATGCTCATCACAACCTGGGTCTCGGGGTTGCCAATTCGCTCGTGGCACTCGAAGAAGGCTGTGACCGTATCGATGCAAGCCTGGCTGGAATGGGGGCAGGCGCGGGTAATGCGCCGCTTGAAGTGTTCGTTGCCGCTGCGGAGCGGCAGGGATGGCGTCATGGCTGCGATTTATACCGCCTGATGGACGCCGCCGATGACCTCGTGCGTCCACTTCAGGACCGGCCCGTCGGGGTCGATCGTGAAACGTTGGCACTCGGTTATGCGGGCGTCTACTCGAGTTTTCTCAGGCATGCAGAACTTGCGGCGAGAAAGTACGGGTTGAAAACGGTCGATATCCTTGTGGAACTGGGGCGTCGGAAGATGGTGGGCGGTCAGGAGGACATGATCGTCGATGTCGCGTTGGACCTGGTTTCGCTTGCCTCGGGCGGCGTACTGGCAACCGACGCCAGCAGCCATCGGCGATCCGCAACCCTGACTGAATGAATCGGTATGGGTGACGCTCGTTCGACGAAGTCAATCGCTTTCCTGCACGATCAGGCGCAGACATTTCAGGAACAGCGGGCGGTATTCCTGCGGCAGGCGTTCGAGAAGTTTCTTTTCGACGCTTGAGTCACGCGTCATCATTCGATCAAGCAGCGCCGCGCCGGCAGGGGCGAGAAATAATTCATACGCCCGGGCATCGGTTGCGGCCGGGGTTCGTTCGATAAGACGGTTGGCGCACAGCCGCTTTACCATCTCGGCGACGGTATTGCGGTCCATAAAAAGCTGTTCCGCGAGCAGGTTTTGACTCATTCCGGGATGTTGATAGAGGGCGATCAGGGCAGCTTTCTGTCGTGGCGTGACCGATTCATCGTGGAATTCCGAGGCAAACAACTCTTCCGCTTTGAAGTGAGCACGACGCAAGAGATGCGACGTCACTTGATCCAGCCGGAAAGCGTCCAGAATCTTCGTGGTGACTGGGGACAATTCAGGGTAGTTCTTTTTTTTATGCATATCGTGGGTTCCAGAGTCGAATAACAGGTCGCTCGCCGGTGTCCGTGAAGGCGCATAACGGGCAGATGGCTACAGTCGGTTGCCGACATATTATACGTATAGAGACAATGCGATTGATACCGGCAGACTATCAAGGTGTTGGCTTGACCAGTCTTAACCAGGCATGATCTCGGAGTGAATTCGGGTTAATCCCAATAATTTTGTCTATTTTTAGTTTGACAGTGCAAGTTGTGCTACTTAGACTTTGAATTGCCATAGAGCGAATTGGCTTGCTTATAAATGACGTGTACGTACTATTTGAATGTGTTCATGCCGGAATATCCGGCAGCGGATGGAGGAACGAGGTGCGTCGACTTATGAGACCTTCGGCATTGCCGGCTCCGAGGTTTCGCTATACACCGGTTGTCCGGGTAGGTTCTCTAGTGTTCGTGTCCGGACTGATTGGACTCGACCGGATGACGGGCGAATTGGCAACGGGTGGTGCGGCGGAGGAGACCCGGCAGGTGTTGCACAACTTGCTCGCACTTTGCGAGGCGGAGAAGTGGTCACTTAGAACCCTCGTGTTCGCGCGGGTATACTGCGCCGGCCACGAGAGTGCTGCAGCCGTGAATGATGCATGGGACGAGTTCTTCAGGAATGAGCCGCCGCCAGCAAGAAGCTTTGTCGTCGTAGCGGGACTGCCGCTTGGGGCGGCAGTCGAAATTGAATTCCAGCTAGTTGTTTGAAAGGAGGCAATCGTGAGCGGAGGTCGAATTCTTTCTGGCATGTTGGCACCGCATCCGCCGCATCTCGTCTACGGAGAAAATCCGGCACAGAATGAGCCGCGTTCCGAGGGAGGGTGGGAAGTATTGCGCTGGGCGTACGATCATGCTCGAGAAAGTATCGAGCGTCTGAAACCCGACGTCCTGCTCGTGCATTCGCCGCATTGGATTACGCAGGTCGGACATCATTTTCTTGGTGTTCCCGAGCTCTCTGGCAGATCGGTCGATCCGATCTTTTCAAATATTTTCCGGTACGACTTTTCGCTCAAAGTCGATGTGGAATTGGCGGAGGCCTGCTGCGAAGAAGGCCGAGCCCTCGGCCTCGTGACCAAAATGATGCGCAATCCTGCGTTTCGAGTCGACTACGGCACGATCGTGACGTTGCATATGGTGCGGCCACAATGGGATATCCCCGTCGTCGGTATTTCGGCCAATAACAGTCCGTACTACCTCAATACCGGCGAGGGACTCGGGGAGATGGACATTCTGGGGAAGGCCACGCGCGAAGCTATCAGAAAGAGCGGTCGCCGCGCTGTGCTGCTTGCGAGCAACACGCTGTCGCACAGACATTTTCACGAAGAACCCGCACTCCCTGAAGACATGTCCAAGGAGCATCCCGAGCGCTACGACAGTTATAAATGGGACATGCGTCTGATCGATCTGATGCGCAAGGGCAAGATGCGGGAAACATTCTCACTCTTGCCGCAATTCATCGACGAGGCATTTGCAGAGGTCAAGTCAGGCGCGTTTACGTGGATGCACTCAGCCATGGGGTATCCCGAACTGGCGGGGAAGTTCTATGGATATGGAACCGTCATTGGAACGGGAAACGCCGTGATGGAGTGGAATCTTGAAGAAGCCGGCCTGGCGGCGCTCGAACCGGCGCTCCACGCCTGAGCAGCATTCATGACTGTGTACGGCGGTATGTCGTGCGCTTTTGCTACGAACATGAGCTGGAGTATTCCGTGACCATCGTATCGGCATTTCTCGTACCGGGAAGCCCGCTTCCTCAGCTGCGCGGCGATGTACCGCCGTGGCGGCGGCTCGCATCGGCAATGCGTGAAGCGGGTCAGGTCCTGGCGGGTTCAAAACCCGACGTTGTCCTTGTCTATTCGACCCAATGGATGGCCGTGCTTGACCAGTTGTGGATCAACCGGGCCAAAAGCACGGGACTGCACGTAGACGAAAACTGGCATGAGTTCGGTGATCTACCGTTCGACATATCGAGTGACGTGGAACTTGCTGAAGCGTGTGTCCAGGGTTGCAGGCAAGGCGGTGTTCATGCAAAAGGCGTCGATTACGACGGTTTTCCGATCGATACCGGCACCATTACCGCCGCAACCCTGATGGGGTTCGGGACACCGGATCTGCCGGTTGTCATTGCTGCCAACAACCTGTACCACAGCCCGCGGCAAACGGAGGCACTCGGACGGATTGCATCCCGCGCGGCAGATGCGGCTGGCAAGAAAGTCGCCGTCGTGGGGATCGGTGGACTGTCGTATTCGATGTTTCGCGAGCCGATTGATCCGAGTGCCGATCACATCATTTCAGAAGGCGATGATCGGTGGAACCGTCGCATTTTGCAGTTGATCGAGGCCGGAGCCGTTGACGAGCTTCGCTCGGCCATTCCCCAGTATGCGTCGGAGGCCCGGGTCGACATGGGATTCAAGCACTTCTTCTGGATCCTGGGGGCGCTGGATGGGCGGTTTTCCAGCGCCAGGATTCATGAGTATTCGCCGCTGTATGGCAGCGGCGGTACCATCGTGGAATTCGTGATCTGACCTTGAGATACCACATCGGCGGCATCTTTACCTGGTCATACTGATCGTATTGCCATCGGCTCAACACGGTGATCGTTTCGAGGAGAAGCTGTGAAGCATTTCAGAAATTTTGTAAACGGGGAGTTTATCGAAAGCAACAGCCGTTTCCCGAATCACAATCCGGCTAACGGAAGGATCATTGGCGAGGTACATGAAGCTGACCGGGAACTCGTGGATTTCGCGGTCGACGCGGGACATCGTGCGGTGCGGGGAGGATGGGGCAGGCTGAAGGTTGCGACGCGCGCGGCCATGCTGTACGGGATTGCTGACGAGATCGAACGCCGCTTCGACGACTTTCTCGAAGCCGAAATGAGTGATACCGGCAAGCCGGTGTCTCTTGCTTCAAATGTGGATATTCCCAGAGGCGCGGCGAATTTCAGGATGTTTGCCGACATTCTGAAGACGGCTCCGCTTGAGTCGTATAGAACCGAATTATCGGACCGCAATCATGCGTTGAACTACACCGTGCGCAAGCCACTCGGGGTCGTGGGAGTCATTTCGCCATGGAATTTACCGTTGCTTCTGTTGACCTGGAAAGTGGCTCCGGCTCTTGCATGCGGAAATGCCGTGGTTGCGAAACCCTCTGAAGAAACACCGGGCACAGCCACGTTGCTGGCCGAGGTGATGCATAAGGTGGGCTTGCCGCCCGGCGTATTCAATCTCGTGCATGGAAAGGGACCGGGATCGGCGGGCGAATTCATTACCACGCACCCGAAGATCAACGCCATTACATTTACCGGCGAGTCCGCGACGGGAACCGCAATCATGCATGCAGCGGCGAAGCATGTGAAGCCCGTCTCGTTCGAGCTTGGAGGAAAAAACGCGGCTATCGTATTCGCCGACTGCGATTTCGATAAGACCGTCGAGGGCATGATGCGTGCCATTTTTTTGAACAGCGGCCAGGTATGTCTGTGCTCGGAACGCATCTTTGTCGAGCGACCAATCTACGAACGATTCGTCGCAACCATGGTTGAGCGCGTCTCGGCTCTCAAGCTCGGAACATCGACGGATTCTTCGACGACGCTGGGTCCGCTCATCTCTGCGGCCCATCGCGACAAGGTGCTGTCGTACTACCAGCTCGCTCGCGAAGAGGGGGCGATTTTCCATGCCGGCGGCAGCATTCCCCAATTGGGTGGCGAACTCGATGCGGGTTTCTGGGTACAACCCACGCTTATCTCAGGACTGCAAGACAGTGCCCGGTGCATCAAGGAGGAGATTTTTGGCCCCATCTGCCATATCTCTCCCTTCGACAGCGAGACGGAGGTGGTCGATCGTGCTAACGACACCGAATACGGTCTTGCGGCCACGATCTGGACTTCCAATGTACATCGCGCTCATCGCGTGGCGGAGTCGATGAATGTCGGGACCGCGTGGGTCAATACCTGGTTCCTGAGAGACTTGCGCTCGCCATTTGGTGGAAACGGCCTTTCCGGCGTCGGGCGCGAGGGCGGTTTGCATTCACTCAATTTCTATTCGGAGCTGACCAACGTATGTGTAAGCGTAGAGCAGTGAGTGCCATGTTCCTTCAACAGGAGGTGAGCAAGTGAAGGACTTCCGGAACCAGGCAACGACGGCAACCGTTGTGCCGGGGCGTGCGACTCCCAGAGGGAAGTATCCGCATATCAAACGCGCGGGTGATTTTCTATTCGTCTCCGGCACGAGTTCGCGCCGGGCCGACAACAGTGTTGCGGGCGCGAGTTCGGACGAGCCAGGCGTTCTCACAATGGACATTTGCGAGCAAACGCGGGCGGTTATCGAGAACATCCGGTCAATTCTCGAGAGCGAAAAGGCGGGCCTTGAGGACGTGGTCGAAGTCTGCACTTATCTGGTCGATATGGGGGACTTCAAGGGCTACAACGAGGTCTACGCGGAGTACTTCGACTTTTCCGGGCCTGCCCGCACGACGGTTGCGGTCCACCAGTTGCCGCACCCGCATCTGAGAGTCGAGATCAAGGCGGTCGCTTATCGGCCGCTCACGGGTTCGGAGTGATCGAACGATCAGTGCTGCAGCCAGCCGCTGATGTCGTCCAGAACTTGCTGCTCGATCCCAAGAAAGCCGTGAGGCGCGTGGGCGCCGCATTCGGCTCGCTTGCTGCCGCCTCCCGCCGAACTGGAGACGGCGATGAAGGCGAAGCCATTGCCGGACGCGAGACTCCGTGCATTGCCGAATGGGGAAACCATGCAGCCGTCGTTTTCATTGGAGACGACCAGCACGCGCGCATGATTTTCCGGCCACGCGAGCCCCGATAGCCCGGCTTGCGAACCTCTTGCCACCGTGACGGGCGAGGTGAGGACGAACGCGTCGGCGATATCAGGGCTGCGCTTGAGCAGATTGCCGACCGTAATCGTGCCGCGGCTCGTGCCGACCAGTGCGATCTTCGCTTGCGGGTAGCGCTGCCGCAGTACCGAGATCGCGGCTGCGACGTCCTGGCGGGCCGGGTCGCTCAGGCGGAAGGGGTCGTCCATGCCATCCGGATGATCCGAAGGCGTGTCGAAGATCACCGCGGCGTCGCCGAGGCCGGTCCAGTACGAGGCAGTCCGGAGGACGAAATTGCCCGCCATTCGCATCGGGCCGCTACTGGCCAGCCCGACGTTGCCGTTGTCGCCGGCGAACAGGATCACGATCCAGGGCGGGGTGCTCGATGGCGCATCGAGCCAGATGCCTTGCGTGACGTCCGGCCGGCTCGGGATCTGGATCAATTCGGCGGCAGACGCCGTGCGGGCGCATAGCAGGGAAGCTGCCGCGAGCGTGGCCACGAGCAGCGAACGGACCCCGGTGGCCAGGACGGCCATTGGGGGAGAAGGCAAGGGCTTGCGGTGTTCCATCGTGTCCCCGGGCTAACGTGACAGGTCGCACGATTCTATCGCGTCCGCCCCGTTCCCAATTCTTTGGCAGAGCGAGGCGCGAGACTCACGTGCACTATCCGACCGGAAGGCTTCGGCGTGGAATACGATCAGCAGATCTGATTACTTACGCCAATACCATCGAGAAGCACGTCGAGTTGTTGCTCGATGTTTGCGCGATCGTAAGAAACCATCGCTACGCGCCAGAGACCTTGCAGGAAGGTGACGATGATGGAGGCGACCATCATGGGGACCAGCGACG
>Ga0153951_1000305_pt1 | contig 18685 bp, 25 predicted proteins | sample TSNJ035MetaG_FD_102278 | JGI IMG/M metagenome (GOLD analysis project Ga0153951, IMG submission 102278) | Attine ant fungus gardens microbial communities from New Jersey, USA - TSNJ035 MetaG | ecosystem: Host-associated > Fungi > Mycelium > Unclassified | place: USA: New Jersey, Wharton State...
CCTGGACGGATATCTCCGGACTGCCATCACCGGTTGATCCTTTTATTCACCGATTAGTGATGCGCGCATGACTTGATTAAACTTGGACATCAACCATTAAGGACATTAATTTAAAGCTAAGTACATCATTGGAAGTACCATCCCAAGCCAACACGCCCATATTTTGTGCGTCTCGATAAACATCGTCTATATGCTCAGCGGCGCCAGACATATGGGCTACCTTACAATACGTTGCGTGCAAAGCCAATAGCTCAGGAGAGGGAACAGGGAGATATTGAGGGTCGCTGGTTAAAAATTGGACGAAAAGGGGCTCGGTAAAGGGCCACCGTTTGCAAAAGTGTTTGACCTGGTAATAATTCCCTTTCCCGGGCTAATGTAACATGAATTGATGCCCACAAGTCCAATTAAAAACTCACCACAGCTTCAAAGTAGAGGGACAATTGATCGAAGAGTTCATGGAAATCTTTGCCCATAGTTAGTAGATTAATCAGAGAATGTACCTTCTCCCCACGGAAACTGCTGACATCATGATAGAATAGCTGAAGGAGAGTTGATATACAAGAGGCATAGTCAAACTAGACATTGGGTTGTAGATAAGTTGTATTTCATATCATATTAATAGACACACACCTTCTTAGACTTTTCTTTAACATCAAAGAATGTGGCCTCTGGAATGATGTGGACACACTCTGTGCAACAACATGGGTTGCCTGTAAGCTCTGGACTGATTTCAACAGGAGCGTTACAATCAATATATCCTGTGACAGCACATCTCCAGTTATCTCGAATGAGGGCCTGTGTGACAGTGGTAAGAGACCATTAGGGTAGTAGGTTAATATACTAACTTAATACACTAACGAGACATTTAGCATCTGCATGACTTTTCGGAGCTTCAGTGATTTTGGCTTTCATGTCTTGCCAGTGTTTTGATGGATGAGTGTTAGCTGCTGATGTTCGACCATGGTATTTCCTGACTGGACATAGTTTACTACAGATAAATATGCAGAAAATGAGCTACCAAAAGGGTTACTCACAGGGTAAAATGACATTTTGTTCAAAGAACCAGCCAAGGTTAACCAAAATCTCTGGATTACTATAACAAGACAAAATAGACTCGGCAAGGTACGCGCGAACTCCATCGTTGGTTGCATAGAGCAACAAGAAGCCCAATATCCTGATTTGGCGCGCTTTGTCCTCGCTGGCGAGCTCTGCTTCGTATTGAAGACAGATTTCATAAGCACGAATGTAATCTGGATTTAACCAGAGTTCATTTTCCAGAGCGGGATCTAGCTTTGGAAGTGGAGACATGATTGAGGTAGGTTTTCCAATGGTTTTGTGAAAACTCCAGACCTCAAACACTCCACTGGATGATCCCGGTGCAAGTCTACGTCATTGCACCTGAATTGTGTCAACAATCAACTCTCACTCTTTCTGGCCTCTCACATTTATAGAGAGCAGTTTTCATTGCAGAAAATACGAAGGCGCTCCTTGAACTTGAACCTTCCACCGACCCCAGCACCGCGATGCACCGACAGCAAAACCTACGCAATGTACCGAGCTTGGGGCACTCGTCAGAATAGGAAGGGTGAGGTACCTCGCAGGGGAGAAGTGACTGTAGAAATACAGCACTTTGCACCGTTTCCGTGGCTCGCCGGCGTGGAGGATGGACCTGCCTGATTGGATTGGAGACGTGGATGCTGAGGCTTCTCCCGTTCCCCTTTTCTTTTCGCCAACCACCATCCTGCCAATTGTGACAACGTGAACCTCACCCATCTACCATACATACATGCATACTTGATTTTCTCTGACACTCGACAAATTACCTTCTTAATGATGCCATGATATTGCTTTGGCGATCTCGCGCTCGAAAACAACATGAGTACCTTCTCAGCTCCCTCTTCAGCTTGTTCGTCGCCTTGAAGATTAGTCACCCACATGCACTCTCTCCTCCATTACCCACCGTAACATTAACAGGCCCAAACGACCGATCCGACTTTACGCACGCTACCACCACCAATACTCACAATCATCTTCAAATGGAACCTTGCCTTCCAGCTGCTTTGCGTCACCTGTGATCCTTAATTGCGCAAGGCATATAATGGCATCGAGGGACCCTGTCTTCCAGCTTTTGGATAGGAAGTCCAGCTCTGCAGTGACATTCTGAACAAACACCTCGGACACTATAGGGGTCAGCCACTCGTCTGACCATGGCGAGGGATGAACTGTCAATGGAGGCTCAGTTAGAGGCAGTTTGACTTCCAAAAGCGTAAGAAATTCGTCATGCTCGGGTGGTATCCTGACAGCATTTGAATGCCCCATATATGAAGAGGGAGACAAGGAACACTGTTGTTAAGATTGAGCGTAAAGATCGTGCAGATGACGGTGGGTAGTCACAAGGGGTGTGTCCTGTGAGGTCGACCCATTCTGCAGCAGCGGTGTTCGTTCTGTCGGAGCGTCTGCTCGCTGTTTTCCTTTGACCGCCACAGATGGCGATGCAAGGTTCATGACAGTCGTCATTGGTCACGGTTGTAAATGTCATTATAACCGATCTAAACAAAGGCACGCGACAGTCATGAGTCTCCAGTAGTCTACTAAGGTGATCCTTGAGGCACCACCGCCCTCCTCACGTGTGATTGACGTGGAATTCTCGCAGCTAGAGATGTAATCTGGGATTTTGCAGAATGCAACCCAATAAATGGTTCCACATATAATATACTTCCAAAGAAAACTCCGGCTCGGCCTGAGTTAAAAAAGCATATCTACCATCTGCATCGCCATATACTTGAGTCACAGCATGATTTCGACGCAGTTGCACCCGCTCCGGCTGAGAAGGAATCGAGCGCATCCTTGATGGTGGCGCCTTTGGTTGTTGTAGCATTCCAAACTACGATTCACATACTTGGCCAAACGTGTGTTCAGGCGACAAAGACATCACGACCGAACTTATCTCGTGGCTTGGATTTCAAACTTACCCCGGATGGACATCGCCGTAACGCCATCACCAATTGATCCTTTTATTCACCAATCAGTGATGCACAAGACATTAGTTTAAAGCTAAATATGTCACCACAGCTTCAAAGAGAGATAATTTATCAAAAAGGCTTTGCTCTAGTTAGGATGATGACTGAGTGTGACAGAGCTGTGACTTGAGATATCTGGTTCTCCTCTTACCATCTCTCAGAAATGGCTGCTCCTGTTCCACTACCCGATTTTGGAGACGATGACCACTATGTCAAGACAGTCTTGACCAAAATCACGCCTGCTGAAGATCCTCCATCCTTGCGGGATCTCACAAATGCAACTCGCCTTGTTTCGGACCTTTTGATGCCTCATGGTACGCATATAATACGCATATAATCTGACGTTACATAATAACCATATGGGCGACTTCTCCAGGTCTAGCTAAAGTAACAGATGAAACCTTGGTCAAAGCCCAAGAGTACAAAAATGCCCTATATGCGAGAAGACAGGGTGAGTTGATAGTCCTCTAGATATCAGTATTCAATGCTGATATGGCCAACTCACTGATACAGGGCCAATTGATGGTGAAGGTGTACGAGCGATGCTAGAAGCATTTAGGGAGGAGATGAGGCAGATGAGGCAGGAGATGAGGCAGGAGAGGCAGGAGATGGGAAGGGAGATGCGAGAAATGAGACTGGAGATGCAGGAAATGAGGCAGGAGATGCGAAGTACACGTATCATGACCAGAAAGGTGAGTGATACATTCATTCAATTCGACTAGTCAATCACTCACATATTCTAGCATTTCAATCTTGCTCAGGGATCAGGTGAAGGTGCTATCCTTGAGATTGTGCCATTTCGAGATGACACAATGCCACCAGTAAGAGAAGCTATTTCCGTCATTATTGCCAGTTCTTCTATTGATATGTCTTTTTTGCTAGCCTCGTTTGCCCCCCCTCGCAAGCCCTTTAGCTGTATTACAGCTAAGTTCACGACACCTCAATGAATATCACCGGGGATATCTGGAGGGAGATCCTCCGCGTGCTATTGATACAAGGAGACAAAATGTCTTGAAGGCGATTGGAAGTGCTTATACATATAGGGTTTGATTCCATATCTATCCATATAATTTATTTCCTCTGACACTCCCCAAATCACTTTCTGCAAATCAATTGTATTTTCCAACCCACACTGACATACAAATTATCAAAGAGTAGAACAAAAATCTCAAATCTTGTCTATATATATATACACAATCAAATTCAAATCTCTTTTCTCAACGAAAGAAAAGGAAAGGAAAAAAGTAACGCAAATTAAAGAAAATAATGTGTTGTTATTATAATAAGAGAACATAAGACTTCTTCTTCTTTCAATCATCAAAGCAATTATTCCTATAATTCTCGCAAAGGTTTCACACAAAGTCCAGCTCCAACACCAAAACAGAAAAAGAAAAAGAAAGAAAAAAAAGTTTAAAGTCTACGATGCATGATGGTGCTGCTTTGGCGATCCCGCGCTCGAAAACAACATGAGTACCTTCTCAGCTCCCTCCTTATACTTCTTCAACTTGTTCGTCGCCTTGGTTTTCTCTCCACCACCACCAGCGCCTCCTCCAGACACATTCATACCGCCACCGCCTGAAGATTCGTCTCCCACATGCACTCTCAATCCCTGTTCTCCTCCATTACCCGCTGTGGCATTAACAGGCCCATATGACTGATCCGACTCCAAACCACCACCACCAACACTCACAGCAGACTCTCTCGATTTCAAAGAAGGCGACAAAGACATCACAACCGAACTTCCAACACTCAACGAAGGCGTCAACAACCCACCACCACTACCAGCATTCATCATCATCATCAAACCAGTCGACGCCGTCATATCCGGGGACATCGATGTCGGACTCGACGCGTTCCTCTTCAAATCTGAACTAGCCCGAGATTGCGAACTGTTGTTGTTGTGGTTCGAGCTCAAAAGCGTCGTCGATAACGGTCCAAACGACTTGCCCTTCTTCTTGGACGACTTGATCAAAAGCGGTTGTTGATCCATCATCGAGGAGGACGGCTTTCCGCTCTTCGTCGGCGTACTACTCACCTCCCGATGATGATGCTTCCCACTTGCACTTGCCGATTCCGATCCCAACGACGACACGAGAGAATTCGCATTCGTATTCTTGGGCTGCAAAAATTGTCTCGGTCCTCTCGTGAAAGCCAGAGCACCTCTTCCTCTCTTCTGCATCGGGCTCTCCAAATCCCCGCCATTCGCAGCAGCGTTCTTCGAGTTGTCAGATGTGGGTGACGTCTTGTTCGGCGTCAGCCTCTGTTGCTGCTGCTGTTGATGCCTCGACTGTTTGATTAAAGATGACGACGGAACACCACCACCACGTCCACCCGCACTCGTCTTGGACGGCGTAGAAGCTTTCCTGCTGAACACAGCCAACCTGTACCGATCGACAACACCTCTCGCGAACAAACTCGTCCCTTTAGCTCCATTCCTATCCTCTCCATCAACGGTATCGATAAAGTCCCAGTCATCATCTTCATTATGATCAACAGCTTCGATATCTTCACCCGCTTCGGTGTCTTCAGGTAAGTCTTTGTCGAGAGCTGGAACTCCAGACCGCTCGCGACGTTGGAGTTTCTGTTTGGTGGTGGTGTTGGTCGTCGTCGTCGTAACCGAATTCTGCTGTTGCAAAGGCAAAGGTGGTTGAGTAGGAGTGAGAGGTTTATCCTCTGTAGGCGTCCTCAATCCTCCTTCTTCAAGTCTATTCTCTAGCGCTTTCGCAGTAGCCATCAACTTTTCTATATCCTCTACTTCCTTCACCTCGCCACCGACAGGATCAGCGGCAGTATCCACAATCACAGACACAGGAACAACGGGAGATGCCATGACAGGTACGGCAGGAACAACGGGAGATGCCATGACAGGTTCGGCAGGCACAAACGAAGGTTGAACCGGTAAATCAATAGGCCTCGCTTCTGGTGTCTTCGGCTCTAGCTCCTCCTGCTCCTCCTCCTCTACTTTCTCTTTTTCATCGGCCTGTAGAACTACATGTTCCAGCATTTGCTCATCAATCGACGCGGGTTTCACAGTGTCAGACGGAGAATCCATGCTTCCGAGGATAGACAACAGATCGTCTCCTGCTTCTAAAGATTCCGTCGCTGCTGTGGTCGATGTGGTCGTGTTGGCAGCAGTAGTGACACTCGTCATACGCGATCTCGAATATTCCTCGTCATTCACTTCCTCGTAGTCCTCCTCCCCCTCCTCCTCGTCTTCTTCTTCCTCATCACTACTATCGATAAGCACCGAATGCCTCCCCTTGAACGAATATCCATCAAAGACATCCACCGTGCTCTGCTCTTGCTTGTTCTCCCCTGCCACCACTTGAACAACCGCATTACCATTCCCGACCATTTGACTCTGCTGTTGCACCAATCTCATCGACGAGCTCCTAGACTGTGAAGGTGTCGTGATCGTATCTTCTCCATCCTCCGTCTCAGTACCGGTTGCCCTATCAGTATCAGTATGAACATCTGCATCTGTGTCCGTCGTCTGTCCACCTTGGTCACGTTCAGACTGTTCTTGATCGTCTTGGTATTCATCCAGGACGGGCTCCATGTCCAAAAATGTATCGTCAAAGTTTTGGGTATCGCTTGCATTGGAGGGGTCGATGGGAGGAATATATGGAGGAATATAGCGTTTATGGTATACGTGAGACCAGTCTCTGTTTGTCTTGTTGATCAAAAATCATATGGGAGATAAAGAGAGAGAGAGACGTACATCATCGAAAAGTATGGGTGTCTCTTGATTCTTGGTTCACAGATTCTGAGACTGGGATTTCGTTGGAGAAGCTGTACCATGCGAGAGTCAACTAGACTATTACCGAAAAAAGCAGGAGAACCCACTCACCCCGCGAATTAAGCTTTTCGTATCCTGATCCATTGCTCTATCCTCAGGGAAATGCAGCTCGTCTTGCAATACCCGGACATACATATCCGAATGGCTATTTGCCCAAAATGGGGTCTGAAATCCTACCCATCAGCCCATGTACATAGACAAGAGATGATCGAATCTCACAATGCCAGTCAACATTTCATACAACATGGTCCCAAAACTCCACCAATCCACTTCATACGAATACGGCAAGCCCTGAATGACCTCTGGAGCGAGGTACTCTGCAGTCCCACAAAATGTCGTTGTTTGGTCCTGTGATCCCAACCCCGGGCGAGACCAGCCACTGTCACTCTGTGCACCAGTCGCATCTGCACCAAGCTGTGTATAATTATTCATCCACGCGGCACTAGCTGTCAACTCCATCTGTGGTGTCCCAGCAACGGATACTGAGCCGATGGCAGAGGGACGAGGGAACTCTTTCGAAAGACCGAAATCAGTGAGTACGATATGGCCGTCTGCTCCGATGAGAATGTTTTCGGGCTTGAGATCACGGTAAATGACACCGGCAGCGTGTAGACCTTCTACACCTTCTACGATTTCTGCAGCGTAGAACCTTGCACGGTCACGGCCTAGACGCCCCCAGCGTGCGAGTTGAGTTGCTAAATCACCACCAGGATGAAAGTCCTATTGAGTTGGATTAAGTAATGAGGTTTGATGACATGAACACGACCGTACCATGACTAGAAACAAGTTTTCTTTATCATGAAAACTCCACCAGAGCTTGACGACGAAAGGATCTTTGCCCTCTGCAGCCATACGCTTGAGGACGGCTTGCTCAGTAAGCGTATGTTGGAGCTCTTGGTGGGCGAGGACATGACGTTTAGTGATAGCTTTGAGTGCGTAGAGTTCGGAGGTAGCGCGTTGCTTGACGAGTAGGACTTTTCCAGCGCAGCCTTTGCCCAATACACGCATCATTTCAAAGTCGTCAATGACGACTTTCCTCTGGCTCTTTTTGGGTTCTTTATCCTTGAGTTTTTTCTCGCGGGCTGTGGACTTTGAACGCTTTTTGGATTTAGAGGTTGAAGGAGAGATGGAGGAGTCATCGCCGGTGGCGGAGGACAAGTTACCGAGGTCCATTTCGGCAGCGGCGGTGGCGATGGTGCTAGCTGGGGGGACTGACTGGGCGAATGCACGGGAGAGACGGGACGACCTGTCCGGGTCAGCAGACTGAGACCGATGAAGGCGCTGTTGTGGAGGCTGAGGTTGAGGTTGAAGGTGGGCGTCGGCGGCAGTGGGGGTTGTAGGGACGGGTATATTCTCGGGCTCAAGTGGAGTAGGAAGCTGAGTGGAGTCTGTAAAGAACATTTAGGATGGGAGAGGCAAAGAGTTGGCGAGGACAGTCACCTTGGCTTTTCTTTACCTCATGGCGGCTGATGGGATCAGAGAGAGTATGGTCGAGGTCTTTGGGGGACTGGACAGGGGTGGGGAGAGAGTCCTCGGGGGCCACGGTGTCCTGCAAAGGAGGATGGACGTCGTGGAGGTGGGCGGCAAGATCTGATCTCACACGCTTGATGGCCTTTTCGGGACGGACACTCTCCAGGTCGTCGGGGCGCACGCGGACAAAACGTTTCCAGGCACGGGTATGGCGCAGCACAGGTGAGTTGGCTATGGCAGTGAAATAGGCAGCAAGGCCGGTGCTGGTGGCTGAGGGAGACGATGCCAACGGGTCGTTTATCTCAGCCTTTGGGGAGACAGCGGTGGATTTGCGGGCTGAGAGACGAGAAAGGGTGTGGAGAAAGGTGGACTTGCGTTTGGGAGGGGTAACTGGGAGGGCTGGGAGGGGCAGGACAGGGACATTGGCGTGCTCGCTGAGAGTCGCATCGAGCTCGAGTATTTCCATGGCAGAGCGGGTGAGAGTGAGGTGGTGCGTGGGCGCTGTGAACAGTGAGCACAAGACCAGGGAGAAGGATAAATAAATACTTTTGACATAGAGGGAGTAGGCAGATCCATGGTGGAGAGACTCGGCTACACTCACACTCCACCGTCCAATGCTTTCCATTGCAATCGCTAGTTTCAAAGCCCACAATTATAAATGCTGCTTAGATAATCATGAATAATCACACTACCGGCTGTCCATCGGTAATCAAGTCTGGAACTGGGATAGTATAGTTCCCATTGCAGCTAAAATCATAATCAACCTCTCCAATCTTCTCCTTCATCCCTTTGATAAACGCATCCATCCTGCACATACCATCCTTGTCCCTTCCGCACCCTTTGATCCCCTCCAGTGGAACCACACCGTCATTGATTATCCATCGGATATGTGTCGCGTTCTTTGACACCCCACAAGAAAGGACTTGACCAACAAGATTCACTCCAAAGGGATTAACTTTGTCCGTTTCATACGACTAAACTAAATCAGCATCCAGCACCGAATAGCCTCTCACCAACTCACCAAATTTTTCGGAATATGCGTCGTTGGCAGAGGTCCTGACCTGATAAAGTTGGTAAAATTCATCGCAACGTAGACTTGAAATAATTTCAGCCGTCCCGTCTGTACAAAAAAATTGAATCCTCACTGGCAGACATCACAGTGTCATGCGTCGCGTCCACATAGATGGGTTGATTCAGTGGAAAGAGTGTCTCGCTGCTCACAATCGTCTCATTCACACTCGTGTCGAAATCCGTGATCCGCGTTTGTGTCAACCTAGATACTAATTCTTGCACCCAGCCTATACCTAGGGCCGCACTTAGAGGGCTGCCAGGACCAGCACCATACCACATCGACAGTGCTGCACAATAATGAGCCCTCACAGCTAGGAAGAATTGATAACCACCTACAGTCTCTATACGCAAACCCTTCCCACTCTTCCTCAGTAAACAGCTTGCAAAATTGAGAGTAACCAAGTGCCATGGTTTCATAAACGCAGGTTTGCTGCATCTGAAACACATCAGTAATAGTCAGATTGAATCCCACAAGCTGCTTCGACAGCCTCTTCTGCGCTTCCACCAAATAGATATTTTCCCATTCCGTAGTAAAGTGGTCTGACAAAAATGCATGAATATCGTTGTTCTCATTCGGGCAGTTGTCATAGGGCGCAAGTGTCGAATTAAAGCCCGACTCTTCTATCTCAATCAGCTGATGATAGTCCTGGACATAGTTAGGTAAACCAAAGAATCCAGCAGCAAAATTCAACCTGAGATAACGTGTGAGTATTCAGAATAAATAGACAGCGTCCCCACTCACGCTGAGTCAACCATGCGGGCTGGGAAAAGACGGTCAAGACTATTCCACGGGCAGAGTCAGATACTCACATTCAGAAGTAGTCCTGAAAACAGGGACATCTTTGAGCCCTTTCAGAAGCTCTCCTATACCAACCGTCAACGCGAGCAAGTTCACATGTCTTATTTGACTGACCATATCGAACGCGAAATCCGACGCCCAAATCATACCTACCGAAAAGAGATCAGATCCACAGATGAAAAACAAAACAAAGTAAAAAACACACAACTGCGAGCGACCAAAAGGCGTCAATATCTCTGCACCAAGTTTATAAGTCCAGTTTCGCAAAAATTCCACATCCCCATTAGCTTCAAAAGAGGCCGCCGAACTCGCCGCCTCATGCAACTTCGTCGCAAACGAAGCAGGACCGGCGCCCGATGTCGGATAACGAGCCCCATGTCGATGAAGCAGATGGACCTGAACGATATCACACCCATTGGGAACGACAGGCGACGCATCGGGTAACCCATACGCTGACGAAGGAACAGAAAACCACGGCTGCAAACTCCCGAAATGACGAATCACGTCGAATGTGTTGGCGTCTTTGGCGTCGGATGCGATGGGATTGACGAGCGGGAACCGGTTTTGCATGGCCCCGAAACTGGGAGCGGTAGCCATCGCTGCAGAGGCGTCTCCAGCTGTTATCAATTGTGTCAGTTACGAGAAATTTGCTTCTCAAGCAAGAAAAAAATATCACTTGGTGTAGGACCAGCGAAACCGACGTCTGAGCCATTGGAAAAGTTGGGGTCAGGATTGACGACTGTTGAGATGCCAGGCGGAGGAAATTCGAAAGTCTGGGTAGACCCCGCGATAGACGAGACGTGACCTTGACTTGCTACGAGCGGTATGAGAACTAGGACTGAAATGAACAGCGACAAGACCGCCATCGTGGCAAGTAGCAAACTCTTGTTTCTCAGGGGTAGCGGCAGTGCTTCGTCTCAATCATTTTTGGATGCCATCAAGAAGCTTGTGACAGAAGCCACACAGTAACGGAGGCACAGCTTTGAAAAGATGAGCAGTTTTGGAAAGGGCTGAGTAGGTGTTCAAACAGATTGTAAATCATAACGTGGTCCAAAGATGTAGGAAGTGTCTCAGTACAAGAACAGCTCGAATGAAACACTAGGTCTCTGGTCTATTTTTCTATACCCTCAGTTGTGATCTACAATCTTATATTCATCTGCGATGGTAATTATACTGCTTTTTTTTCTAATTCTCGACTATAAAGATCCAAATAAATAAATCATGTTTTCTCTTTTTAAATTATAAGTCTGTAGCGCGGTGCTCGATCGCAGTCTGCGGTAAAGCTATTACCGTACAATAACACAGCCCAAACTACGTAGAAAAAAGACCTAACGAGAAACGTAAAAAAAACCCAGATCATTTGTAATTGATACAGACATGAGAGAAAGAGAAAAGAGAAAGCAGAAATAGAGGAGCAGCACTCAATGACTTCGTGATAGCACCTCACATGTGAGCTCGGGTTTCTAGCCTATCGAACCTCTCCCTGAATTCCCTGATCGGAGTATGATTCAGAATGGCTCTTGTGGCTCTAGCACAGAGCGAAACCGAGGACCCAATATGTTTGAGCTACCCCCCTCCTTTGATGTACAATGGATACACTTTTTCTAAGCTATAAGAATTGGTGGCCTTTGTTGTGGCCACGGTTGAAGGTAGTGATTCATTGATCAGTGTATGCCTTGCTCGATTTCTCCCTCATGGCATCTAACGAAGTGAGTTGAGATGGGGTGCTGGGCACGATAGTGCTTTTGGCGTTGTCGTCGACTTTGGCAGGACGTCATCTGGCTTTACTGGGGCAGTCCAAGAATCCTATTTTTTTTGCTGCTGTTGCAGTTGAAAAAGGGTCGAAGGAGGTGTGCAATGGCAATGGATTCACTCTGATATGAGGGGTCGAGAATATTTTCGCAGAGGAAAGGGAGTCCGTGATGACAATGATACGGTCAACATCAAGAGAGGTAGTCTTAGCAACTCCCGATTGAATGGCCACTAGTTTGTGATATTCCCGAATGCAGCTTTGACTTGGATACCTTACGCCAGCCATAAGCAACTGATACAGCAGTGATTTGTTGGGTTTGACGCTGGCGTCAGTTACAGCAACAATGGAGTTTGGTTGTCCGAGAGCACTTTGACACAGATCAAGTGTAGTTTCCTTTCATGGAAAGAAGGAGATTCGATCTGCGAAGTCGTCGATCACGTGCACACTTCTTCTTAAAAAAACAGGGTCCATGGGTGGGAGGAACGCTGAGTACCAATAATAGCCAGATACATTTTTAGGAAAAAACACAATGCGAGAGGTTTGTGCTCATTCTACAAGTCCTGAGACCTGGGTAAAGGTCGGTATTTTACTCCGTTGACGTTACGGCGACACACCGCCGTTACTTGCTTAGTCAACACAGCATGACAACTCGCGGTTTATGGTTAGCCGATCTTCAATTTTTATCTATTCCTCTTTCTTCCTCTCTACTTTCCTCCTTGACGAGGACGTGCCCCACGCATTGTCTCCGGTCATCCTCGTTCTCCTTAACGAAAGATGCTGTTGAAACTTCTTCTGGTTGCCATACTCGCACCTCTGTTCGTCGTTGCTCAAGACGAGGGTGTTATCTCTGGACCTACTTCAAGTGCCGCTGCTGCTGGATATTCTTGTGACTCGTCCAAATGCAAGTTACCAGACTGTAATTGTGCAAGTACAAGTCCACCAGGAGGCTTGCAACCAGTGTGTATTTCTGGTTTACCGATGGAAAATGCTTAACTAAAGCGCATATATGCAGTCTGATGTGCCACAATTCATCGTGTTTACGGCAGATGACGCTGTCCAAGCCTACACACTTGATGCTGTCAACCAGTTTTTGGCTCACCGCAAGAATCCCAACGGTTGCACGCCTAAGATGACCTATTTCACGTCACTCAACTACACCAACTACACCCTCGTGACGGGTAAAACCTCTCTTATCTTGATCTGATGATATCCTAGCTGAACCTTTTGTTGCAGACTGGTATGTTGCCGGAAATGAGATTGCCGATCACACGTATGTTCCTCCAATATCTACGGACATATCTTACTGACGGTTAACGAGGATGACCCACGTTGGATCGCCTTCCGCTGATGAAATCAATGGAAATCTTATTGCCCTGAATGCCTTAGCTGGTATCCCGATGAACTCCATTCAAGGCTTCCGTGCTCCTTATCTCAACTATACTCGCCAGACTCTCGAACTCCTTTATAAAGCCAAGTTCACTTACGACTCCAGTGCAGCAGCTTCCATCCCTGTCACTGATCCAGGTACTGATGCCTTTTGGCCGTATACCCTCGATTATGGAATGGCCAATGATTGTCTGGATGTGGAACAGACGTGCAAGGGTGCACTCAAATTACCTGGTTTCTGGGAGATTCCTATGTATGCGTTCTTTGACAATCTTGGTATAAATGGTCCTCATCTTATGGACCCTTGGCTGTGAGTTCATGTACCATCCGATTTTTACTGGATTTTAACAGTGTCTCAAGCGATAATGCCAATGGTGAAACGAGCCCTAATGATACTGCCACATTTGAGTACATGAAAGCCACTTTCACTGCTCATTACATTGGCAACAGGCAGCCAATCGGTCTTTACACGCACCCTATACATGTTTCAGTGAATTTTTTTCTACCTATCTGATTGCTTCAAGGGCTCATGAAATCACCTAGAGGACGTATCCTGGCGTTGATGCTCGTAACTCGACAATCAATATGATAAATGCTTTCCTTGACTGGGCGCAAGTGCAGCAGGATGGTACATTTCTACTCAACACATTGATGCCTCTGAGCTGAATCGTTTTCAGTTTGGATTGTTTCTAACGAGCAACTTCTCGACTGGGTCCGACATCCTGTCCCTGTGTCTCAATTGAGTCAAGTTGCATCGCTCAAGTGCTCAACTCCTCAGGTAGATCCAAACACACAGATCTGCAATGGTATACCCCAGAACGAGAAAGGTCTTCTTTCCCACTGCTCTTTTCCCGACTTCCCCTTCTATACCTGTGTACGTTGATCTTTGCAGCTGCACACTACTCAAAATCACTGATGGCTGTATTATAGTATGGATGCCCGGAGGTTGCACCTACACCTGATAACCCGAATCCACCTCAGCAAGTTCCCGACGGGCAAAATGCTCGTTTCCGCCGTGAGTGCCTTGTGCACGCGTCCATTTGGGTTTCATGCACTAATGTCGCTTCATTAGTTCCTGCTAACTGTTCGACTCCCTTCTGGGATCCCCAGGGGGGATCATGTATATGCACATCAAGCACATGTGCTTTCGTTGATAGTTCGCGTCCCATTGGGGTACGTTGAAGCTATTCGTTTGATGATATTTCCAATTGATTCATCTATCTCAGCCCAATGGCGCTAACCTTACTGGTGGCGGAACTGGTAGCTCATTTGGAGGTAGTACCTCTGATACTCCTTCCTACGTCCCTTTCAACGGTGATCTACCGCGGCTGTCTCCGGGTATTTGGAATGTTTTTACTATTGGTCTTATCGGCGCTATCTATGGTACTTTTAGCGCCATCTACTAATTCTAAACCTTTGAGTAATCAGGGACCTCGTAATACCTTTCCTGGACATGGACATCATATAACGGACGACCATTATTACTTTCGGATAGCACTCCCATTACATTCTTTACTACCCAAACGTTCTAGATCTAGTAATACTTGATATGTGAACTCGCATTCAAGATCCGGGCAAAATTATACACTAAACCTGCAACAAACTAATAAAGTAGTACATGAGAGATACCTGTCAAGCCTCATCCAGTTCAGGTAAATGAACAGCACCAAGCCAAGCCAAGATTATCTCAACTCGAGGTCCATGCAATGGAATATTAATGGGCATTGATGCCTGTTTCTTAAGACCTTTTTCTTTGGCCTTGTCAGCAGCAGCAGCAGCTTGTTCCCTTCGGTGCTTGACAACAGGAGCCAAGAGAATGCGGATACAGTCAAGGGCATCGGTTCGGGACAAGTCCTGATCAGTTTCACCATCGGCTTTCTCCCCTCGACTTGGCCCTTGAAGCTGCGACGAACGAAATGGGGAGGAGGGAACACAAGGAGTGCTCTGCACATAGCGACTGTTCTTCTGAGACAAAGGAGTGGCGGAAGTGGATGGCGCATAGCTGACTGCTGTGCTCATATCCGGATGGGGAAATCCAGATGATGATGATTCAACATCTGAACCGATAAACGGGCTTTTGCTCGAACCAGGGCCGGTGAGATGACATGGATCCAAAGGAGTCACGGAGTTAGTTGGGAGGGATACAGCGGAGGCGGTCGATTGCATTGAGCTAGCAGACGCCATCGAACAAGTCGAAACAGATGGCGTGATCGCAGTGGGAAGTTCTTCAATCGCTCCAGCGGTCACAAGTCTCGCTTTCCCTCTGTGGTCACCCGAGAGAGAATGAGGCCGACAACCGTCCCTCCATCCTGCAGCGAGCCGTACAAGAGTTTCAACGAACTCGGCTTGGCCAATTGAGCGCGGGGAGAGGAAAATAGGATAGCCCTCAACACTGTCCACGAACGCGGCAGTCCTTACAAACTGGTGGAGGAGCTGGTCAAAATTGCCAAGCATTAGATAACATATAAGGACACTAAAATGTGATTCAATAAGGAGAGGGTGATATGTCGCTAACATAGAAGGTACATCCGACCTATTAGGTGGCGGCGGATTGTTGTGATGGCCTGGACGCATAGATTCGGACATGACGAATGCGAATTCGACCTGTTCCGCAATACTACCGTCAGGTATGGGTACGGCAGTTTCCCCGCCATCAAAATGGGACAGGAATTTCTCGTAATCTCGGATGCTCTTTTTCAAGAGGCCATGAACCTGATCTCGAAAAGTGGCTTCTGCGAGGACCTTACGGTACACTTTCAACTTGGTACCATGGCGGCTTCCGAGGGGTCCATCAGGATTCCCAATCTCGACACCACCATATCGGCCATTGGTAAGACAGCAGAGACGAAGGTCAGGGCTATCAAAATCCGCAGGCTTCTTAATACCCTCGATTTCAATGACGGCAGCTTCAATTGTATGAATCGCTTGTTGCAGATGGGCAGCGCCCCGAAAGAACAACAGTTGAGTCTCAAACGGTTCGGGAGCATCGGATTGCATGGAGGGATGTAGTGAGGGCAAGTCACCATCTGATCTCTCTATCACCCCTTCCGGTACTGCCGTCCCATCCGATGGTGCTTGTCCGTTGGTATGAGACTGACTACTACTTGGACCTTTGCGCTTCTTCATTTTCGAAGCTCGCTGATCGGAGCCGTGATTTTTGTTGTTCTTCCGCCGTATACGAATTTCCTTGAGTGCGTGCGTGAAATCTTTGATCGCGAGGGAATATTCCTCACGGAAAGAGCGTACAATACCTCGAGTCCGATGATACTCGAGTTGATGTGGATAGGCGAATATTAGTTCGTCTAGAGTCGTCGTAGGTGTCGAACTGGCTAATGACCTTTGACTAGAGACAATTAGCATTTTCCCGGCCTACAAGTCTTTTTTGTACCTACCTAGACGGGATTTTCTCATGAAAGAAGTGCACATACTTTGCATCTGGGTTCGAGGGATCTAAAAGTGGCTTGAAGAGTACATCTAGGAATTGACACCTTGTCGACTCACCATGTTTGAGCACTCGCTCAGCAACATCATCAAAAACGCTGCCTCCCTGCATTATCAGCACGCTAGCGGCAACTTCGTCCATTCTATATGCCTGAGCGAGCTTTTGTACAGCAAGACAACGTAACCTATGTATCCGATTCGCAGACAAGCCAGGATTCCTTCCTCCACCTACATTAGCTCCAGGAGGATTCAGTCCCAGGGATTGCGCAGCAGCCCACGTAGTCCCATTATAGGAAGCAGCATTTCGCACAGATCCCAACTCCACAGCTGAAAGACCTGATGACGCTCGGACGGCCAAGTCCGTCGCTTCATCTACAAGCCTCCGTATTTGTAGAATCGAGCTCATTACACCCGGATCTATAGGAGGTGGCAAAGGCTTTCCCGTCGTCGGGTACGAGGCAGAAATTACTACACGAGGTGTACCTGGAGAAAAATCTTCGGGGTTTGTGAGACGATGTCTTGCAGAGGAATTGAGGGAAGAAGAGGAAGGGTACGTGGTTGGGTCCAAGTTGAGCCGGAAAAGTGAGTCCAAGAGTTCAATAGGTAGCGATAGCCAGGGCCCCTAGGAGAGATTGAGCGACCTATAATAGTGATTCTGATGAATCACACAAACATGGTAGGAGCTAATGTAACGCCAATGCTTGTTCCTGCTGATACAAAGCACTTGTGAGTGGACTCCAGAATCGTCGGCCTGTGTCTTGGAAGTTCCAACACTACCATCGGCCTCCTCGGCCTTTGTCTTCTTGGACTTTTTCTTCTTTTTCTTCTTGTGTCTGGGGGTTGGTGTTTCCAGTGGCAGAGGTTGTTCCGAGAGCAACGGTGAGGCGTCTGCAGAGAACGATGCGGGAGTCGAAACTTCTGAAATTTCAGTGACTATATCATCTGTATATTCTGGCGTAGACACAGAAATGTCGTGTACCATCTCCATTCGAGGCCCAAGTAGAGATTGTCACAAAGGTACGATGCCAGGAAAAGTTGTCCACAAAGGGTTCGCTCATTTCCCACGGGGTCAATCTTATGTCCAGGTTCACAAGTGAAGGATTCATTCTGCAGGATGAAAGCATTGGATACATTTGGATTTGACAGCACGATAGCAATGCTAGATATACGGAAATTTAAAATGACGACAAAATCAATAGCTCTTCTTCAAGGCCCTTATACATGCAGCAGAGACAGTCTTCATCTCGTCGATGTCTGTAGTACAAGGGACCATTCCTCCTGTAGATGCCCTTGCTTTGATTTCACATAATTGCCTGAAGGCGACTGAAACTGCGAACATTCGTTTGGGGTATTTGAAGTACGCAAATGACGCTTTTATCTCTTCCACGTTCGGGGTGACGGTAATCCCCATCACAGGTTCTGCAAAAAGCATTGCTACTCGTCTGTAGTCTTTCTCCTTCTGTTTTGAAGTTGATAAGCTGGTCACTGTCGACCATTCTCGGAAAACCTCCGAGACATGCAGACGTATCCTGTTGAGATCATCTTCAAAAAAGTCCAGGCCACTCTTCGCAAACACATCGTTAGCAAATTTATTAGCGGCTTCGTATGGTCCAATGAGCTGGATGTCAGGATAATCCCCAGATGATGTTCGAAATATCTCCATGAAACTCTCTCCTACCTCACGTGCCCTATCGTGAAGCTTTCTGAGAATGTAGGCATCACTCGAGGGATCGGCTGTCAAGACGGACGCTGCCTTTGGCAACCCAGAATCCCCTATCGAATTGATGTCCCTGCAATTATACGGACGCCTAAACTTCTTCTGATCCTGCTCAAAGATACCCTCACCAAGGGCCAAACCAGATTTGCTTGCGTCAAGGAGTATATTGAATCTAGAAGGAAGCTCTTTCAGTACATCAAATGAAGGAGACAGTCCTGGAACATACATA
>Ga0153951_1000307_pt1 | contig 18639 bp, 18 predicted proteins | sample TSNJ035MetaG_FD_102278 | JGI IMG/M metagenome (GOLD analysis project Ga0153951, IMG submission 102278) | Attine ant fungus gardens microbial communities from New Jersey, USA - TSNJ035 MetaG | ecosystem: Host-associated > Fungi > Mycelium > Unclassified | place: USA: New Jersey, Wharton State...
GAGGCATCGAATCGTGCCGTTTTGATCTTGCTCATGATCGTTCCCTTCTGATGGCTTCCCACATTGTTCGGGCATGTTTGATGTCTGCCTTCTGCGTGGATTTGTTGCCGCCGCACAGCAGCAGATACACCGTGCGCCCTTCGCGCGCGTAGTAGACCCGATACCCCGGGCCGCAGTCGATGCGCATTTCGAACACCCCTTCTTCCAGAAACTTGACGTCGCCGAAATACCCGCGTTCCGCGCGCCGGATACGCACGAGAATTCTTGCCTTGGCTCGAAGGTCTGTGAGTCCGTCGAGCCAATGGTCGAATTCTTCGGTGCAGTTGACCGTGTACGTGGGTGGTGTTGCGATCTGGTATAGATCGTATCCTTTGGGATACTTATTTGCAAGCGTGGAAAACATATCAATAAAACGGTTCGTGCCGTGCCCCTGTTCGTTACTCCCACACCGCGCGCAAGTGCCGCGCGGCCTCCATTCGTCCCACGAGGTTAGCGGTCCTTACGCGTTCTGACGACTCGGCCAAATGGCTAATGCGACGAAAAAATCGCTGCACGGGATGACGTTGCAGACGTCTGCTTACCTGTGACGTAATCGACGCTGCTCACGCGCTCGTTCAATCTTCAAACCGAGCCCGCCGCATACGACGCGTGTGCCGAGCGGAGTGCTCAGTCCTGCCAATCAAGGAGCTTGGGATGAATGCGCATACCGATCTGATCGACCGTTATTTCGATACCTGGAACGAGACCGATGGCACACGCCGCCGCGAACTGATCGCCGCGACGTGGAGCGCCGATGCCGACTATCGCGACCCGCTGCTCGCCGGCGCCGGGCACGACGGTATCGACGCGATGATCCGCGCGGTGCACGAGCGTTTTCCGCATCACACGTTTCGCCGCACGACCGACGTCGACGGCTTCGCGAACCGGCTGCGTTTCTCGTGGGCGCTGACGACGCCGGCGGGCGAAGCGATCGTCAAGGGTTCCGACTTCGGCGTGGTGGATGCGCACGGTCGCCTGCTGGCGGTCACGGGCTTCCTCGACGAAGCTCCGGGCGCCGCCTGACGCTGCCGATAGATAGTCCAACCAGCCGCATTTTTCACGGAGACGATCATGCGCGAGTCCGTAGCCGCCATGTCTGTCACGGTCGACCACGCGTTCGCGCGCGTGTCGGGTGCCGCTGACGCGCTATCAGGCGCGATCGCCGGCTTTGCGCTGCTCGCCGGCGCGCGGGCGTTCACGTTCATCGCATTGCTCGGCTGGCGCGAACCGGTGCTGGGTGGAGCGGGGCTCGTGCTGCTGGCGATGGTCGGGTGGCTGCGTTGGCAGTGCGGCGCAAGCGCGGCTGTGCGTACTACGCAAGGCGGCGGTTGGATGAGGCCGGATGAGCGACAAGCATGCCGGTGACGGCGTACCCGATGCGCGCACTCGCGGGCGGCCACACCGCACGGGAGTGGCCGGCATGGCTTGCTACAATCGATCGTCGCCGCGCGGGGAAAGCCCGTGCGGAAAACATCGCGCGCCAGCCCGAACCGCAAGCCATCAACCGCTGCCATCAACCGCACCACAAGGAGATACCGTGCTGAAGAATCTGGACCCGCTGCTGAACGCCGACATACTGCATGCGCTGCGCTCGATGGGCCACGGCGACGAGCTCGTCATTTGCGACGCGAACTTTCCGGCCGGGTCGGTCGCGTGCGATACCGTGCTCGGCAGGCCATTGCGTCTCGACGGCGTGAGTTCGCCGCGCGCGATTCGCGCGGTGTTGTCGGTGCTGCCGCTCGACAGCTTTGTCGATCATCCCGCGTCGCGCATGGAAGTCGTCGGCGAGCCGCACACGATCCCCGCGGTGCAGCGCGAAGCGCAGGCCGAGGTCAACACGGCGGAAGGGCGCGAGGTGCCGTTCGCGTCGATCGAACGGTTTGCGTTTTACAAGCGGGCGCGCGAGGCCTATTGCGTGATCGCAACCGGCGAGGCGCGCGGCTATGGCTGCTTCGTGTTCACGAAGGGCGTGCTGCTCGCGCCGGACGCGGCGGGATGAAGCCGGCGGATTGCCTGGGTCCGGATGGCCATCGGGTCGAGATCGTCACCTATTCGTGAAGGCGAGCGCGCGGCCCCATCGGGCACTTGGAAAAGGCGGTCGTTGCACATATGCTCAGGGGCGAGGCCGGGAACTGCGGCAGCCCATTCGGGTCTGCTGCTTATTCAATTACAGGAGCCCCCTATGTCGCGTCCCGTCGATTACGGCATCATCTTCATCGCCCGTCTTGCCCTTTCCGTGCTGTTCCTGTGGAGCGGGGCGATGAAGCTGCTGGGCTATGCGGGCTTTGTCGGCTACCTGCATTCGAAAGGCGTGCCGTTCGTGCAGATCGCCGCGCCCATTGCGACGGCGGTCGAAGTGCTCGGCGGCCTGCTGCTCGTCGTTGGTTTCAAGATCCGGCCGCTCGCGCTGTTCATGGCCGCGTACACGATCGTCACCGCGGTGCTCGGCCACGATTTCTGGAACGTCACCGATCCGGCAGTGCAACACGACATGGTGATCCACTTCTGGAAGAACATCGGTATCGCGGGCGGCTTCCTGCTGCTGTTCGTGACCGGCGCGGGGCGGATGAGCATCGATGGGGCGCGCGCTCCACGCGGCGGCCTCGGCGGGCTTTGAGGCAGCGCCATCGGCAACCGGCGCGGCACGTTTCGACACGGCACGCATTCCGTAGCACGCGCCTCATTCCGCGGCTATCAAGGGAGCACATCATGATTCAGAACTTCGAGCAGATGATTGGCGGCAAGCTCACGCAATTGTGCGCGAGCCTGGGCGAAGGGCCGACGCCGCATCGCGTGATCATCAGCTTCGCCGATTCGGCGAAGACGCTGGTGGTTCTGGATGCATCGGGATTCATCGGCACGCTGAAGGCGGGAATCGCCGAGCCGGAAAAGCTGATTGCCGATGCGATCGCCAAGGCGCGCAACGAAGGCTTGATCGAACGCGCGGTCGACACCGGCACGATTCAGGAGGGGGCGCTTTAGGCGATGCTGGCGGTGCGGCGGCGCGCGTTGCTCAGGTGGTTGCTCACGTATCGGTTCAGGCGGTCACGCCTGCATGTCAAAAAACCCCCGCGCTGCGTTGTGCAGCGCGGGGGTTTGTTTTTCATCAACGCGATTCGTTCGCTTTGTCCGATTCGTTCACCTTTTGCTTACCCTTCGCTCATCCGTCGCGTGCGAGCTTCGCGCACGGTCTGTGCCGCCGCATGCGGCTCCGGATGCACGAGGCATGCGAGTATCCCGCCCAGCGCCAGCAGCGCTACCGAGAGGGCAGTCGCCATCTGCATCCCGAGGACGATCTGGGTCGCGGCCGCGCCGCCCGCGAGCGCACCGAAGGCGGCCACGCCCACCGCGCCGCCGGCCTGTCGCGCCGTGTTCAGGACCGCCGACGCCGTGCCCGCGCGTTTCGCTTCGGTCGATGCGAGCACGGCGGTGGTCATCGCCGGCACCGCGAGTCCCATGCCCGACGGAATCAGCAGGAACGGCACCAGCAGGCCGGCGAGCGGCGTGGCGGCATCGACGAAATGAAGCAGGCCGTAGCCGAGGCCGGCCGTAATCGCGCCGAGAATCATCGGCACGCGCACGCCGAAGCGCCCGACCACCCAGCCGCTCGCCACGTTCGAAATCAGGAAGCCCCCCGTCAGCGGCAGGAACGCGAGTCCCGCCTGCAACGGCGTGTAAGCGCGCACGCGTTGCAGATAAAGGCTCAGCACGAACACCATCCCGTAGTACGTGAAGTTTACGCAGATGCCGAACAGCACCGCCGCGCTGAACGTGCGCTTGCCGAATAGCGACAGCGGCAGCATCGGGTTCGCGACGCGCCGCTCGACGAACACGAAGGCGCCCGCCGCGACGAGTGCGAGAACGAAGCCGCCGGCCACGATCGGGTGAGCGAGGCCGAGCGGCCGCCATCCGATCACGGCGGCGACGAACGCGGTCAGCGCGACGATCGCGAGACACTGGCCGCCGAGGTCGACACCGCGCGGCGCGGCGTTGGTGTTAGCGCTGCCGCCGACCGCGGTCCGCGCTTCAGGTGGCGTGGCGGCACGCGTGGCTTGCGGACGCGGTATCCAGCGCAGCGTCGCGAGCAGGCCCGCCGCGCAGATCGGCAGATTGACGAGGAAAATGCTGCGCCAGCCGAACGCGGCGATCAGCAAACCGCCCGCAACCGGCCCCGCCGCAATCGAAATCGCGCCGGACGCGGTCCACAGGCCGACCGCGCGTGCTCGCAGCCTGGGGTCGTGTCCGTACGACTGATTGAGCAACGCGAGGGAATTCGGCAGCATCGCGGCGGCGCCGATGCCTTGCAGGGCGCGCGCGCCGACCAGCATGGTTGCGTCGAGCGCAAGCCCGCAGGCGAGCGATGCGAGCGCGAACAGCACGATTCCGGCCGCGTACATGCGTCGCGCGCCGAAGCGGTCGCCGAGCGCGCCCGCCGACAGCATCAGCACCGCGAACGCGAGCGTATAGGCATCGACGACCCATTGCAGGCCCGCGACATTCGCCTGCAGGTCCGCACCGATGCGCGGCAGCGCGATATTGACGATGGTCACGTCGAGCTGCGTGACGACGAAGCCGACGCTGACCGTCGCGAGAACGCGGCCAGGAGCGGGCGAGAGGGGGCGGGTACTTGAGTTCATGGCTGCATCGTAAGCCAGATGTGGCGCGCCATGCTTCGGCGCGGCGTGAAGTATGGATGCGGTGGTTGCCGTGGGCGCTTAGGCGACTGAAACCGGTGCGGCTTTGCGCGATGAAAGCTGGCCTTCTCCGGACGTGTTTAATCAGACTGACCGGCTCGATTGAAAGCCGCCGCAACGGCTTTTTCATGGAGATCGACGCAACCGTGCCGCGGCAGACGCAAATTAGGAGTGCTCCTATGGGAGCGAAGGCGGCCACGTCCGAGAATGGTTCGAGTTCGCTTCTCGGGAGTCCATTTCATGCGCGTCGCCGTTTTTCAGCACGACCCGGTCGTGCGCGAGTTGATCGAGCGGGTTCTCGCAAGCTCCGGTTACTTCTGCACGGTATATCGCGACAACCTTGGTATCTCGAAGGCGCTCACCCGTTCCACGGTGGATCTGCTGGTGCTCGACTGGCAGGGCACACGGCCTTTCGGCGCGGAGCTGCTGCACTCGGTGCGCAAAGCCGCCGGCGAGCGCGTGCCGATCATGTTCGTGTCGCGCGACGCATCGGAGCAAAGCATGGTGCGCGCGCTTGTCGACGGCGCGGACGACTACGTCACGTTGCCGTTACGTCCTGAGGAGTTTCGCGCGCGCGTCGCGGCGCTGGTGCGGCGCGTTTATCCCGAGCGCCGTCGTGCGGCGGCGAGCTTCGAGCGCGGTCCTTACCGCTTCGACACCGTCGGCAAGCAGGTCATGCTGCGTGGCAAGCGGGTGCCGCTGTCACCCACGCAGTTCGACCTCGCCGCGCTGTTCTTTTCCAACGTCGGCTGGGTGATGTCGCGCGACCATATCTACGCAATAGTCTGGGGCCGCGAACTGAACGATCTGACTCGCACGATAGATAGCCACGTGTCGCGGTTGCGTCAGTTGCTCGAGATCGAGCGGCGCAATGGTTTTAGCTTGCAGCCCGTGTATCGCAGCGGTTATCGGCTGATGGGTGTGCGCGAGGAGGTGGCCAGCGTCGAAGTAGCGGGCGAGGTCGCGCGCACGGCGGCATTCGCGCTGGCGCTGGTCGAAGCGGTTTGAGGGTTTGGCTTCAAATGGCGGCTCGTATGCGGCGGGGTAGTTCGTGCTGAAATTCGCGTCTGACCTTGCCGTGGCTTCTGCGAAAGCGGTGGTCCGGCTTGGCCAAGCCTAGCCTGAGCCGTGCGTCGACGCGACGCGTCGATCGCGCGGGAGGTCACCGGTGCCCACGGCGCCTTGATCGACCTATCGCCGTGACGAACGACTCGCTGCTGGGCTTCGCGAGTTTGCCGGGCGGCGCGCGGTTCTATAATCGGCCGAATATGCAAACTGCTTCGGCCGTGCCGGCGCAGCGACTCGCGAACGCGTCCTGAACGCATTCAACGAGGTACGGACCAACGGAACCCGCATGATCGACACGCTGGCTTATTCGCTCGAACCGGACGACACGATCTTGTCCGGCATGCTGTCGCACTTCAGATTGCTCGAGCCGGTGTTCGATGCGATGCCGGACGTCGTTTTCTTCGTGAAGGACGCCGCGGCGCGTTACACGCTCGTCAACCGCACGCTTGCCTCGCGCTGCGGCTTCAAGGAGAAGGCCGCGCTGCTCGGCAAGACTGCCGAGGACGTATTCCCGCGCCGCTTCGGGCGCGTTTATACCGCGCAGGACAAGGCGATCATTGACGTTGGCGCCCAGATGCTCGACCAGCTCGAATTGCCTCTGTACCCGGGGCGGACGCCGGGCTGGTGCCTGACCTGCAAGCAGCCGCTGCGCGACGCCACCGGCAAGGTTGTCGGGCTCGCCGGCATTTCGCGCGATCTGAAGACCGGCGAAAGCAGCCATCCGGCCTACAGCCGCCTTGCCGCGGTCGTGCAGTCGATCCAGGAAAACTACGTACAGCCGCTGAATCTGAAGCAACTGGCGGCGCTGGCCAATATGTCGGTCGCGCAACTGGAGCGCTATTTTCACAAGGTGTTTCATCTGACGCCACGCCAGGTGTTGCTGAAGACGCGGCTCGAGGCGGCGACCGCGCTGCTGGTGTCGCACGACAAGGTTACGGACGTCGCCGCGCGTTGCGGCTACACCGATCACAGCGCGTTCACGCGGCAATTCAAGGCGACGGTCGGCGTCACGCCGACCGAATACCGGATGCTGCTGCACGGCACGCTGCGCGGCTGAACCGCGCCTCACGCCCATGGCCCGTCGCGGACACCACTATTACGTGTACGTCGTCGCGCTCGACGACACCGTCTGGAACGAGGCGCGCTTTCGCCGCGCGAATCCCGATTACCGGTTTGACAAGCCGTGCGTCTATGTCGGCATGACGGGGCTCGACCCCGATCTGCGTTTCGATCGCCACAAGGCCGGCATTCAGGCCAATCGCTACGTGCGCGATTACGGGCTGCGTCTGCTGCCCGAGTTGTACGAGGTGTTCAATCCGATGCCTTATCGCGGCGCGCAGGATATGGAGGTGGAACTGGCGATCGGGCTGCGCGAAGCGGGGTATGGGGTGTGGCAGGCTTGAGGGGCAAAATGGAAAAGGCCGCGTCGACGATAAACGTTGACGCGGCCTCAAATGGATTGCGATGCCTCGCGCGCTGTTGTTACTTGACCCCGAGCCCTCGCAAAACCGCATTGCCCTCGGGCGTTAGGCGGATGTGTGCGGCGCCGGCGTCGTTCGCAATCGTTTCGACGAGACCGGCTTCGTAAAGCTGCGGAATTTCGGGTTTCGCGGATGCGTCGATCGGTGCGTGCAACAGCAGCAGCAACGTTGCCAGTTCATGGTGACTCAGCAGACGGCGCAGGATGGTAGGCCGTTTGGCCGGTGTTTCGTTGATGTTCGGTTCGGGCTGGTTCATGGAGCGCACCTCGTGCTGGATCATGTCCGGGGGATCATGATGACGAAGTCTTAAACGATTCTTAAGACACCATTGTCCTGTAACACCGTGACATGAACGTTGCAATAAAGCGAATTCCGGCGCCCGGAACTTCCCGTGCGCACCGCGCAAACCGCCCGTCAACCCTTATGGGGCGCAGGTCTTGCCCGCCGCTTCGAGCCACAGATTGCTGACGTGACGCTTGCCCGCATAGAAACGGTAAGTCGTCGCGCCGTTGTCGCTGCGTACCTTGATGATGTTCGAGTCGCCGAAATCGAGCATCTGACCTTGCGGGATCTCCGTCGACTTGAATGCGGCGTTGTGATGGTTGGCGATCTGCGTCAGGCAGGAGACGACGTCGTCGACGGAGCGCTGTGTCGTGGTGTCCGTGACGGGCTCGCCGGCATCCGGATTTTTCTGGAAATACGCGCAAGCGCTGACGAGCAGCGGAAGGGACAGGGCGACGGCGAACTTCTTCATATCTCTCCAGGCGTTGATTCAGTGTTTCGGCTGGCGCACCGGCTGCCGCGCCGCGCGGAATGCACGGCGCACGGGCCAGGTCGCAAAACAGGCGCCATTATATCGAGGCGGCGAATGGGCTTCGGTTGGAGACGCACGCGGCGTGCCAGAGAACGGAGAGCTTGCCCGACAGAAGAGAAAAGAGGTGCGGCCAGCCGCCATCGCCGCGCGGATGGAGGCGGTGCGAAAGCATCCGTTTCGCAACGGATGCTTTCGGGCGGCCGACCGTTCAGTCAGTCACCTTCTTCGACCGAAGCACGCCCTGGCGGCGGCGCGGCAACCCGCGAGAACAACAGGCCCGCACCGCGCTTTCACCTGGCTTACTTCCGCCGCTGCGCCTGCGCGGCGAGCCGCACCGCCGCATTGGCCGCGCCATAGCCGTCATAACCGCCGCGCCGCTCGACGATTTCGAGGAAAAAGCGCTGGTCGAGCTGTTCCGTGTATGCATGGAAAAACTCGCCGCCGCGCTCGTCGCGGTCGTAGAGGATATTGTTCGCGCGCATCGCTTCGAGCAGCGTGTCGGACAGCGCATAGCGGGCTTCGAGATCGTCGTAGTAGTTGCGCGGGATGCGCAGCACCGGCACGCCGTTGGCGACGAACTCGGGAATCGCGCTGAAGATGTCGCCGGTGCTGAACGCGACGTGGTTCAGACCGGAGCCGTGGTACGTGTGCAGCGCCTCGGCCACCGCCGTATGACGGTCCACCGACGCATTGAGTGCGATCCGCACCGAGCCGTCGCGGCTGCGCAGCGCGCGGCTGCGCACGAGTCCGTACGGATCGGGCACGAGCACGCCGGGCTCGGCCTGAAAGCCGAACGCGGTGCGCAGGAACAACACCCACGTATCGAGCGAGTTGGCCGGCACCGACAGGCACACGTGATCGATGCGCGTGAGCGGACCCACCTCGGTCGGGCCGTTGATGTCGGTCAGGATGAAGTCGGCTTCGAACAGCGTGGGTTGATCCGGCGTTTCGTCGACGAAATAGTTGAGGCTGCTGTCCGGCCCCTGCACCGCGGGCAACACGCGCTCGTTCGGGCCGATCTGGCCGGAGAACGGCGCGTAGCCGAAGCCGGCCGCGCGCTCGAACGCCTGTTTCGCGTTGTCGACGCGAAACGCCGACGCGCACAGCGACAGACCGTGCTGCTGGAAGAACGCGTTGGCGAACGAGTCGGGCTCGGCGTTCAGCACGATCGACGCCGCGCCGTGCTGGTACAGCGTCACGTCTTTCGAGCGATGCTGGCCGGCCTGACGGAAGCGCAGCTTGCCGAGCCAGTCGGCGAGCTGCGTGCGCGTGGTGTGGTCGACCGCGAATTCGAGGAACTGATAGCCGACGTGCGCGGGGGCGGCCGGCGACTGGTACAGATCGCCGGTCTTGCCCGACGCCTGCTGTTCTTCCAGCAGCGCGCGGGTCTGCTCTTCGAGGAACAGCAGCGAGCGGTGGCCGTCGGCGGCCGTGATCGTGGTGGGGGCGGCGCGGAAACCGTCGTTGAAAATCTCGAGCGACAGCGGGCCCTGGTAGCCGGACTTGACGACCTGCGCGGTGAAGTTCGCGACATCGAGGTCGCCCTGGCCGGGGAAGCAGCGGTAGTGGCGGCTCCATTCGATCACGTCCATCGCGAGCTTCGGCGCGTCGGCGATCTGCACGAACGCGATGCGCTCGCCCGGAATGTCGGCGATCGCGTCGACCGTGTCGTTCAGCGACAGCGTATGGAAACTGTCGAGCACGAGCCCGAGGTTCGGATGATTGACCGCGTCGACGAGCTTCCACGCGTGACGGTACGTGCTCACGTGCTTGCCCCACGCGAGCGCCTCGTAGCCGGCGATCACACCGGCCTCCTCGGCCGCGCGGGCGAGCGCGCCGAGCTGGTCGATCATCAGCGCGTCGTCGCAGATCGTTTCCGGCGACACGTTGCTGCATACGAGAATGCGGTCCGTGCCGAGTTCGTGCATGACCTCGAACTTGCGTTTCGCGCGTTCGAGATTGCGCGCGAGCCTCTCGGGGCTGACGCCGTCGAAGTCGCGAAACGGCTGGAACAGCATGATCTTCAGGCCGAGGTCCGCGGCGATGCGGCGCACGTCGGCGGGCGAGCCGTCGAAATACAGCAGGTCATTCTCGAAGATTTCCACGCCTTCGAAACCGGCCGCGCGGATCGCGCTCAGCTTCTCGACGAGGGTGCCGCTAATCGACACGGTGGCAATCGAACGTTGCATGAACGGCTCCGGCAAAAACGGACAAACGATGGGGAAGGATGAGCGGCGAAACAGTACGGGACGCGTCTTCCGGCCGCTATGTTGCGGCGCGCAAAACGAGTCGGTTCATTATGCACGCCGGCAGGACACAGGCAAGAATACGCCACACTAACCACGAGTTTCGACAGTCTATCCGAACTAACTAGATGGTACAAATTCGTAGAAACCCCGAATGACGGCGACGGCCGATGCGCGCACACTTCGCTACGCGTCGAAAAGGCGCCTCGGGCGCCGCCATCATTCGTCGGTGCCGGCGATGGCGGACGCGCTCATCGCCGGTTGCGGCACTCAGGGCTATGTGCTCGCTCCCGAGCGGATGGCGACGATTCTTAAGGATAGGGCGACAACATGAACACTCAAGAGAACACTCGTACGGCCGCGCAGATCGCTGCGATGGCGAACTCGCAGGCGAGCTTGCGCGCAACCGGCCACTCGTACCTGGTCGGCCTGATCGGCGCGGGCATCAGCGGTTCGCTCACGCCCGCGATGCACGAGGAAGAGGGCAGCAAGCTCGGCCTGCACTATGTGTATCGCCGTATCGATCTCGAAGCGCTGAAGCTCGACGCCGCCGCGCTGCCTGAATTGCTGACGGCCGCCGAACGCATGGGTTACAACGGCCTGAACATTACGTATCCGTGCAAGCAGGCTGTCATCCCGCTGCTCGACGAACTCTCCGACGACGCGCGCGCGCTCGGCGCGGTCAACACCGTGCTGTTCAAGGACGGCAAGCGCATCGGCCACAACACCGACTGGTCCGGTTTCGCGCGCGCGTTCCAGCGCGGCCTGCCGGACGTGTCGCTCGAACGCGTCGTGCAACTCGGCGCGGGCGGGGCGGGCGCGGCGGTCGCGCATGCGGCGCTCAACATGGGCACGCAAGCGCTGACGCTGTTCGACGTCGACGCAAGCCGCGCGCAGTCGCTCGCCGACGAATTGCAGAAGCGCTTCCCCGCGGCGAAGGTCAGCGCGGGCGCCTCGCTCGCGGAGTCTCTGGCTGCCGCGCAAGGGCTGATTCACGCCACGCCGACCGGCATGGCCAAGATGCCGGGCCTGCCGCTGCCGGCCGAATTGCTGCACCGCGACCTGTGGGTCGCCGACATCGTCTATTTCCCGATTCGCACCGCGCTTCTGCAGGCGGCCGAAGCGCTCGGCTGCCGCACGCTGAGCGGCGGCGGCATGGCGGTCTACCAGGCCGTCGACGCGATGCGCATTTTCACAGGGCTCGAGCCCGACGCCGAGCGCGTCTACACGCACTTCCAGTCGTTGCTCGGGCGTCCCTGAGCGTTCCTGAGTCCGCCCGCCGAGGGCCGCCGACCGGCAGCGTATGGCCGGGCACACTCTGCTTGAGGAGAGCAGCACGATATGTCGCAACCGATTCAATCCAGTTCAACCAGCACGTCGCTTCAGAATGGCGTGACGGGCACCGCGCGCCGCTCGAAGGCCCGCTACAAGATCCTCGCGCTGCTCGCCGTCGGCACGATGATCAATTATCTCGACCGCACGGTGCTCGGCATCGCGGCGCCGCAGCTGACGAAGGAACTCGGCATCAACGCCGCGCTGATGGGGCTGCTGTTTTCCGTGTTCTCGTGGAGCTACGTGGCCGCGCAGATTCCGGGCGGTCTGTTTCTCGACCGCTTCGGCAGCAAGATCACTTACTTTCTGTCGATGACGTTCTGGTCGCTCTGCACGCTCGCGCAGGGCCTCGTGCATGGCATCGGCGCGTTGTTCGCGTTCCGCCTCGGTCTTGGCGTGTCGGAATCGCCGTGCTTTCCGACCAATAGCCGAGTGGTCGCCACATGGTTCCCGCAGAGCGAACGCGCGATGGCGACCGGCACCTACACGGTCGGCGAATATATCGGCCTCGCGTTTTTCAGCCCGTTCCTGTTCATGCTGATGGGCGCGTTCGGCTGGCGCTCGCTCTTCCTCGTGGTCGGCGGCGTCGGTATCGTGTTCGGCGTGGTGTGGTGGCTGCTGTACCGCGAGCCGCACGATCATCCGTCGGTGAATCAGGCCGAGCTGGACTATATCGAGGCGGGCGGCGGCCTGACGAAACTCGATGGCGATGCCGGGGCGGCCGCGCCGAAGCGTAGTTTCGAATGGCGCACGATCGGGCAGTTGCTCAAGCATCGGCAATTGACCGGCATCTGTCTCGGCCAGTTCGCCGGCAATTCGACGCTCGTGTTCTTCCTTACCTGGTTCCCGACCTACCTCGCTACCGAGCGTCATATGGCGTGGCTCAAGATCGGCTTCTTCGCGATCATGCCGTTTATCGCGGCGTCGATCGGCGTGATGTTCGGCGGCGTGTTCTCCGACTGGCTGCTGCGCCGCGGCAAGTCGCCGAACGTCGCGCGCAAGCTGCCGATCATCGCCGGCCTGCTGCTCGCCTCGACGATCATTCTCGCGAACTATGTCGAGAGCAACGTCGTGGTGATCGCAATTCTGTCGGTGGCGTTTTTCGCGCAGGGAATGGCGGCGCTCGGCTGGACGCTCGTCTCGGACATCGCGCCCGAAGGGCTGCTTGGCGTGACCGGCGGCATCTTCAACTTCGCCGCTAACCTTGCGGGTATCGTGACGCCGCTCGTGGTCGGGCTCATCGTTGCCGCGACCGGTTCGTTCGTCGGCGCGCTCGTGTTTATCGGCGTGATCGCGCTGGTGGGAGCGCTGTCGTATATCTTCGTGGTCGGCGATATCAAGCGGATCGTGCTGGCGGATTAAGTACCCACCAGGGTCGAGCCGCCGTGAGAGATAACGGCGGTGGCTTGACCTTACCCCCTTGCCACCTTCGAATCCCCGGTTTGTTGCCGCATTGCGGCGGTAACCGGGGATTTGGCGTTTCTGCTCAATCTTCCTTGCGCACGAACCTCAAGATCGCATCGACGATCATTGCCCGATGCCTTGCCCGCAATCGCGGATGCGACGGGTCCCGGCCAAAGGCGGTTCCGAACGTATGCCGGTTTCCCACGCGATGAAAGCATAACGAGCTGATCATCAGATGCAGATCGATCGGATCGATGTCGCTGCGGAACTGCCCGGCCGCGATGCCGCGCGCCAGCAGGTCTTCGATCGTGTGAATCACGGTAACGTTGCGGCCTTTGAACGTCTTGACCTGCTCGACGTACTTCGCGCCGTGAATGTTCTCGATCGTGACGAGGCGCACGAAGTCGCGCTGGCGGTCGTGGTAGTCGAACGTGAATTCGACCAGCGCGCGCATGCCCTCGACCGGATCGAGTTCGCTGATGTGCAGGTCCTGTTCGAGCGCACGAATGTCTCCATACACCTTCTCCAGCACCGCTTGGTACAACCCTTCCTTGCTGCCGAAGTAGTAGTACAGCATGCGCTTGGTGGTGTTCGTGCGTTCCGCGATCGCATCGACGCGCGCGCCCGTCAGTCCCATCGCGGAGAACTCCTGGGTCGCGACGTCGAGGATGTTGCGCTTCGTCTGCTCGGGGTCGTACTTGCGCCGGGCGTCGGCGCGCGGCGAGCTGGACGTGATGCCGTTGGTATCAGGCTCGATGGCCTTGCTTCCCTTTTTCATTGTGGATTCGAGCGGCAGTGACGAGGCATTTTAGCATGGCGAAACCCGCCTCTGGCGCGGGTTTCGGCGTGCCGCCGCGCGGCGCGTTGCCGATCATGGATGGAATCCGGATTGCATCGGATACCGTACGATAGAACGCGCGAATGCAGACGAAAGTACCGGCGAAAAATGAAAAAACCGCCTGAAAAGGCGGTTTTTTCCGATCTGAAAGACTTTCAATATCTCACGGCGATTCCCGTTCTGTCATCTGCCGCCGGCGGGTGTTGTAGCCGCGACACTGTTGGCTCAATCCGGGCCAGGATCGATTTCCGGTTCCGCGCTACACTGATTCGAATGACGCGAGCCAGGTTCGGCAGCCTGGTCATCGCTCGGGGAGAACTGCCATGAATCGGCCACCGCTTCGGTTTCCGCTTCGCGCGACCGGCACCGTGCCGGTGCGAACCTGGCTCAAATGGGGGCTGGCCGTGGCGTTCCTCGTTGCGGTCGCGCTGCTTGCCCGGCTTGTGCAGATCGAAATAGAAACCTCGCGCCTGCAGGCACGCTACCTTTCCGAATTGACTCGCGACGTCGGCTTTTCCGTCGCCGCCGGCCCTAGCCCATCGATCCGTTTTCCGCAGGCCGATAAAGGCCCCTACGACACGCGCCTCGGCTACGCGCTGCTGCCTTCCATCGAGCAGCGGCTGCAGCAACGCGGCTTCGAAATCAGCTCGCAGGCGCGCGATTCCGAGCGGATGGTGTCGCTTGCCGATCACGGCCTTTTCCTGCCCTACGAAGAAAAAGACACCGCCGGTCTGCAACTGTTCGACGGCACCGGCGCGCCGCTTTTCAGCGCGCGTTTTCCGGGCCGCACCTACGAGAACTTCGAGGCGATTCCGCCGCTCGTCGTGAATTCGCTGCTGTTTATCGAAGACCGCTATCTGCTCGATCCGAATCAGCCGAACCGCAATCCGGCGATCGACTGGGGGCGCTTCAGTCGCGCGCTCGCCGACCAGGGCGTGCGCGTTTTCAATCGTCATCAGCAGACGCCGGGCGGCAGCACGCTCGCCACGCAGATCGAGAAATTCCGTCACTCGGCCGGCGGCCGCACCGCGACGCCGCCCGAAAAGCTGCGGCAGATCGCGTCCGCGTCGGTGCGCGCCTATCTGAACGGTCCGCAGACGCTGCCCGCGCGTCAGCAGATCGTGGTGCATTATCTGAACTCGGTGCCGCTCTCGGCGCAGCCGGGCATCGGCGAAATCAATGGTATTGGCGACGGACTCGCCGCATGGTACGGGCGCGATTTCCGCGAGACCAATCGTGTGCTGAAAGCGCCGTCGACACAGGCGAATCTCGACGAGCAGGGCGCCGCGTTTCGCGAGGTGCTCTCGCTGATGATCGCGCAACGCGCGCCGTCGTTTTTCCTGCAACGCGGCTACCCCGATCTCGAACGGTTGACCGACAGCTATCTGCGTCTGCTCGCGAGCGGCGGCGTGATATCGGCCCCGTTGCGCGATGCCGCGCTCGCCGCGCACGTCGACCTGCATCGCGCGACGAAGGTCGCCGCGAACGACGATTCGTTCGTTTCGCGCAAGGCCGTGACGTCGATGCGTTCGCATCTGCTCGCGGCGCTCGGCGTGCGCAGCTTCTACGAACTCGACCGCCTCGACGTCGAGGCGCGCGGCACGCTCAACAACGCCGTGCAGCAGGCCGTCAGCGAACGGCTCGCGGCCGCCGCGACGCGCGACGGCGCGAAGGCCGCGGGCCTCGTCGGCTTCGAAATGCTGCGCGGCTCCGACGATCCTTCGCATATCGCCTACAGCTTCACGCTGTTCGAACGCAAGGGCGGCGCGAACCTCGTGCGCGTGCAGACCGACAGCGTGAACCAGCCGTTCGACATCAACTCGGGCGCGCGTCTGAATCTCGGTTCGACCGCGAAACTGCGCACCGTCGTCACGTATTTGCAGATCGTCACCGAACTGCACACACGCTATGCATCGCTAAGCAATGCGGAGTTGAAGGCCGTCAAGCCCGATCCTAACGATCAATTGACGCGCTGGGCAATCGACTATCTGCTGCATACCAGCGACCATTCGCTGCAACCGATGCTCGATGCGGCCGTCGAGCGCAAATACTCGGCGAGCCCCGGCGAAACGTTCTACACGGGCGGCGGCGCGCAAACCTTCACGAACTTCGAATCCGACGACAATAGCCGCATCCTGACCGTGCATCGTGCGTTCCAGCATTCGGTGAATCTCGTGTTCGTGCGGCTGATGCGCGACATCGTCCACTACGAGATGGTGCAGACAACCGGGCCGTCGGCGCAATGGCTCGACGATCCCGCGACCCGCAAGATGTACCTCACGCGTTTCGCCGATCAGGAAAGCCGCGTGTACATGAAGCGCTTCTACACGAAGTATCACGACAAGGCACCCGATCAGGCGCTCACGTTGCTGCTGCTCGGCGTGCGCAAATCGCCGCCGAAAGTGGCGACCGTATTGCGCAGCGTCGCGCCGAACGAATCGAACGCGTGGTTCGACCGGATGATGCGCGCGGCGCTGAAGAATACGCCGGCCGCTTCGATACTCGACGACGAAGACCTCGCGAATCTATACGACAAATACGGTATCGACCGCTTCAATCTGAACGACCGCGGCTATATCTCGGGCGTGCATCCGCTCGAACTGTGGACGCTCAACTACCTGCGCTCGCATCCCGACGCGACGCTCGCGCAAGTCGATAGCGCGAGTCGGGACGTGAGGCTGTCCACCTATTCCTGGCTCTTCAAGACGCGCTATCACGCGACGCAGGATCGCCGCATCAAGCGCATGGTCGAACTGCGCGCATATGACGCGATCGGCAAGTCGTGGCAGGCGCTCGGTTATCCGTTCGCGTCGATCACGCCTTCGTATGCGGCCGCGATCGGCGCATCGGGCGACCGGCCCGCAGCGCTCGCGCAATTGATCGGCGTGATCGCGAACGACGGCAACAAGGTGCCGACCGAAACGCTTACGCAGATCGACTTCGCCAAAGACACGCCGTACGAGACGCATTTCAAACGTGCATCGGTCGCGCCGCAACAAGAGGTGTCGCCGGAAATTGCGGGCGTGGTGCGGATGCTGCTGCGCGACGTCGTGACGGGCGGCACCGCGAGGCGTCTTGCGCAAGGCATGACGTTCCCCGATGGCGAAACGCTCGACGTCTACGGCAAGACCGGCACGGGCGATCAGCGCCTGAATGTGTATGCGAAGGGCGCGCGGCTCATCGAGTCGCGCAAGGTGAATCGCAGCGCGACCTTCGTGTTCGCGCTCGGCGACCGTTTCTACGGTTCGCTGACCGCGTGGGCGCACGAGCCGTATGCGGCGCGCTACGACTTTACGAGCGCCCTGGCCGTGCAATTGCTGAAGTCGATGGCGCCGGCGTTGCAGCCCCTGCTCGATAGTCCCGATGAGAAGACCGTCGCGGAGCAGGGGACGCAATGACGTGCGCAGAGTCGGCTTACCGCCTCGGCGCGAGCGTCTGCCGTTTCGTTTCGAGTTGCGTGACGACGCGTTGCAGCGTGCGCTCCGCGGGCCCGAGCGCGCACGCGAATTTGCAGCCGATCACATAACGCCGGTCGCCCTTCGGCGTCGTCAATGCGCGCGGCGCGACGATTTGCAGATCCAGTTGCAACGTACCGAAACTGCCGAGTTGCAAGGTCACGTCGTGCAGCACGGTGCCGGCTTCGAGCGAACCGAAGCGCTCGTCGGCAGTCTTCAACGCGATGCCGCCGAGCGACAGGTCCTGCAATTCGAGGCGGAACGAACCGCCGTTCGCGTACGGGCCGATCGCGAGATACGGATCGAGCAACGGTGTTTGTACGCGGAAGAACTCGCGGCGCTGCACGTAGTAGAGCAGCGGCGGGAACGGCGCTTCGAACGCGGAGCGTCCTTCGAATCTGGTGGGCGTGGCGCCGCCCGTCGTGAATTCGGTGCGGATGCCGCCGGGCAGACTGCGAAACGTCAACTGAGGCGCGGCGGGCAACGCGCGATTGTCGTCCGCGACGCTGCCCATGTCGAATACGAAGCGTGCGTTGCGCGAATCGACGTCGAGCACCTGCGTGACGATCTGCCTGCCGTCGAACTCCACTGTCACGAAGTCCTGCCCGTTCAGCAGATTGCGCAGGCAGACGGCGATTTGCAGCGGATGGCGCTGCGCGAAGTTTTCGTCGGCGTCGTGGGGCGATGCCGTGAGGTCGGCTTGAGTCGGTTGCACTGGCGGCTGCGTTGGCGGTTGCGTTGGCGGTTGCGTTGGCGGTTGAGCGAGCAGTTGAGCGGCGGTCATTCGAATATCCCTGCATGTTGCGGCCCTGGCCTGGCCGGTTGGGAGCGCGGGCGGCATGGCGAAGATGCCGGCGCTCGGCTTTGTCCCGGAGTGATTGCAGGGATCGTGCCAACTGCATGTCAGGCGCTTGCGATGCGGCGCGCTCGCCGCTATGCCGCGTGCGGCGGGCGTTTGCGCGTGGTCCCGGTGAGCCGGCTGCTCGATGAAACGCGTGCTTGAAACGTTCGCTACGTAACGCGCATGCGGTTGTTACGGCCACATTCGCGCTGTATTGGTGGCCGCTTTGGCAGTGGCCTCGGTGACACCCCCGCGATCACACCGATGGCCGCATCACCGCTCGCGCGGCGCCGCGGTCGAGGCGCGCACGACCAGCTTCGGTGCCGACGAAACCCGCATCGGCGCAGGCCCCGGCGCTTTATTCGCAGCGCGTCCCGCCGGCCCATACGACGACTCGATCAGCTCGCGCAACAGCTCGACCGCCAGC
>Ga0153951_1000311_pt1 | contig 18477 bp, 11 predicted proteins | sample TSNJ035MetaG_FD_102278 | JGI IMG/M metagenome (GOLD analysis project Ga0153951, IMG submission 102278) | Attine ant fungus gardens microbial communities from New Jersey, USA - TSNJ035 MetaG | ecosystem: Host-associated > Fungi > Mycelium > Unclassified | place: USA: New Jersey, Wharton State...
CGAGATCAGAGCTAGCATTTGGAATTCCCGACATTTCGAGCCAAAGAAATTTATGGACGTTGTACCTGAGGAAGTCGATGTCTCAACTGCTATTTCCTTTGCAGGGCAAGCCATACTTGCCCTTAAAGGGAACACAAGCCTCCAGCGCGGGTCTCGTAAATATGGAACCTTGATATTTACAGGCAAATCTGGGAAACTGGAGGCGAATGCTGTTACTTGTCCCATTTCTTCGCTTCAATGCATCCCAAGGTTTCTGTCACAAGCTCTCTGCAGAGAGTTTGGAGATGAGAAAATACAAGTGAGCTTGAAAGCATAGGTCTCGTTATAAATTGACCTTAATTCGCACTAGGTTGCACATGTATGCGCAGTGCTTTGATAGGGGAGTATGGACGACTGACCTTTTTTTTCAAAAGGTTATTTTAGACGATCGTGAGTCGAGATTGACGGTGCTCATTTTCGTTACGCAGTCTCAATGTATGATGAACAGCCGTTTCGGTCGACTATGAAGAACTCCGATACAGGGCAGAAAGCGTAGCGAAAGTACTCAACATTGATTCTTGAGACTGCTTGAAGTTGAAACTACACTCATAGTCCTACTCATACCTGATCGGACAAGACAGGTCCGCTTGGACGTGGGAGCTGGATCGTGAGTTTCAATACTTCGGGGCCATGTTTTATTCAGCCTGATGGTCATTTTCATAGTGCGCTCTGCTCAGTCTAGTAAAGCCCACGCCTTAGGGAATCCATTCAATTATTTGCGAGGGCAGATGGACTAGACTAGAACGAAAGGGTTGCTACCCGAGTCAATTGTCAAGCTACATGCATGTATGGATCACGTATCTAGGTATTGGGTGATCAGCCGTGTCCATACTATCTTGCGCTTGTTCACATCTTTCCCATTGCTTCTGGTGGTCATCATATCCTGCTCTGCCCCGTGTTATGCTTGATAAACAGAAAAAAGTATTATAAGTGACATTGGCAAGAGTAGAACGATGATTTTTGAGCAGTCAGCTTTCACACGGGGGGTTGTTGATTGGATATATACATTCCTGGGAAACTCTTATAACTGATTTATTACCATTATTAGTTGACGTATTCAAGTGTAACCGCAGGCTAACCACGGGCTGCCAGCAAGCCCCATGTAATAAATTGTTGATTTTTTAAAAAGGCTGTGTAACCACATTGGTAAATGAATGTATGTGTGAACAGCCCAGGATAAACAGTAGCCATTCCAGCACTTAGTACTAGATGTTCTCAGCAGATCAGTGATAAATTATGTGATAGGGAAAATCATCCTAAGTCTGGAATAATACTCTAATAAACGGTCGCAGAATATTTTCCGTCCACTTCAGTCGAAGCCACCGCTATAAATAAGTGCCGATCTAATCTAATCCGGGAGTGAGTCTTGCTATATTTGGTCCGACGTGATCTTGATGTCCGGAGGTCACAGCATGAATGTGACGATTCCAAGGGGTCACCACGAAGTCGATGAGCTCTGTTTTTCTAAAGTTCATATTTCGATATGCCCGTTAGAGTCGAGGAGGGGCTATGCTGGTGGTTCTATATAAGATAAGAGGCCTTATTCTTGCTCGACGCTCTACACTTCCCCCTCCCGCGACCTAAACTGGCCAGGGCGCCTCTCTCATCTGGGACCAAAAGAAACTATACGCGTGCAGTAGGACTCTGGAGGACGTAAGTTAATAAATATATCATCGCTTATTAGCTCAGCTCCGTCATGCTCACCATAATCGGCAGCTATGAGAAGCGCAACCCTGGCGCTAAGCTTAACAACTTTGAAACGCCCAAAAAATTCATTTTGATGGTCGCAAATGCCATCGATGGCAGATATGGCGACCCCGATGCTTGTCTAAGTACAGTTCGCCAGTATTGGAAGAATACCACGGCTGGTATGGAGCAGGAAGAAGAGCCAGTCGATCGCGCCATCATAGAGTCCACTACGAATGTGAGATCTTGTATGATCTCTCCTAGTTGAATTTTAAACTTCCCGGTTTGCAGTTCATTAAGGATGACCTCCAGAAATAGTTGGAACTGCCATTCCGAAAGCGTACAAGGAAGTTCGGCACCATGTCTCATTTCCTTATCCTCGGAGCGCATTTATGGGGGCACGACTGGCATAAGTATGGCAGCCCGAAAGATCGTCTTGATCTATGGGATGGGATTATGCTCAACGCCTTTACCTCTGCTCGTGTTGGCGAGTATATTGAGTCGACTGTTCGTGAAGGGAGTGGCCGAGGCCTGCACTACAAGGTCAGTTTGCTCCGAAGGCCCTGTTTAATGTATTTCGTAACTGACTTTAAGGTCAACAGGACGTAGAATTCGTCGTCTTTCGCAACGAAGAGGGCAATCCCGAGTTTGCTATGGAGGTTAGGAAAGATACGAAAGGTATGACCGCCACCCCTTGGAGAAAGTAAGCCTTTAAAAGGTTTAACTTGTTGACGCATACTTACGGTGATTCTACAGTCCTGAACACTTATTACATGAGGGCTCAGGCAAACATCCCCTTATGTGTAACCCTCTGCTTACACGAGTGGCCATTCTCCTAGCGAAGGGTACATTCTGAGACTTCAAAACGGCAGATGAACTTCTTGACGTTTTGCCACCTGCAGAAGGGATTGTTCGAATCCACTGGCACAAAAGCTTTTTCAACAAACCGGTTTACGAACGAGGAGATGGTCATATCTGGTCCGCTCGTACATACTGCGCGCGTCTTCGTGATGCTGGCATCCGAGCTGGATTTCCGTCTCTCACAAATCATGACTTACGAGCCGAGGGCCTTCGTGCGACTGGTAAGTTGCCATTTATCACACTGCACGGTTTCAGCCTCATTATCTTTCACCTAGACGAGGATGGTAGCGCATCTCAGCGTAGAAGACAGGGCGGGCATGCGAATGACACCACCTACGACCGCTACTATGCTCCAACCAACCTAGGAACTGATGGTCAGGCTTTATTCGCCGGTGACACTCCTCGAAAGCTCCTCTTCCAACTTCTCCGTTTCCTCAAAATGAATCACAATCCAGAGCTCGCACAGACTCTACCGGCGGCTGAGGTGGAAAAGGTGATGACCAGCGAAGAGTCCCTAGATATCCTTCTCGAGTTGGAGAATCTCCCCGACTCCGATGATGACGATGTCGTCAAGAAGAAACGATCAGAGATCCTTGGTCGTTTGAGGACCCTCAAGCTCAATGCCCTCAAGAAGTACCGGGAAGAACAGAAGGAGAACCCTTTCCGAGCCGCCAAGACCGAGAATCCAGGTCACTACCGCATGCCTTTCTCTCGCATCGAACATGTCATGTCCATTCGCAAACGTCTTTCAACATTGTTGTTCAAGGTCGATACCATCCGGAGCAAGGTTGGAAGGGCTGTTTTGAATGATCTCATCGAGCTCTATCGGTCGGATTACGAGGTCGATGCTCGGTCTGAATTAGGGCTAGGAAATTGCCATTGCGCAGTCCCGAAAGAGTACGTTCATTCTACTTTTGCTTCTCAAGGAACTTTCTGACGTCGATCTTTGAGCAGTGTCCCGGCACACATACAATGGAGGCACATATACGGTTGCCACAAAGCGCACCTCAAATCCAAGCGCTCAGGTCGTTCTTCTACTTCTTTCGCAGAATTCTGCTTCTTGTGCCCTGAAGGCCAGTGGTTCACGAGCCTGGATGACTGGAAGAGCCACTGCGGGTCACCTGGCGGACCTCGACACTCTTCCCTATCAGTGCGATCCCCTCATCTACGCCAAAACTCTCGCCGCATCTGGTCTCTGCTTCTGGTGCATTGGCAACGAGGATCTTTCTTCTACTGTTCGGATGCAGCAGTTCCTCGATAAAGCCTCGTGGCAGTCCCATATCGTCGACAATCATCTCGCCGAATCGACTAACTGCAAAGTTCCCACCTGCCCACATCCAAGATGCTCTGATTCGTTCAAGACCTTCGAGAATCGTGATTTCCACTTCCAGGACGTACATTGCTGGACACCTGTTAAACCAAAAACAGGTGTCAAGCGTCGTCGCTCCTGTCCGGAAAAGGCGGAGGAAGATAGACTGGAGGAGAACGAGGAAAAGCCACGCAAGCGGAGATGTGGGACTGTTCGACGCATAGCCCGACCTGGGGAGTTTGTTTTTGTTGAGCAGAACGGTCTCTTCGGTAAATTAGGTTTTGGTTTGACTTTTACCTCATCTTAGTACTGATTCTTTGTTTCAGGGGTTAGTCCTTCCCCGACTACGACCTCCGCATCGTCTTCAATAGACACTGCTCCTCCGTATCTTTCGGATGGAAGCTCATCGACCAGCTCTGCGTCTTCCACTATCGGCACACCATCCGCTTCTCCTGAACCAGCATCGAACATGTACGACATCGACCAACATTTTGTTGATCCGGAGCTCGTAGTAGATCTAGACCGAATGGAGTTGGTGTCTGAGAAAGACACGGAACCCAGCACTCGGGAGACATGTCATGCGGCTTTGGCACTGCTAGAACTTTCAAACAGCCAAGATACGTCATATTGAAGTTCGAGAAGTAGCTGCTATAGGTGAAACCACTTCGCTGAATCTCATGCGATTAGCTTGGGAAAGAGTCTACTCGTGCTTTCGAGTGACTGGGATTCGAAGAGGTGTGCACACCGTTGGTTGATGAACGCGCTGTTAGCATATATCTATAGTCTTGGGGGCATTTTTACGCAGGATCAACTTTAGAGCAATTGCTATTGCACTTATACGAAGTTAATTAGCATCGCTGTAGATTCCAGTCAAGTTTGTTGTACTCAGCTTAAGTAGTCCTACACGTACGGGACTAGTCCTGGCTTGGATCGTCGAAGTTTATGGTATGGACGAGTTCATCTCAAGTACACTTAGTTGCAAAGTCTTTATTACGACCAAGTAGCATTTGCTTAACTGGTCTACAACTGAAATTAAACTACTATAGGTTACTCAAGCCTAGCGTCTCTGCCTTCGCCCTTAATTCCTCGTGCTTTTATAAAGTCCCCTAATCGGAACACAATCTATACTATGGATAAGTTCGACGTAAGCATGCTGACCTGAAGCGAGTATATTAGAAACAGGAGAGGATTTTAAGACTGGCAGAACTTACTATGCGTCGGCATCGGACACGTAATCAATTTCGGTGCAAGAGGAAGCTGGTTGAAAATATCGACAAAGCGAACTCTATATACGTACAAGTAGATGTCTCATACCGAAATCTTGTATAGGCTGAGACGTTACTTCGATAACGAAAAGTCCAAGTACGAAAAGTGAAATGTAAAGAAGATAAAGAATGTGCGTAGAGGACCTCAGTCGCATTCACTATAATTGCCTAGTACGAGGTAGAGGTTATCTCCGGAAAGAGTTGACTCGATAAAAGGAGGTATACTTGTACACAATTGTACCAGAATAGTCTCCGAAGAGAAGTGGAAGAAGAAAAACCTTGCGCCACATGTGATGTAACCGATTGCAACTCGTATTTCGAATGTGTTAAGACGTTAGAGTGCAATAGGCTCCTTGTAGTCCTCGCAGTCATCTGTGTCGTCGATGGCCGTCCTAATAGGCAGTCAGAACAGAAACTGTTAAGCGAGTCACAAAACATACATGGTCTGGTCTGATTGACTGTAGGGTAACGGTGAAAGAGAATTCAACCGAATATCGGCTCTACGTATAAGGTAAGTTGGCAATCGGACCACAGTATGCAAAACGTACGGGCCTGTTCCCTCTTCACCACTGATGTACATCGCATCTTGGATTGCGATTACGGTTCTACACAAGGCATTAGTATCGAAAACGTATACTGAGGTTTAAAAATTACATAGAATTCTTCGGACCGTGATTTACAATCGGCAAAGGCGGCAGTTCCTTAGCTCCCGAGTGTCGGCTGATCCTGGCACAGGTGGATGTGGCGGTAAGAATCATAAACGTCAGGAGAGATATGAAACGTACGTATCCAACTCGAAACTTTGGCCAAAATCAACCTTCGAAGTGCTTCCATGATTTGTAGTTCTGCGAAACAGTTCAAAAAACAATGATCGATATCGAGTAGTAACAGTCGTACCCATTGTTAAACCTTACGGTCGTTGACACCGATTCCACATCTGGAAGGTTTTTACCGAGTCTAATCCCCACTCGGCGTCGAAAATCCTTAAGAATGTCGCGGATGTCGTTGACGAATGGCGAGAGGAAACCCCACGAGGTCATGCACTCGAGGAATGCATATTCCAGGAAGAAGAAGAGCCTCCAATGCCACAACGGGGGTAGGCATGGTAGAACCGTGGATGTCAAAGCAGCGATAAACAACCAACCGGTCAGCCAGCCCACCTGTTTCTTTAGGTCGTCGTTCTTCTCGGGTCCAAGCGTTTTTTGAACCCGGTGTAAAAGTCCAAAATGCGCTGGCGAATATGATAAAGACGATCCAGAGTGGAAAGGCGCAAATGCACCAAACGACTTGGAGGTCGTGGGTGAACAGAGCCCAGGTGCCGGCGCCGAAAAGGCCAAGCTGTACTGCCATGACGAAGTACAGGAGAAGGTTTTGAGTGCACCATGATTCGGTCCAACCCTTGTGAAAGTATGACCAAATCTTCGTGATATTCTGCAAACATCGTCAGTCATTTCAACAATACATGTAAAGGGGAAACGAGTACCTCGGCAGAGAAACCATGGAAAGTGCAGACAAGTTTCGACAACATGTCGTAGAGCTTGTCATGCTCGAGTCGGAGATAGACGATGAAGAAGGCATGAGCGATGGATGCAGCGATGAGAAAGGCTATCAAAACCTTCCGCACTTGCGGAAATTCGCCATCGCGAGGACAAGTCGACATGACCTGGAGGATATGGACGATGATCGAGGACAAAGCAATGAGCGTGGTAGCAATTAAACCGTCGGGGTCGAGGTGGGAGGTAATGGCGGACAAGGTGATGGCGGCAGCGTTGGCTGCGACGACGGTAGAGATGAATATCCACCATCTGGCAGTATCGGAGAGATTGCGATAGTCCCAGAACATATCTGTTCGTCGTTTGGGTTGGTGAAGGAAGACGAGCGGAGAAAAGGGGGGGGCTGTCACGAATGACGCTTTGCTGGGCTTGGTTTATAAGCCAGCTCGGATCAGAAGTCAGGGTCAGATCGGAAGCAGATTCGATATTCACACGAAGGTATTCCCATCAGACGTTAAATTTGTTGCGGCAATCAGCCCCTGATTCCCGGGTTATTTACCGTTGCTCGGTAACTAACCGAGATAAATCATGGATAGATAAACCGTCCTATCAATAGATCAGACGATTTGAACATGTGAAGAGCTTCTAGTAAGCAGTTGTAGGCTCTATTCGTTAACAGTTCTGCCACATCTACAGGTCAGGCTTCGTCTGCTCAACAGGAGACTGCTCTGAGCTCTCGTAGCCCGGTATTGCCGAAAGTCACCTGCCATATGCTCGACATGTCTAGAAGAAACAAGTGCAACCCTAGTACCATGCGAACAAGGGATGAAGCACATGCAACCAATATTTCTACCCTTCCTTTATTGATGTTAATAGTATTCGAAATTTGTGTTTCCTCGGAGATAAGCACCTAACAAAGTCCCTTGAATGGTGTAGTACTCATCTTAAAGCTACTATCTAGTACATACCCACGTAACTAGTGTCGACACCAGGTTAATTAACAAATTCGTTTTATTAAATAGAAAGTAATTGAGGTTCGGAAAGAGAACTACAAAGGGCACTTCACCGTGATCTTGCGACTTAACTGTTATCCTGGATGTCGGCGAAGGATGGATCGGGTGTCTACTTGGAATATGCCATAGGAACTATCATCAACGACCACCATTGTTATTCTATGTTCATGCGTGATCTTCGGAAGGATTTTGTTGGTGACAAATTCAGTTTTTACTTTGCGTCATGATTCTGATGCTTGTCATCTGATGACTCAGGACCTTCTTGGTAAGGTTGCAATACATAGTTACATCGATCAGTGATAGTTGAACTTCGGTTCAATCAAGTCTATCCTACGAAGGCGTTTACGTTATGCGTCTTTCAGAAAGCCCAGTATAAACTACGAATCGAGCTGATGAGTTCGTGATGCTATTACTACGTAGACACTGTCCGAGTAAAGACGTGAGGCCTTTCTAGAACCGTGAGCTTCCGTGGCACATGATGTCAAGACAAACTAGTTGTTTAAAAGCGCCAAGCCGAAGATTGGAAATGTTCGTGAAACATGAAAGTCAGCTGCATATCCGCTAAACTGTTGCATGATAGATAAAAGTCGAGAAAAACGATATTTCTCTGCTACAAGCTTACATTTGAAATGTAATCCAAGAATCAATCAGACTTAGAGTTTCATCTGGTATACTAGATAATCTTTCGAACAGTTTCTAGAAGTTGCTAGGTAGGCTATCCGCGCTTTTGGTCTCAACTCATATCCACGAAGTTACAACGGGTAACTTCCACGAAATATAGCAGCTTAACCCTTACCCGGCTCTCTTTAATTTCAATGTGTCCAAAGTTGCTGCATAATCACTCTCGCCTTCGCAAATTAATCAAACGAGACACAAATGGACGAGAAAAAAACGAGCTCTATACCGATCTGATGGAAGACGTGTGCATCCTACCGGTGTAAATGGCTTATATTTGGGCCTCTGATCCTAACGGATTTGCGGGATAGGCACTAATAATGTATATACGGTAATGGGCGATCAGTTAAGCCAACGGAGTCGACACTGGCACGAAATTAGGCCATTACGTGAGACTGGTGAGCACTTGGTAACTAGGATTTATGCAATTACACGAGTGTATACTCCCAGGGGCTTGCCGTCCCCACCGGATTCTACAAGAAGTTTGTCATACGAGGTCTATCGGTAGTAGCATCAAACACAATTTGTATCTGTTCCCTGGCTCCTATATTTCATGAAATGTTCACGGCAATTTTGGTGAGATTTATCTTTCCAGTACATGCAGGTTGTCGATGCGGCTGTAGCTCATGAGATGGAAGCCCCTGGTCTCGCAAAAGGTCGATGTATGTCAGAGTAAGACAACGGCGTTACTCATACATCAAATTTTCAGCACCGTTTCTCGCTATTCCACAACCAGCTGCTTGCTCAGCTCAAGGGCTAATTGTTTTCTGCTCCTCGAACATCGCAATTTTGCGTAGATTGTGCTTTGGGGCTAGGACTATAGAGCGGACTCTTGCTTGTCCGGCACGCGAAAATGATGCGCAAGTTTGACAGTTGACCGTAACCTGTTTCAACATGAACGTTTTATTCCCGTCTGTTTCATATATGGTCCATGTCGGGGCGGGGCCACCTCGAAGACCTGCCTCTTACCATAATACTGTAAGTATCAGGTGCCCTCGCAATATTGCATTATGAGTAGACCTTACCTTGCTAAAGTGATATTTTGCACAGCATGTCCCGTAAATTACGCGCATCTTGGACCTTATATCTACGTTGAACCTGATGAATGTGTTCTTTGGCCTCAAGGGACGGATAAAATAAACTTTTAAGGCATTGCGTGCTCATAATGGTCAAGACTGCGAACATTCTTAATGAAAGATTAAACGGCGCGTTCTAATGACTCTGACTCTGCTACATATCACATCAGAGTCCGGTGGGTATACTTCACTCATTCGAATGAGTCAAGTCCGACGTAATCGTATATCAAATAATACGGTAGCATGAATACCTGCTCTCATACCCGCTTTCCCACCACCCATAATAAGGTACAAATAGATTATGTAGTGAGCACTCTAACTCTCGACCTCCGGCGCTAGAACAATCTTCTCAGTTTCTAGTGCAGATGAACGAGTGTAGGAAGGAAATGCTTCCATTGCCTCCCGTGACCCCTGCAGTGACCTCACTACATAAGACGATGGATGTATTGAAATTTCGAGTAAGATTAAAAGTGACGAATTCTTTTCCTGTAATGAGTTTTGTACGCTTCTCTTGCTTTTCTCCAGGATATTAGCCCGCTATCTCCTCAAAGGAACACAGCTAACTTAGACCTATAATCTCTGATAATTGGTGCGCAAATAGCGCTGGCTACCTCTTCATGAGGTCCATGGTGCTATATAAAGGACATAGATGGTAAAAGCCATCTTGGATCGTTTGAGGGAAGAGCATGGATGAGCTTGTCTCTCACGACTGCCATATATGTGGGTGTTATTTAAAGCTAGCCCATTAACTTGGTTGTCCCGTGTTACCCAAGTCTTACGTATCGTTTTCAGTACATTGGACCCACGTACCCAGCCTCAAAGAGGAACTCCGTAGACTAGCGGATATCTGCTGACATTAGCAGAGCGTTTAGAGTGGGCAATTACTCAGCTCCAGCCCTTAAGCCGACAGCAACGCCACCCAAAGCAGTTAAAAGAATAGCAGCTATAGGGTGTTCGAAACCGGAGTGATTATTTCTTTATGTTGCTTATTAGAGATTGTGCTGTGGGGTTTTCCATGCTGTACTGTGGTGTGGTTAGCCAGACTCGCCCTGATTGGATGGATTTCCTCAATGTGCAAGATGTAACTCGGGAAGCTGATGCTAGTCTCCTTTGACAACCATACATGAAGTCTCAATGGGGAGCCAGTCTTGTTGATAGCATTTTCTGTCAATTGGGGCCAATACTCGAATGAAAATCTCTCTTTGATGAAGCTTCTCTTTCTTGGCTCTTACTCACCGGCTATGGTTCCGGTATCCTGCTTCATCGGGTAGAAATATCGCCTGTAGATCAGCGTCTGAAGTCAAGATCCTGACCAACATTTTTTGATAACTAAACTCCTACCATCTTTCAATTGGAGAGACGTAGATCCTCCAATGAAAGTAGTCAGCATAACGCCATCATGCAACGCTAAACACATCCCACCATACAATAGTCGCCGTGTATGATCAAAAAAGTGCTAGGTACTCAGCAGATTGGGCATCTTTCACAGGCTACTCAGTCTCAGGTCTGTTTTTAAATAACCAGTCCAGTTTATTGACTACCTAGTCTGAGACCGTCTAAGCGGCCACACTAGAGATTGTTCAACCATACCGGACGATATTCAGACCGTCTGACAACCATCTGGGCGACCATATTACACCTCAATGAGTCGTACCAGTCCGATTTGCGGACTGATCAACGTGTGTAAGCCGCCTACCAGTCCGATTTGTGGACTGGTCTATGGCCTGTTCTTCTATCTCTCTGACACTACACAGAAGCACATTAGTCTATCGCCGTACCAGTCTGTTCGGGAAGAGCAAGCTGACATGCTCTATAACAGTCGTTTAATTAGAGCATACTACGAGCAAGATTACTAGGCTGGTATGATGAAACACGCACACCCATTGGGCAACATAAACAGGAGGAGTGTAGTGCTTTGTTGGATTTCATCTTAAGTTCAGGCTTAGTGTTCAACCATAAGCGATATTTCAAGCATGTTCTGACCATCATTGTTTCGTCTGGGAAGGCAGATGAGTACCAGGTTCACAGCCTGTTATTACGAGACGTTTCTCGCTTGTGATCTCATATGAGTCCACTGTTTCATGCTTCTCAATATCCACTCAAAATCTGATATAAATGAAACATCGATTAAGTTAAGAATAATGCGACCTAAAAGTAAGTGATGCAGTGCAGATATGCGATCAAGCTGGGCAACGATGCTCGAGCGAGCATATCCGGTAGATTACTCATCTTTTCGCTGCCCTCAGGACACCATGTTTCAGCGCCTTACGGTCTATTCTGGTGGTTCTGACTCAGCAGCATTTACGAACTACCCTAACTAGAAATTGAGCAGCGATATGGTGTGCTTATCTTACTTGCTCTCTTGATGCAACCGGTGTGTACTACTTTCAAAGCTAAGCTTCAGGCAGCTGTTACTCTATTGACTATCCAATGAAGGTATACGAGTTTAGAAAAGGACAATGTGTTGAAACTAGGGTTAAAGTCGTTAATAAAGAGATGACAGCGCGATCCGAGCATCAACATCAGCAAGACCCACAGCTACCTAAGCTGACAAAGTTTTCAAGTACATGGGTATCGAACATTCACTTTGGGTGCAGTGTTGATGCTCGAGCATGCTTGGAAATGAGTGCTATAAACATAACTTGCTCGAAGTATATTGTGAGACATAGTATCTGACTAACGGAACTCATCAGGTATACCCGGTTACTTATAAAGTCATTGACGATCGGATACCTACCTTACTGTTGGTTGGGAGAAGCAGGGAAATTCATTCGTGCATCAGACAAGTCCTACGAGGAATATTATAGGGATAAACACTTTTAAGATTAAACGACGTTCTCACACAAGAAGTAGAACATCGGTGGTTTCATCAAAGCATACGACGACGCAAAAGATGTCTCTTCATACCACGAATCCCGCAGAGCGTTGTCATGGGTCACCACTTCACGAACTGATGGTGTTTCTATTTCCAAGAATAAGGATGGCGCTGTACAAATCCAGTCACACTTGGTCAATCTGCGATGTCGAAGGTTCCCGTGATGACATTAGTGGGAATGTTTTACATTACTAGATATTTCATACTTGCAACGAGAGCGCTGTGCTTAGCAGATAAAATGACAAATACGCTATCGTGTCATAGAGAGCATTCTCTCGTACCCATATCGTCTTAGGAATGCTGAATAGAATCTTCATGCATCCTGGGACTTTGTCAGTACCGTCAATCGAACATAGCTGCAGATTCTGGAACATACATCTAAGTGAATTCGAACACCCGTAGTCGCAAGAGAAAGGCCTTGAAACAAAACCTATAAGAACGAGTCATAAGAACAAAGCGTCAAGAAATCGACTAGTGGAAGCCCAATGATTTCAACAAGGAGATAAGTGCTGCTTGACGTCGAAAGAACCAATTCTCTACTTAACAGTTACCAAAGCATCGAACTTCAGCGTACTTATCACACGTGAATGAACAACAAAGACAACGTAATGTCCATTTGCAAAACTATTGACAACATATAGAGACAGACAATCTGCGAGTCACGACGGAATAGATATACGTAGTACAAGGTTGAGTTGAGCGTATGAGATAATAGAAGACAATGATGATCGATGTGAAGAAACCACGAGTTCAAGACCTAACCGTCGATGAAAGCAATAAGCTGGGTGGAAAGTAGCAGAGAAAAAAATGAGACATACCAGAAACGACAAGTCCATGAATCCAAGGCCTACACGCTAAGATCATTAGTTATTTGTACAAAAGAGTGATATAGTACACAAAAGCGTACCCAGTCAGCGATTCAACGGTCAAGGCATCCATCACCACCGGCACAACCGATTATCAACGAGCGTGGAGAGTTGAGTCGAGTCGAAGTCGAAGGAACAAACTAAACGTGCAGATTCGCGTAAGACCTAGATGTCAAGACGATCAATTTGAGCATGAAAGAATGGCACGGGGAAAGAAAGAAACGTACGTGAATTGCGAAATAACGATCAGAGAGCAAATAACAGACAGAAAAGAAAGAAGCAGAAAATCCAGTGATCGAGAGGAAGATGGAAGGGAAGAAGGAGCGTGGAGAGGGAGAGTAGGAAGCCGATGATCTCGTTCTTAAGCTTGCCAGGTCTTGCGGTAGAAGTCGGCGTACTTGAACTGTTTCTTGATCTGTTCCAACAAGTACCAGCCGGGAGTACAATAAGTAACATGGTTGCTTGTCGAACCACCTTTGTTATGCCCCGAGTGGAGTTGACCAACAATGTAAGCCTTGCCGTTTTTCGGGGTCCAGACGAGGGATCCGGAGTCCCCCTTGGCGGAGAAGGGTTCGGTGCTCTTAAAGCCACAGTTGTAGATGCCGAGTTCGATGGACTCGACGCCGACCTCATTTTGAGCGAATGATACCAGACCTGCGAAGTGTCCGATGGTGAGATCCGTAGTATTTCCGTCTTTACCGACAACGAAGTAGCGCTGGCCGTCGTTGTCGATCTGCGTAGGGTTGGCGAGGTCCTCTTTCGTAGTACAGTCATAGATCTCAAGCTTCCTCTCCTCGGGAAACTTGAACGTAGTCTCAACGTCATCGCGAGCATAGAACATCTCCATAAGCTGCGGAGCAGAAAACTTGGATCCTGAATAATATCTTCTCGTCAGAACAATCTGGTGAATATGAGAAAGTTGAGTCAAAACGCACCAAGATCCACAGTATTGCCCTCGAACTCCTTCCGAACCTTCGACTCATCCGCTGAGAACGCAGCCCAGTCCGAAGTGTACCGTGTGCCGCCTTTGACGTCGACCGTGATCCGTTTAGCGACTCGAACTTGGCCAATGTTACGGTGAAGCTTCAGGTTCGACCACTCAAGGGTGAACTCGGCGTGTAGAAGTTCGAGATCAGCGACAGCCTCGTTCTCCTCGTCTAGCTTTGATTGAGTCCTGTCGATCGACTTGATGGTCTTCTTGTCCTGTTCCTTCTGCTGCAGCCTTTTGATTTCTCGAGCCCATTGGGCGGCTAAAATGCCGTGATCACTAATGGCTTTCGCGATGTCTTCTAGCCCAGCCTGGAACCGACGACCTCCGCAGACGCGAACATGATTGGGGGCCGCGCCGCCTTTGTGTTCCCAGTCGACGGTGGTGTCCTTACGAAGGACGTGGCAATTGCTAACCCCGAACACCTTATCGCTTGGTTCGCCCTTCTTGTCTTTGTTCTCGTGGAACCACAGGGTTAAAGTGCCCTGGGCGTCGTCATCTTCCAAGTCTCCAGCCGCGAGGGGAACGCCGAGAAGTGGAGAGAGCAAGCGTCGGAACTGGTGCGTGGGATCATCGCTACCAACATGGCCCATGAGGGGTAACCCTGCCAGCCTCTGTGGGACGGCCTCCCGCCATTCCACAACAGCATCAGGGACTCCGTTCGTCTCGAGAAGGCCCAAGATCTCCTGGGAGACTTCATGCGCGGTGTCGGAGGAAGTAGAGCCGGGTCGAACACCGACCCAGATCACAACAGGGCCAAGGCTTCCCTTTCCCTCCTCTCCAGGAGAAGCGTGAGTGAAGAAGCGCGCAGGGTCAACTGATGTCCAATCCTTTGTCCGAGCTTTGACCAGATTAAGGATGGCGGGACCGACAGTGTCCCAGACGATATTGAGAGGGGTGTCGTAGACGCCATAAACGGACTTCACAGGAAGGTTGAAGAATCGACCACGGGGCTTAGGGAAGAGCTTGGTTTCGAAGTCCGACCGGTAAAGTAGTAGCGGGTGTTCGTGGTTTCCAGTGATTCCGTTGTAGTACGAGATACGTTCGAATTCGTCAGGAGTAGGCGTGGGAATGGGATCAGTGGCGTCATCGCTGCCGATGGCCATGGCAGAGAGACTGGGAGACAGCGTAGACGCCTCGGTAAAGGGTAGGGAAACGGGGGAGCCTGGGGAGCTAAGGCCTTTGGATTCATGACCGAAGATAGCCATGCACTGAAGTGCAAAGCGGGAAAGCTCTAAACGTAAGGTGATAAGTGTGGTAAATAAGAAATAAAGATACTCGCTCAGTTTTGGATTCTCTTGCATAGTGGTTATAGCTAGCGTAGCAAGCTTAGAGACGTCTATATAAGAGACGGTAAGCATGGCATAAATGGGCAAAGAGGAATGAACTCGCCCTTTCCAAGCAGACCAGCCTCTTGCAGTTGAGCATCATCAAAAACAAAGCTATAATCTTTGAAGACTCAGCACGAAATAGATAAAGATAGAAATGATGGAATTTACCTTCAGAAGCCATTTTGCGATTATCGATGAAGAGAGACGAGAGCTTTCAGTATGTATCTCAGGTAGAGACGTGGCGTAGTTCGGAGATGAGACAAAACGAAGAGCGTAGAGTGGTTGGGGGGTAAGACAAAGTGACACCACGGGCAAACAACTGTCAAATGAAGTCACAAGGTTTGATGTCAAGTGATTTTAAAAATCAACAATTTATGCACTGACCTGATTCTCGACACTGTTCACCTACACCACAGATCCTGATAACCCTCACACATATACACCTGGATACCCTCTCATTGACACACAGTATCTTCAGCACATTGAAAGTCTTTTCCAGTCTGAGGTAGCAGCAATAGAGGAGACTTAAGGGTCAGCTTGATGCAGAAAAACTCAGGTGGTCGAAGCAACAACAGTAGAGTACTTCACGAGAGGCAGTACTGCAGAACCAAATAGAAGATTTAAAACTGAGACTTAAACAAGCAGAACTTCGGTACAATGATAATTCTCACTATTTTTTTATTTTTTATTTAATTTTTAATCAATGATTTTTAATACAAAGTCTGCAGTAGTCTACTGACTACAGAGGCTTAGTGCCTCTAATAAATATACAAATAGAATAAAATAAAAGCAGAATAGAACAGAAGCAGAGAAAAATATATAGGAAAAGAGGCAGTATAGGGCTGGAGACAAGGTAGGTGGTAGGGCATGGGCATGGATGGAGCTTGAAGAAATGTAACTCAGACATCTCAAGTAGACAAATTATATTAATCACCTGAAGAAATGTAACTACAGGTATTAATGAGCAAACAAAGACACCTTGAGAAACAATGCCCTCACCTCAGACATCTCGAGTAGACAAATGAGGTATAACAATAGTCTATCTACATATATATACCAATCAGGTGTAGTCGGGTGAGTGTATTATAATAGAATGATGAAATAAGATAGGAATGTATCGGAAGAAATGAGAGGTTGGACCATATTTCAACACTCCCCCAGGTTCAACCTATCCATTCAAACCAAGTAGCTCAATGAAGCCAGTGTGAAGTACAGGTGTAAGGGCCATTGTAAAGATGTCTGCAATGTTGTCTCCACTTGCAACTCACTCAATATTGACTTTATTGCATTGAACAAATTCTCAAAGTTGGTGATACTCACTCAACTCGAATGTGCTTTATTTTTACTGCTCCTTTATCACTTCTTGCGATGTTGATGGATGGTTTATTGTCACCATAGACTGTAATTAGTTGTTTGAACTAAATGTCAATTGCTTTGAACCACTCTGTTATCCATAGGGCCTGTTGAGCAGCTCGGTTCAAACCTGTATATTCAGCTGCTGTAGTTGATTGAGCTACGGTTGGTTGACGCTTTGAAGTCCAGAAAACAGGGCCTCCTGCTAGCATAAAGACATGTCCATCTGTTGAACGGCCTGTGTCTAGGCATTTTGCGTAATCAGCATCAGAAAAGGCAAATGGTGGGATATTGGGACATATTAGTGACCCATGATTGGCTTCCATATCAATGAGTTGTTGGGGATGTTTCAAATTGACATAACCAACTGGAAAAATATTCTTTAAAGAGCTTCAGTAGGTGATGCGATAGTGAGTTGTTCCCCAAACATATGCAAGAACATGAGTGAGAGCTTTCCAATACCATAGGCCAGGAGCAGATTGATATCTAGCTAGAACTGAGACAGCATAGACAAGATCTGGTCATGTACAAAGTTGTAACCATTGCAGTGATCCCAGAGCTTCTTGATAGGGTTTATTGCATATATATTGGTGATCTGCTTTAGTTTTAGGTGAATCATTGTCAGAAATATTTATTCCTGGTAGAAAGGGTGTTTTCTTTGGATTACAATCTCCCATTCCAAACTGGTCCAAGGTTCTTTGTGCAAAAATCTCTTGGGACAGGTGCACATTTCTAGTACTGTCATCTCTTGTCATTTACATTCCAAGAATTACCCTTCCCTCTCCCTGGTCTTCAATCTGTTTAATCTCATATATCTCCCCTAGTTCTTTCTGTATCTTTTGTTCTTCTTCATCTGATGAGGATAGTCCAATAACATCATTGGTGTATGTCTCTGTTATTGTCCACTCTCCATTTCTCTCCCAAAATCTGATACATGGGTCAGCTCTAGACTGTATATAACCTAGTGCCTCATATGATCCATCTAGTTTATGTTTCCAGTTGCATGCCCCTTGTATCATCCCATAAATTGTATGATCCAATATCCATACTATGTTTTCTCCTTTCTCAAAGCCTGGCAATTGTTCCATGTATGTCTCAAATCCATTTTTGCTATTTAAATAGGCAGCAACAAAGTCTGCCTGCCATGTCTTTCATTGTTGAATTGCTGAAATTGCAGCAATTATCTAGATTGATTCTAATCTTGCCACTGATGCATATGTACTTTCATAGTCTTCATCATAGATCTAAGTGAAGCCCTTTGCTACCAAGCAAGCCTTTCATTTTACTATATTTCTGCTTGGTCCATATTTGAAAGCAAAAACCCATCTTGATTCAATAATATTTTTCCCAGGTGAACATTTGACCAGTTGAAACACTTCTTGTTTTCTCATGACTTCTAACTCTATTTTCATTGGTTCTACCTATCACAAATGGCCACTTACTGATTTGTGAGTTGATGACTTGATAATCAAAAGGCTCAAAAAAGCAAAGTTTAGACAGTAGCAAAAGATGTTGTTAAGTCTAAGGTTTATCCTCAGACATACAGTTCTTAAATACATGATTGTGGTGGTCTGTGCACCAGAACAGCCTACCACATGATCACTATCTATTGTTCTACATATAGGAGTGCTATTGTTCTTGAAATAG
>Ga0153951_1000313_pt1 | contig 18363 bp, 14 predicted proteins | sample TSNJ035MetaG_FD_102278 | JGI IMG/M metagenome (GOLD analysis project Ga0153951, IMG submission 102278) | Attine ant fungus gardens microbial communities from New Jersey, USA - TSNJ035 MetaG | ecosystem: Host-associated > Fungi > Mycelium > Unclassified | place: USA: New Jersey, Wharton State...
CACAAAGTCCGGTAGTCTTCGTGCCATATTTAGCGATAATACACTTGCTTGGAGTTTCCGTGCACGCAGTCGAGAAGAGATGATGGAGTGGTGGAATGACATGAGGATGCTGTGTGCCAGATATCTGGTTGCCAGTGAACAAATTGAGAGGGATGGGCCTGTTGAACATGCTGTGAGATCAGCTGGATATGATGACGCGAGCGAAGATGGCAGCAGCATTGATGAGGAAGTTGACCAGTCTTATCACGAAATCGCCGTCGCGACGAGGCCGTCTGGATACGAGCACGACAAAAGATATTCTATTATGAGTTCTCACGCATATCCCGTAAGTCGTTATATCTTTTTCCATTTCCCTCCTAACTTGTCAATCAATTATAGAAAAAAGGTAAATCTACGGTGTGTCCATGGTATTCATGCTTACTTTACGTCAACAGCCTCCAGTCCCATTCCTCATACAGTGTACGACTCCCTTCCTGCACCTGCCGTTCAAGACACAATCCCTCCCCAAACCACCGGTGCATCATACGAAGCGTTGGCCCATACACCCAAAGTCATACAATCTACAGGCTACGTTCCAGATGAGTTAGCACTCGAAACAGGGTACACTGAAAATACCGTGCACGGTTTCGAACACACTAGTGCAAGTCTTCTTCCGGTTCGCATGTCAGATCCTTCGGGTCTGAGGACTCATAGTCCTCGAGGCTCGCCTCGTTCTGCTTATCCCATTGCGAATGGCTCTTTCGGTCCTCAACCTGGTGCTTCCACTAGTCTGAGGTCTCGTAATGGAGTTGCGAGCCCAGTTTACGCCGTTGGGACAACAGCACCTCAGTATTCCGCTGAAGGCTATGGAGAGGCTGCATCACCCGTTTTTCACGAACAGGATGCTATGGCCGCGGAGCCGGTGACGACCTTGTATACGGGTGAAGCAGAAGACTTGTATGCAGCTCGGGTCTAAGTAAGGTATTTGCTTAATCTAATCTTGATTCTCACATTGCATCTCTTTGTAATTACTAACCTCGAACTCGAGATGTAGTATCTTCTTGGATTTGCCCTTTGCCCAAGGGCATCCTGCTATTTATACTATTCTTATTATTCTTCGTTGTGTAGCTGTAACTTTGCCTTGTAGCATCTCGCTATTATTATTCTTCATTGTGTAGCTATAACGTGTACTTTCAAAGGCTCTTATACTAGTATAATTAGTAATCTGTCTGATTAATCTTTATCGGGAGTGTTAACGTTGCTTTGTATTCCTTCTCCCTTGTCTTCTGAGTTTGAAGGAAGTGCCACTGTAGTAGGCTTTGTGAGGATGGCAACGTGGTTGGTTGGCCTTGTGCAATAAAGGTGATTTACATCTTCACCATCAATCATACTTTGCAACACTTGGGAAGATAAAATCGGACATTGAATGTACCTTGTTAGGATGTCTGCAGTTCACACTAGGAGGGCGGTGGAACAAAATAGACTTGTTGGTGATTACGGTGAAGTAGTAGGATGTAAACCCATTACGAAAAAAACACATGGACAATGGTCGAAATGGAGATAGCATATCAATTCTTTGTGGCGAGGATGGAAATTGAGTGAAGGTTTGCTTCACTCAGCTCCGATTAATTTCATTCAATTCCTTGTCTGTCTAGAACTTTTTGCAGCGTCTGATTGAAGATGGGACATCAAAAACGTGGTGTGAATACAAAGAATGCAAAGACTTTGGTTGTTCTCAGGTTCTGGAAGCGGTGATCACTCGAGGTAGCTTGGAAGTTTGTATAAAAAAAAAGAATTTTTTTTGACCGCCCAAGTGGGTATGATGATGAACGCATAGAGACGGCCCGCAGTATCTCCTTCCAGAAGACCTTCCGTTCGAAGCGTGTTACAAAAATAAACGACAATGAAAGAATCGGAGGAGGGGGAGAAGGTGTGAAGGGAAGGGAAGGGAAGGGATAGGAGGGAACAAAAGATGAAGTCAAGCCTCGTGGCTTTAATCATCATCGGGGAACTCTTCAAAAAAGTTTACATCGTTGCACATAGCGCTTGTTTGGGGCGTTCTCAAGTTCTTCACGTCGTACGATATGATGTAAGTACTTTGGGATGGGGATCACGGACGTTTGAATACTGGTATTGCCGAAATGAATAAGTTGACATTTCATCTCTAGCAAGAGCTCAATTGACCCCCGATCTCAAATTGACATTGGCACTGCCTTGGCGAGTTTTTTTTACACAACATATTTTTCCCATCCCCGCCCCCCTATTCCCCTCAGCAGCAGCAGTAACCGAAAACGACCGATATCTTGAGTAATCTTACGAGAGCAACAACTTTCATTGTTTCCTAAGTCTGGGTTGTCAATTTGAGACCCCAGAAATCCTATTCTCACGATGCCAAGCCATAAGGGAAAAAAAACCGTGATCACTCAAAGTAGTGCACGGCTGCATGGCATTTAGATAACGTGTTACAGGAAACACGAGGTCCAAACGTCTCGTAACATGATCGTATCTCGGCAGTTTCGATGACTTCGAAGCGGCGGCGTCTAGATAAGCGCCCTGAATCGCAACCTCTTGGAAGTCGAACTAACACCCTTCGAGATACTCTTGGATTCAGTGAATTAATATGAACTTTGGACACCAAATCAGTCCGTCATCCGCCTTTACAAGTTGAATAGCTAAACCCGCCACTTTTTGCCGGCTTCTACTGACTTTTGATATCCATGCCCTACGACGAAAGAGCGGATTCTATCTAACCACCTTAGTGGATCAATTTTGAGGGAGGTTTATTTTTTGCAGAAGGTATGATCTTATTCCAAAACACGCCTAGTTCGACACAGTAACATCAGGGGAACAATCCATATGTTGGCGGATGAAACATGCTCGGTCAGCTTACTACAGATTCCATACTATTGGAGACATCAATTATTGATCGATCCAGGAAGATGGCTTGAAGATGCATCTCAACTCGTCCACAGCCGCAAAAAAAATCAGTAGCTGGAGAAGAGTTCGACAAGCCCCTTTACCGAACATCTCTCTTAAAGGGGACTGAAAGCGATGACCGCAAAACTTACTGATCAACTATGCCTGATATGTGCTTAGCTTAAGTGATGACATCCCGGACTGGTGCGCCGGATTTCGGTGATGTGTCGATTTCTATCTATGCGTGAGAATCTAGAGAATTAGTCCAAATTGGTTTGATCTCCCATGCGAAATAGCGCCACTATGAGATCTTTGTAAAAACTCCGCTAATTGGGGGTGCTGGACAAAGAAAATAGATTTCAAAGACGATTAGGGTGAAGGCATAGCGTATCTCGGGTGATATTATGATTTCCGGACAGAGTGATGACAGCTCGCCACTGGCAAATGGATAAAAGTCTTCTGCGATTGATTTGTCTTAATAACTGGACAGCTTGTACATTACATGAGATGGCTAGGTGAAAGATTTTACAAAGCTCTCCGAAAGTGTCGGCATCTTTTTTCTCAGAAAATACAAAGGCAACTACAAGGTATAATAGGTGCAAAAGTAACAGATCATGAGCATTTGGCTCATGTGATATGGTGCAATGGTACTTTGAAAACAGGTTCCTGAGTATCCAAAAGAGGCCAATGCAGTCATTCAGCAGACACATATTGTTGGCTTAAGACGGAAGAATGGATGGGGCTGTGAAGATATCTTGGTGACTACTCACCATGCCATTGTCAGCACTCTATCAACATGGTCATCGCTGTGCTGTCCGAACAGACTTGGGCAGCCATCGTTGCATTTCGCCAATCTAAAGGGCTTGGTCACTGAGTCCATCGATTCATCTCCAGAACAGAATGATTGCCAGAACGCTGGAAATAGCTGTCGCATATTGGAAATATAAGTTCACATCAGCACCGCGCAATCCGCTACCAGTGTTTTCTATGATGAAGTCACGTTGAACAAATTCAGGTCGAATAATTCACCTTGCCAATGGACACAGAAATCTTCATCTCTTTCTTGGCCTCGGAGAATCAGTCATCACGAACTCATATGGCTTGAAAACTATTATAGGAAAGGTACTCTACTGTCGTTTTTTTCTACCCAATGAAAGCGGATTCCTGCATTGCATAACATCTCCAGATTCTACGATTTACACTAATCTGACCTCCCACAACACCCACTCAGGAAACACAACCTGAACGACATGTGGAAAATACGGGAATACCGAATCTACGGAGGGAAATCTGTCAATCCTTCGTTGTGGCGCAGGTTTCGTTCTTTCACAAGCGACGGCCACATGGGACAAGTTTTTTGCTCTCTGGTAGTAGTGCAAGATCCTGCGGATAAAGAACGAAAACTTCGGATCCGTGCTGTGCTGGGAGCCGACTCGTGAAGGGTGATAGAAATCACCAGAAATCTTCACAATGGATGGCCAAGTTCCCACAGAAAACTCCCGAGCTCATCGGGGCGGCTAAGCAGAAGATTTTTGACGCTGCAATCAATATCGTGTGGCGGCCAACTGAGTCGGTGGCCCAAGCTGGATGAGATGATAGTTTGGGACTATCAAGATTTGATACTTACGCAAAATCGGACAAGCGGAACGAACTAAATATAATTCCATCAGATATTGAGTGGATACCTCCATCTTATGCAGAGGTATACAATTCAATCAATTATTACTGGAAATGAACATTCAAAATGCTACAAGAACAGAGTCTTTTTTAATAATGCGGTGTACGTATACAGTCTGCGGTTGCAAAAACAAGAAAATAGGAAACCTCCGCCCGTAGATTGATTCAGTCGGGTTTTAAGCCGGCGCACGCCGGAGGACAGACAAAATTTACATCCCACGGCACTATTATTGTATCCGGATGGCGAATCGGATTGAGAGTGAGAAACTTCTAAAGAGAGCATGCCGATTTGTGGGCGCGGCCCCCGCGCTCAAGGAGATGAGTCAGCATCCATTTTGCAAGAACTTTAGTGCAACGCAGAAAGAAACAGTGATGAAATTAACTAGGTTCAATGAATCAGCGTCAACCAACGTTTGTACTTCTATGAAACTTGACTTGAAGTGCGAGGCAGGTCCAATAAGATCAGGAAAGACCTACCAGTCACCATATTTGTCATACAACATAGACTCGACGTCCAGGTTAGTCACTCAAGTCTTCTAGCGTTGAAGTGAGTTTCCGGGGGCTGGAATCATGATGATTGTAAAGTAAGGCGCTCGAGACAACGAATTCGGGAGTTCGCAAGAAGCGGATAACGAGGGATCTCGTTGAAGGTGTCTGCGAGGGCGATGGGGTAAGGCAGGGTAATGAATTCCAATTTTGGACAGTATTTCAGGGAGATCTCCTCCCGATCAGGGCTTCAAATTCGGTGGTCATGTAGCGAATAGAAGGTACTGCTGCCTTTTTCGGCCACTCAGATTCACCTCATGTTTATAGCCTGCCTTTTCAGCTGGATCCCGAACCTTGTTTCCTTCCCCACCTAACGCCCAACCTCCTCCGCTTTACATTTCGCCTGTGATACCTCTCACTCGTCCTTCCGTTTCAGAGAGCATAATATCGTTGTTGCCATGCCCGCTGAAAGGTCGAGGGGATCGAGAAGGACAGAATCAGATGGTGAGATTGAATTCGACTGGCATTGACCCACTGACTTGCGAAATATCCAAGGCCAACGCCTCGTATGGAATTTGCCTATTCAACCTGCTGACAATTCTGGCATCTCCTTTGCCCCCAACGTTACTCCAGTTTCCTTCACCGATGTCCCTCCTCTCCGGGTAGATTCCCTTTCACCTGAGGTCATCATGTTTTCCCCTTCCGATGATAGTTCTTGTGCACCCCGTCGTCACTCAAAAAAGAAGCCCCGGAACCACATCCCTCGTCCGCCAAACGCATTCATCCTTTTTCGCTCATCTTTTATAAAAAGTCAACACGTTTCGACAGAGGTCGAGACCAACCATTCGACATTATCAAAGATCATCGGTCTGACCTGGCAGAACCTGCCCGAGGACGAACGACAGGTCTGGCATGACAAGGCGAAAGCAGCACTCGAGGAGCACAAACACAATTTCCCAAAGTATGCCTTCAAACCGACTCCGGGCAAAAGAGGGGGAACGGGGGAGAAACGCAAAGTCAGAGAAGTGGAACCGAAGGACATGAAACGCTGTGCAAAGATAGCAGAGCTTTTGGCTGCCGGGATCAAAGGACAGGAATTAGAGGCAGCCATGGTAGAATTCGACAAGCACCATGTCCCCGAGTTCGTCACACGTTTTGAAGTTCCCATTACTGCCACAACGTATCGCCGCTCATCGTCCGCCCCGATCCCGGATACCGAAAATTCCAAATCTAATCAGTCTTTCTTTTCAACTGTCACTAGCGCCAAGCAGATGCGCGCACTGAGCACTTGTCCTGCACGCTGCCCGACACCTGAAATAAGAAACCCTGCAATGCCTGAAGAGCCGCTGCCCAAGGAGGAATCTTCGTTTGTAAGTCCACCGTAACCCCGTTTTCGGACAACCTGTCGGCTTACGTACTACATCAGGATTTCACTTCGTTCTCCTTCGACCAAATGGTGTCCCCTCTCCCCACTGTTACTTGCGATCCCCTGTCCCCATCGACAACAGACTCCTTTGCTTTGAGCACCGGTACATCCCCTATACCCCTGGATACCGATATCACATCTTTCCTTAATGAATTGAATCAGTGCATGACGCCTACCTCATCCGATTTTCTTCACAGTTCTTCTCCATCTCCCTTCAGTGGAGTCTATGGAGGATGCTCCGAAGACCCAGAGCAAAATATCTTTGATGCCTTCCCTTCGTACCAACCATGCGGGCTTGACCCAGGTCTACCCAATGAATCTTATCTTACCCATGACCTGGATTTCTCAGCGTTTTATCCCACGGATCCGATTCTCGACGACATAGATTTTTCTACTCTCATGAACCTCATTTGTGTTCCTGAATTCCAAATTTGAGGTTTCCTGACAGGTGAATGTACGTTCTGATTGTTTATATTGTATTATTATTGTTTTCACTCTTGACTGTATCATACTTGGCACCACGTATGGGATTCCCATTGACTCATCTATGGTGTATAGGCTTTGTGTGTCACATCCCCGACTTATCACTGTTTATTCTTTCTCACAAAGTTCAATCGATAATACAACACAAAGTAACTAGTATTGTTGTTGTAGGGTTTATTTATGAATGAATCCAGTATATCGTGCCTTGTCACGGTATTTTACAGCTGCTTTGTCTTGCGTTCCTCAGAAAGAGAACTCTTAGAATCAATTACCAAGCGTTTGTTGAGAATGCTTTTATGGCTAAGGTAACTAACTGTTTCTGCCAGATAGTGTTGCCAATATCAGTGACAGACCTGGTTGGTTGAACCATTGGTTGTGACATAAAGAAAATGTCTGGTGCTTAGGACCAGATGTGAGCAGGGATGTCTATTTTGAGACTTCTTTGAAGGTGAGCGATTGTATGGTTGATCTACTATTTTGAAATTCATTGGTTTTCAGCTGCTAACCCTCCTTTGAGGCTGAGGCCACCCATCTTTAATAAGAGAATTGATATTTTTGATGCTTCAAATTCCAATGCAGCATGTCTTCAACTAGTATGTGATTCACCCGTACTAAATCCTGCAAACCTTTCTGAGAACACGACACTACCTGTTGTATGACCGGGGATTTAGATCACCTAGATATGAGAGCGGCTTCCAGGAAGGAGCATTTTCAATGGTAGCCCAGGCCATGGAAAGGGCTGGCCCCAGTTCCCTGGGTCAATTTCTCCTGATAAATCTGCCTTAGAGAACTCCTTTGATATGTGTCAACTTCGACTACCGCCTCGGCCCTCTTAGATTTTCTCAGGGCGTTGAAGGTGAATTTACAGAAAATTATATCAAAATTTGAAGAACTAATTGCAGTGCCCAATTATTTTATTCAAAGCGAGGGATGAACAAGCACTCAATCTCGCTCTCACAGACAAGTTAACCACTTTCAAATGGATACAAAAAAACATCGGTGCTTTTGGGGGTGACAGAAACAAGGTACGTGGTTCGAGAAAATCCAGGTCATTCTACTACTGAAGGTGGTTTCTCTTCAGGTTCAATCTTTGGAGAAAGCGCAGGTACCATCATGAGCTCGGTTTTCCTCTTAAATTCTGGTTTTCACGGGAGCCGTGAGTCCTTATTACTTCTTCTATGACATGTATTTGAAGAGCAGCCCGCCTACATCACACAACAGGGTGAGCTCTAAGCCTTACCTTTTAGGTGAGTCTTAGTGGGGATGAAAAATATATTTACAGTTATTATCCGTACTATTCTGCAAAGCTACTTATCATTATCTCTCATGATGTTCAACAGTCTTCTGATTATCATTTGTAGATATTGGGGTCTAGTTCCCAGGCGACTTCGACTAATTTTGGTCCTGAGCACCGTCAAGTCGCCTGGGATAATCGTTGCTGGTGTCGCATCTTGTTCTTCCTTAGCTAGGACTCACCTTACATCTGATTGAATACGAAATTCTGACACAACCGAGATTTTTTCCGGTCCCCAGACTGCGATCAGTGAAGCACCCGAGAAATTTGCCTTTGGTCCTCCTATTGATGGACCAGGAGGACTTTACCCTGGTCAGGGAATTTTTCACAAAATTGCCCTTCATCAGTGGTCTTGAAAAGGGTGCTTGATTAAATACCGTTTCAAGCACTTTGGAAGAATTATAATTTTTTCTAGGCACATTTTTCTGCCCGCGACAATCAATTCGAAGGCGCAACTTCAGGCGTTCTTTATCGCAGATTTCTTTCTTCTCATTGTTTAACCTTCTATACTACAAAGGACGGCCGACAAAATTGTATGCTTCTGCGATTCATACGATCATTTATACTGTTATTTTCGCCCCTTGGAATTATAATGTCTGATCTACAGATGGAGACATGGGGTTCACGTCGCAGCGGAGGTTCTTGTAGAAAACATCTACTTTTTCAGATGTAAGGACATGGTGTTACTGACTCACTCAGCCGCAACCTCAATTACCAGATCTCGTTGGGGGTAAGTCGACTTTGAGAATTATCTTCTTTGCTTTGATGTCAGTTCTTACATAGTCTCGAGGTTTATGGTGAACCAACCGATCAACCTGCTTCATCGTTGAGGACAACTAGAACAAATCTTCTGTAAGCCTGATTCATGACTCTGAAGGTTTACTCTGGGAACAGTTTACCCCTCAAAAACAATGGATCATCCATATAAATTACTGAAGATAAATTCCGTTCAAAGCAGATAGACTTTGCTGATTAAGAAATGTTGTCAGAGCTTGTAATCAGCACTCTGGAAAATCAGCACTAGCTCATATTTCTTGGTCTAGTATAGTGTTATCGGCTTGACTCACCAAAAAAGCGTCATACTTTCACTATTCACTTGGGAGACCCTCTTTACATCAAGTAAATTTGGCCCGAGCTGTTTGAGCCGTGCGATTATGAACCGTAATGCTTTCAAAACTCTGACTCACGATGAGAGGCAAGGCTAATTTCTTAGAGCATAGAGGAAAGCTGGGAGTCAGATATCATTACAAAAACCCTCCTATAATTGTTAATAGCGACTTCATTCTTGAAACGATGTTGTAACTGCGCGAGTTTCCAGTTGCTAGACCTTAGCAGAATAATTCAAAAATAACAACCACCACATACCCATTCTACACGAACTGGAGTTTCGTACCTTTGATGATGTATTTATGCTAAAAGGAACTGAGCAGGAACATTTCAACTTCTTTCTATCTCTGACATTACCATTTCAAGATTGTTTTGATAAACGTCCTTGTTTTTTGATCTTCCCACTCCTACAATGCACCACAATGGTCACCTAGTTGCCGTACATCCCCTCGGCGACCAACCTCTTCTCTCGTTCACAGGTGGATCTAGGGAGCCGACAGAACCTATGCCAAAACTTTGAGGCAATTAGGAAGCTGCCACGGTCAATGGGGTGGTGCTTCGATGTAACCATGATATGACACTTGTGAGAATCAATTGCAGCTAACATATAACTAGTCACAACGGTGATTCACTTCATCTGGACCCGAAATATGTAGTCCTTCGCTATTGGGCCAGCCATGCGGTACGGACACCGAGTTGTCCCGAGTTGAGCGCGCGTTCTTTCGATGGGGCCTGGTTAAATGCTGAACAGATTTTAGAACTAAGTGATGCGGCTGTTGACTGTTTTCTATCACCTTGCTTTCGTTAGTCTCAAATCTGCGCGGGCCAATGCACAATCAGTTGTCGTTAATAGCGTCACTCTCGATGGCACGACTTATGTCAACAAGGTTAGTATCATATATTTTCTTAGGTCCCAACTGACTATATCTCTGTGCATTCTAGGGCTTGGTTGCCTTTGGCCTTATTCCTTCGGATTTCAGGGATTCGACCGGCGATACAATAGGTGGCATTGGAAGCGCAATTGCTCTAAAGCCGAATACATGGACCTCTAGTAATAGTAGTCAGTTCAATGGTACTCTCATCGTCCATCCAGATAGGGGATTCAATATGTAAGTGGTGGTTTTAGGATCTTGGTGACACTCCGCTCACAGGTGTTTGTGACCGACCAGCAACGGAACAATCGATTATCAAGCCCGCCATCATGAAATTGACTTCGTTTTGACTCCATACTATGACTCAAAGAATCTGGATTACCCTTCTGCTCAGCAGACTCTTACGCTTGAGTACAAGAAGACTGTACTTGAGTTTGACGGACAGAAGACGACTAGCGGATTGGACCCCGAAGGCGTTCGCAACCTCTCCGATTCTACTGCATTCCCCGGTCCATTGCCAATTGTTTCAAGTACGGATGACCGCTTGGTGCTCGACGTAGAAGGAATCATTGCAAACCCTGATGGATCGTGAGTGCAACCTCAGTTCCACCACAATAAATCTAAATTCCCGAGTGAACAGGTTCTGGATTAGTGATGAGTATGCACCAGGAATATATCGTATCTCACCAAGCGCCCAGGTGGTACAAGCACTGCCGATCCCTGAAGCCATAACGCCTCTGGACAAGGATGGAAATCTCTTTTTCACTTCAGATGATGACCCAAAAACAGGTCGAGCCGGTAATCAAGGTGAGGTTTGATAGCAATGTATCTTGCTTTCAGTCATCCTCACTTGATCTTGCTATCAGGTTTTGAGGGTCTTACAATTGATCCAAAAACTGGGATAATATACGCAATGTTGCAATCTGCCACCATTCAAGATGGAGGAGATGACAAGACAACTTCACGCTATACTCGACTTCTGGCTTATGACGTCCAGGGAAATCAATCCACCCTTGCTGGAGAATGGGTTGTACCGCTGCCCCAAAGTTCGAAAGGAAAAACTAGAGCTTGCAGCGAAATTGCCTTCGTTGGAGATGGAATATTCCTTGCCCTTTCCCGTGACGGACATGGTCGTGGTGATGACGGTGGCGATTCTAAGTCCAAATATAAGAATGCTGATTTATTCTCCATTCGCCAAGCGACTGACATCCATGGCTCCAAGTTCGATGATCCTTCAAATCCAGTCGCGACAGACGGTAAACTCGATAAATCAATTGTGCCTGCTACATACATCTCTTTTGTCAGTTTCATCGACGATGATCAGTTAGCCCGCTTCGGCCTGCATAATGGTGCATTCCTCAGTCAATAATATAGTGGAATTATGACTGAAGATTCTACAGACTCACCCGATGATGAAAAGCTCCTTAATGCCAAATGGGAGTCATTGGCTATCGTACCTGTCGGCGATGCCTCATACCCTGACGATTACTTCCTTTTCACCGCCGTATGTCATCCAATTGAACTGCATATATTTCCAGTAGATTTACTTGTCCTTTAGTCTGATAACGATTTCATTAGTATTCACGGTATTTCTCTTGGAAAACCGTTTGATGCTGGTCTTGATGTTGACAATCAGTTTTTGGTATTTCGTGTTACATTGCCGGGAGCGGCGTTGAAACCATAAAATAGCGTCTCACGGGTCTCCATGGTTGTTTTTTCATCTTCGTATACCAAATATAACCGTGCACAATATTTTTGACTATTGAAGCCCATTTTATTGGCCTAATATATAGCTGGTGGTCATGACGTTCCCAGAAAATCTAGCAAGTGTGTGAGTTTATCGACTCAGTAATGTGACACCTGTGGGACTATCAGAAGCCCATGACCTTCCAAGTTTGAGCAGCTGGTACTTGGATCATAGGCACGGAATGTGTATGTGTTTATCAGAAAACTCGCTAATTTTCTAATATTGTAATTCAGTTACCAAATTTCCGTGGTCTCCGCTGCCATGTTATTGGGTCTGTATGAACTTCATCCGCTTCTTATTCTATTTTGAAAAAGCATGAGCGTGACATATGATATGTCCAAAAATGTAATCGCAAATAAAGATTTCATAAAACGTTGGCTAAATTCTCATCTTTTCTGGGACATGAACGTGCGTCAAATTGTTGTGTTTGAGTATCAGGCACTACATCAAAATCATGTTTCATCTCTTGGTTGCCAAATGTTTATTAGTATATAAGCAGTGTACTCCCTTTCGTATTCGTAATCCGTTTGTGACCTTCCCGTTTCAACAGTCTGAGTCTAAGGTGCCTGTACTCATAAGCAGCGCCTGCCTTAGTTCACGATGAAACTTTCAGGGAAAGCCAGCCTCACTCTTTTTCTGGCATCTACCTTGGCAACGGGGAAAAATATTCCTGTGGAGCCAACAGAAGTCAATCGCGTTACGCTGAATGACGTAACTTATATCAACAAAGGTCTAGTTGGCTTTGGTCTGATTCCTTCTGACTTCCGAGAATCGACTGGAGACACCTTGGGTGGAATTGGGAGTGCCATTGCACTCAAGCCAGGTAGTTGGAAACCAGGCAAGGACGGCCAGTTCAGTGGAACCCTTTATGTGCATCCAGACCGAGGTTTTAACGTGTGCGTGTCCATCTTCAATATTCTTCTTTTTGGCTCGTCCGACGATTAACGTAGCGATTCCACTATCAACTACCAAGCGCGTCATCACGCAATTGACTTTGTGTTAAATCCATATTATGGTTCCCAAAACCTCAGCTTCACAAGCGCTCAGAAGACCCTCTCTCTCAAGTATAGGAATACTGTCCTTGAATACGACGTGAACTGCAAGACTACAAGTGGTCTCGACCCTCAAGGTGTACGAGACCCATCCCTCGACCGTCTATCATTCCCTGGACCGCTGCCCATCGTTTCAAGGCATGACGACCGTCTGGTCCTTGACGTTGAGGGCCTTGTTTCTAATAAGGACGGCTCGTGGGTATCATTCCCATATGCTCATGATAAGGATATTATAATAATTTGTGCCCAGCTTCTGGCTCAGTGACGAGTACGCTCCTGGTATATACCGCTTCTCAAATGATGGTCATCTTTTACAATCCATCCCTTTGCCCGATTCTGTACTGCCCAGGGATGCGGCCGGAAACCTGAACTTTACATCTATCATCGATCCTGTAGCTGGCCGCTCGGCAAATCAAGGTCACCAATGGCTCCTTTGATCTAGTTACCTCATTGATGATTTTATAGGTTTCGAGGGCTTAACGATTGATTCTGCGACAGGAACACTATATGCTATGCTGCAATCGGCTACTATTCAAGACGGAGGGGCAGATAAGACAACTTCTCGCTACACAAGATTATTCGCTTTTGATATCAAGGTACTACCTCCTCGCCTTGTCGGTGAATGGGTTGTACCTCTCCCATTGAGTAACAAGAACCACACAGAAGCATGCAGTGAGATCCAGTTTGTGAAAGAGGGTGTATTCTTCGCTCTCTCACGAGATGGAGATGGACGTGGTGGAGGTGATAACAAATCCAGCTATAAAAACGCTGATCTTTTCTCTATCCATGGGGCAACTGATATCCATGGCAAAAAATTCGATAATCATCTCAATCCCATTGCTGTGAACGGCACACTTGATCCATCTATCAAGCCCGCAGAATATGTGGCTTTTATCAGCTTCATCGACCCCATACAACTTGCTCGGTTTGGTCTTCACAACGGTATGCCATTCACATTCTTGGACGATGGTGTTATTTAACCACCGTGTAGGTTCTCCGGATGACCCTACTCTTTTGAGTGCAAAATGGGAATCTTTGGCTCTGGCACCTGCTGGGGACCCGAAATTTCCAGATGACTATTTCCTTTTCACAGTCGTGAGTGCAGTGCCACCACTCAGCTGAGATGTATTAATCATTGAATGACCAAGTGCGATAATGACTTCATGAGTACCAATGGTGTGTCTCTTGGGGAGCCATTTGATGCCGGGATAGACAACGACAACCAATTCATGGTCTTCCGTGTGACTCTCCCGGGATCGCCTATCAAACACGAGTTTTAGTTTAATACTGGCTTGTACATGGTTTCTTGGTGAATCAATCTGCGTATCATTCAGCTCAATCTAGATGTTCGCTGATTATTATGGGGATATGTACGTACGCTGGTGATTTTATTGTATCTGACATCAACATTGAACGATTATAATATTGATCTCATCATGAGCTGTGAGGTCTTGCATTATGACATCCCTGCTGATGTAGAGCTTTCAGTGCTTGAAGTAATTCTAATAGCTGCCACTTACTATCAGATAAATGAATTTGAGTTGCTGCTCAGGTAACAGTCCTTTTACGAGAAAGCTCCAACTTTAATGCATGCTTCAAGGGGCAATCTGAAGTCGTTTGTTTGACCACAAGAGTAATTTTATCATTCGGAGAGATGTACCAGCACATCGCCTTGTTCAATATATCAATATATTCCTGAAGTATGACTCCATATCTTTCACCTGAATTAGGTCCTCAGTATTGTGTAGTAGGCACCTCAGCCTTTGATATAGTTTGCTCATCCATCATCGCTTTTCTCTTCTAACAAGACCACCATTTTTCATTGGCTTTGCAAAAGCATATAGACAAGGAAAAACATGTATTACGGATTGTAAGTACAGTTGGTTGACCTTTTACATGTCCTCATTGAAAGTACACGAGTTTTGGTATATCTACTTGGAACTATGTCCAGAGTCCTGCGCAAATTGACCTTTCAATCCAATTCCTGTGTTGTATATCTCAACTTTTCAACTGGTACCAAGGCCATCATAGGCTAGGCTCAATTGGATGCAAATGCGGAGCCTCTGCTAGCACAAGAAGTTTTGTCTGGTGTTCATTAGGATAATTAATGATAGGAGACCAACTCCGAGTTCATCCCTGGAGCGTCGATTCACCTCCCGATGCTTCGCAATACAATTCGCATCATGTCTATAATTAGCGTCATCTTTGTCAGACATGGCAAGCGATGTTCTCATCTGATAAGACAGCAACAGCTGGCTATATAAAGGCTATGAGCTTCACCAAATTTCATTCCCAGGTTTGGCAGTCCCATATATGCCTTCCACCCTCATTGTATCGGCACTAGGTGCACTTCAAGCATCAGTTTCAGTGCTGATTACGCTCGGCTATGGGCTGATTGCAGCCCGATTAGGTATGGTCCGGGAAGGAACTGCACGAGACGTGGCCTCATTATGTCGAAACATATTCCTTCCTGCTCTACTCATAACTGATATCGGGAGTCAGCTTGATCATCGCAATGTCCTCAATTACGCACCCATTTTCACGTGGTCAATTGCTTACACAGCGGTATCAGTCATGTTGGGAAAGACTGTTGTCCACCTGTTCGGATTACCGACCTGGACAGTCACGGCGGTCGCGTTCAACAATTCTACATCTTTACCACTGCTTTTGACCGGAAGTCTACTAGAAACTGAAATATTGGGTGAACTCGCTGGGGGTGACATTCGGGAGACGGTAGCACGAGTGAAAAGCTACTTTCTGATTAACAGCTTGGTCTCAAAAGTTCTTACATTTACCATTGGACCTACGTTGTTTGGAGAACAAGCTGCCACAAAATATCCACCAATAGAGTCTGACGAGGAGACACGTCTACTTTCCAGGTCTAGTCCTACATCTTCAACAAATGTGGACGTGATGGACATGGATTCAAAAATTTTCCAAAGGTTCCTCAAACAGGCCAGCATCTTTTTGAATCCGACAACATGGGGCGGAATCGTCGCTATCATTGTTGGACTTGTTCCCAGCCTACATCATGTCTTGTTCGCACCGAGTAATGAAGGTGGTTTTCTAAATGCATGGTTCACGTCAAGCCTTCGTAATATGGGGGCATTGTTTAGCGGGATGGAGGTGTGAGTACTTGTTTCGATGCATTGAACATAAAAACTAGACAACAAATCGTTTATTCTAGTTTCATTGTTGGTTCAAAATTATCAGATTCATTTAATGCACAAGATGGAAATTCCTCACCAGTGCCCCCGAAACGTGCAGTGATCACCATCATCATCATTCGCTTTTTCATCTGGGCAGCTATAAGTATTCCAGTCATTTACTTACTTGCGACAAGGACACAGCTCTTAGGCGATGATCAAGTTTTGTGGTGGAGTATGATGCTGATGCCGATTGGTCCACCTGCGTTAATTCTCAGTGTATTACTCGAGATCATTAGTGCTGAGCCTAGGTCAAAAATGATGGTAGCTCGGGTGCTGGCATATTCGTATTTGGCAACTCCTCTTATGACATTTGCGGTTGTTGGTGCATTGTATGCCACGAAGACTGCTCAAGAGTCGAGATGGTGAAAGAGATTTTATTACGATATTTGTATGACTTCGCCGCATATGTAGACAAGGGCACATCCCAGATATGCTTGTGCTTTATACTAGACCGCAGCGCTACTGGCAGCTCCATAGTGGAGGACGAACTGGTGAGCTTAGGGAGCTTGGCGAGGTCATAGTTGCCCGCGGTTGTGGTCATGACCTTGGCCTCGCTGAGTCTTGAGGAATAGGAACAGAGAACCTCGACCCCATGAGCCGATGGGCGTATCATGGGGTTTGGAGCCTTGTGTAAAAGGAGTTACGGGAGAGGTAAAAAAATCATGGATGATTGTTCAGTATTTGATTACTTTACTTCCTATTTCGTGAAATTCATTCCATACTCTCTGACTGGTCAGTCTGCACTCCAAATTTGAATATGGTTCTCTCGTATCGTAGTGATGATGAACTACTTGTCATTCATATCTCTATTCATGTGGTTTTTCAAGATAGTAAAACAAAGAAAGAAAGACTGGGAGATTCCTGATACTAGGTTTATAAGGATTCAACTGACTAGTAATTTTTCTCCCCGCTAAAATGCACCCACGCACGCCGAAGCAGTATTGGACTCATTGACTAGTCAGGACGACAAAACCTATCCCTTACCAACTGAAAAAGACCTGCAGGTCTCATTAGAATCCCATTTTCCCGTCTATATCGAAAAAATCCGCACTGTGGTATGTGTCTGTATACAAGGTCATAGTCGTCGAGTTAGGCACAAGCGCCAAGCGGCCATATCTAATCCTTCTCAAAGCCAAGCGATGGACTACGTCAAGGTCAAGAATTGAATTAACACGACCTGTAGGGCTTCTTTGATATGTCTGGGTAAGTTCAGATATCTAGGCACTATCGTGCAATCGTAAGCATTTTTTTCTTTTCCTTTGATGAATACCATTACTTTTACAATGCAATTTCCAGCGGTTTTGAGAAACATTAAAAATGGGCTCTCATCATTGTCCACTTGTTTGGGAAATATATAATAAATGTGGGGAACGGGTGTCACCTGCCCTCGAATGGACTGACAATAGCCACATTTGTTTGATAAACGAAGTGCAAGCATTTTTGTTATACAATCAGCGTATGCAGATAATACAATGAAAATCCGCTCAGAAAATACCCAAGACTAGAAGCTCTTGGTATCATCATGAATTGACAGCGTTAATCTACCTCCTAGAGCTTGAGCAACCTTGAAATTTTCTCTGTCAAGGAACTAAAGTCCCTCGCAACATCGTGGAATTTAGCGACTCCACAAGACTTGCTCTCAAATACTGAACCATTCCAGATATAAGCTGGAATTTCGAGCTACAGTGAGGGCAGTGAAACTCAGACTTGTCATGCGTAGGTGATTGCAAGTGTTGATGAGCCTATCAAGGGTCTTGAACGTGCTGTGGCAGGGATAATATTCATAAGCGTATCCACTGAACCCGTTCTCGTTCGCCGACCAAGAAACCAATCGACGCTTGAAAGTCTTTCCCCTGAAGCATTGTGCATTTTCTATTTACCAAGGTTTCTGCTCTCGTCATGCACACTTTTGCCAGAGCTTCTTCACTGGCAGAATTATGTGAGAAGATAAAACACCAATAGTGAACTGCATTGCTAGTGAGATGGTTGTCGAGGACAGCATTACTGATAAAGCTACGATTGCAGCTATAGCAGTAAGTCTCGTCCTCAGCATCCTCAGCGTCATCTGAATCGGACAAGCCGACGACAAATCAGCATCTGAGTCAGATTAGTGTG
>Ga0153951_1000316_pt1 | contig 18109 bp, 13 predicted proteins | sample TSNJ035MetaG_FD_102278 | JGI IMG/M metagenome (GOLD analysis project Ga0153951, IMG submission 102278) | Attine ant fungus gardens microbial communities from New Jersey, USA - TSNJ035 MetaG | ecosystem: Host-associated > Fungi > Mycelium > Unclassified | place: USA: New Jersey, Wharton State...
GCCCGTTCGGTTAACGAAACGATGTTCATTGCAAGAACATTGAAAAGGAGGGCAGAGGTCCTGACGGCACGCCGCGCACCTGCCCTGTTCGCTCCGTCATGCAAATGACCGGGCATCATTCAGAGCCACACATATGACGCGAGACACTTCCCCCCACCCTGCCGCCCAGCCCGCCACGTCGCGCAGCCTCGTCGAAGGCCTGGTTTACGTTTTCGAGCAGGTCATGCCCGACCCGTTCGTGCTGTCCATCTGCCTGACGTTTTTCGTCGCCGCGCTCGCGCTGCTGATCGCGCCGACCGGAACGCTGCCGACGCTGCTCGATTCCTGGTACACCGGAACATTCGGCATTCTGGGCTTCGCACTGCAGATGATCCTGATCCTCGCGACCGGCTACGCCATTGCGGAAGCCCCCATCGTGCAGCGCGGACTGCGCGCGCTCGCGGCCAACGCGAATACGCCGACGCGCGCCGCGCTGCTCGTGTTTCCGGTCGTCGCGGTGGCGGCGTGGCTCAACTGGGGGCTCGGTCTGATCGTCGGCGCGCTGCTGTCGCGGGAAATTGCACGGCGCGTCGATGTCGATTTCGCGTGGCTCGTCGCCGGCAGCTATTCGGCCTGGTCGATCTGCAACAGCGGGCTGTCGAGTTCGATCGCGCTTTCGCAGGCATCGCACGGCAACGCGCTGAATCTCGTCGAGAAAGCGACTGGCCACGTGGTGCCGCTCGGCGAAACCATCTTCGCGCCGTTCGTGTTCGTTCCGACCGTGCTCGTCGTGGTCGTGATGACCGCGATCTTCATCAGGATGCATCCGAAAGCCGAGAACGTCGTCGCGTTTCGCCAGAGCGGCGAGGAAGCCGCCGACGCACCAAGCGACGATCCGCATGCTCGCGCGAGCGGTGCCTCGTCGCTCGCGGCGCGCCTCGAACGATCGGTTCTCGGCACGCTGCTGCTGCTCGCGCTCGGCATCGGCTACCTCGCAATGACGTGGCACAAGGAAGGCTTCGATCTCGACATCAACAACACGATCCTGATCTTCCTGCTGATCGGGCTCGCGCTGCAGCGCACGCCGATCGCCTACGCGAATTCGATCCGCCGCGCGGCGCGTCAGACCGGTTCGATGCTGCTGCAATACCCGATGTACGGCGGCATCATGGGCATCATGAAGGGCACGGGCCTCGCGTCGATGATCGCGAAAGCGTTCGTGACGATTGCCTCGCCGGCCACGCTGCCGTTGTGGAGCTATCTGAGTTCGCTGATTATCACGCTGCTCGTGCCGAGCGCCGGCGGTCACTGGGCAGTGCAGGGTCCGTTCGTGCTGCCCGCCGCCATCAGCCTGCACGCATCGGTGCCGCGTACCGCAATGGGCGTGGCGATGGCCGAGAACGTGTCGAACATGCTGCAACCGTTCTGGGCCGTGCCGATCGTCGCGATCGCGGGCATCCGCATTCAGCGCGTCATGGGCTATACGGCAGTGACGTTCGCCGTGTCGCTCGTGATCTATGCCGTGGCGCTGTGGCTCGTGCCGTAGGTGCCGTGGGTGCTGTAAGCGCCGCCATCAATGCAATGGCCTCGCTCGAGCGAAGCCATTGCCGTTAAAAAAGGCCGATGAAGCTATGCTTCATCGGCCTTTTCCTCTTCTACCCTGGCAAGCGCTTTTACATCTTCATGACGTCGAGCAGCGTCTTCTTACCGTCCTTGTAGTCGTACAGCGAGATGACGCCGTGCTGCAGGTCACCCTTCGCGTCGAACGTCGTTTCGCCGGTCACGCCCTTGTAGTCGGTGCCCGACACTTTCGCGAGCACCTTCGCCGGATCGGTCGAGTTAGCGCGCTTCATCGCATCGACGACGATATACACCGCATCGTACGTGAACGGTGCGTCGAATTCGATCGGATGGCCGAAGCGCTTCACGTACTTGGCCGCGAATTCCGCGCCGCCGTTCATGCGCTCGACCGCCATGCCGGCCTGCGAGCACACCACGTTGCCTGCCGCCGGGCCGGCGAGATCGGCGAGGCTTTCCGTGCAGACGCCGTCGCCCGACAGCATCTTCGCGCGCAGACCGAGTTGACGCGCCTGCTTCGCGAACGGACCGCCGGTGGCATCCATGCCGCCGTACATGATCGCGTCGGGATTCTCGCCCTTGATCTTGGTCAGAATCGCGCGGAAATCGACGGCCTTGTCGTTGGTCGCATCGTGCGACATCACTTTCAGGCCGAGTGCCTTCGCGGTCTTTTCGAATTCGTTCGCGAGACCTTGACCGTATGCGGTCGAATCGTCGACCACCGCGACGCTCTTCACATTCAGGTTTTTCGCGGCATAGGTCGCGAGCGCGGGGCCCTGCTGCGCGTCGGTCGCGACGACGCGATAGGTCGTCTTGAAGCCCTGCTGCGTATAGGCCGGGTTCGTCGACGAAGGCGAAATCTGCGCGATGCCCGCATCGCTATAGATCTTCGAGGCCGGGATCGATGCGCCCGAGTTCAGATGGCCGACCACCGCAACGACCTTGTCGTCGACGAGCTTCTGCGCAACCTGGGTCGCCTGGCGCGGGTCGCCGGCGTCGTCCTGTGCGTCGAGCACCAACGTGACCTTCTGGCCGTTGATCGTGAGACCCTTCGCGTTGATTTCCTCGATCGCGAGACGCGCGCCGTTTTCGTTGTCCTTGCCGAGGTGGGCGGAGCCGCCCGTCAGCGGGCCGACGTGACCGATCTTGACGATCTGGTCCGCATTCGCGGTGCCCACCATGCTTGCGAATGCCACGACCGCGGCGCTAACCGGCAACAGCTTATGAAACTTGAACGACATACGACACATCTCCTCTTTGCTTGCCAACCGGCTGGTTGGCGTTCCTGATCCTTCCGAATCCATCGCCATGCAGCAATGGATAAATCGAATCGCGGCGCGTCCCGCGCTATACGCGGGAAATACACCGGCAGCCGCTATTTTTGCTGCAGCACGATAACGCAAAACCGCCGGAAACGACAGGCTAAAACACAAACGGGCTTGATGCGATATCGCCAAAGCAGTATCGCCAATACTTTTTTCAGTCTGTTTTCTGAATTGCCGCGCTCGAGAAAGCGTTATCAAGCGTCACGAAAAGTGCGCGAGAAATGCGGCCCGGATAGCGGGCCCGCATGCGGTGCTTCAACCTTTGGGAGACGTCACGAGTTGCAGCGGCGTCTCGATCAGCGTCGACAAGTCGCGCTGCTTGCGCCGCTCGGTGACCGCCCGCAACGCGAAGTCGATACCGAACACGGCCTGGCGGTCGGCGAACTGGTTCATCGTGGCAAGCACGCGGCCATCGGCGAGCAAGGGCTTGATCGCATCGATCGCGTTATAGCCGGTCACATAGACGCTACCGCTTCGGCCCGCGTCGCGAATCGCATCGACCGCGCCCATCGCCATGCTGTCGTTGCCGCACAGCAGCGCGCGAATCTGCGGATGCTCGCCGAGCATTTTCGCGGCCACGTCGCGGCCCTTGGCGTAGTCCCAGTTGCCGGACTCCACCGCGACGACTTTCACGTTCGCCGCGTCCATCGCATCGCGGCTGCCGGCCGTGCGCTGCTGCGCATTGGTGCTGACCGAAATGCCCTCGATGATCCCCACCTCGTCGCCGGCCTTCAGGTGCCTGGCCAGATAATCGCCCACCTGCTTCGCGCCGTTGCGATTGTTCGGCCCGACGAACGGCACGGAAATGCCGGCGGCCGCCTGCGCCGCGTCGTCGAGCGGATTGTCGATCGTAATCATGATGACGCCGGCCTTGATGCCGCGCGCGACGACGGCGACGAGCGCCTTCGAGTCGGTCGGCGCGAGCACGATCGCATTCATCTGCGCCTTGATCATGTCCTCGACGATGCGAATCTGCGCGGCCGTGTCGGTCTGTTTGGCCGTGCCGTGCAGGGTCAGACTCAATTGCGACGCGAAGTGCCGCTGATAATTGCGTGCGGCATCGACCATCGAGACCGTGAACGGGTCCGACATCGACTTCAGCACGAGCGCGATCTTGCGCTTCGCGCCGGGCAGCGCTTCAGCGCATGCGTCGCTCGCGAAGAGGGCGGGCAGGCCCGCGAGTCCGCTTGCGGCCAGCGTACCGGCGAGCAGTATGCGGCGGCGCAGGTTCGGCGTCATCGCGTGGCTCCTTCGCTGCGGCCCTGGCGTATCGCGGTAGCGCGCGCCTTCAGTGCCGATGCAGGATTATCGTGGCGCCGGCCGTGCCGGTATCGTCGCATGCTCATTGTGCGTCCTTCAGGGCCGCGAGGCTCGCGGCAATTTCATCGAAGAGCGGCCTGCTGTCGATCTCGTCGCTCAGGCAGCGCGCCTGCAACGCCGCGAGTTGCGCGACGGCGGCGCGACGAGGCGGCGTATCGGGCACTTCGCACCGCTCGATCAGTTCTTCGAGCAGACAGCCATAGGCCCGCACTTCGAGCCGCTGCAAGGCCATGCCTGAACTTCGATCACCGGCATCATAAAACGATGCCGCGCCGAAATCGCCGAGCAATGCATGCCCCGCGCCGCCATGCAGGATATTGTGCGCGTACAGGTCGCCATGCATGACGCCACGCCGATGCAGATGACTCGCGACGTCCGCGATGCCGCTTGCAATGCCGAGCACGGTCGCGAGATCGAAACGCGTGCCGTCGCGATAGACGTCGCGCGTGCACGACTCGAAGCTCGGCGGACCCGCGAGGTTGGCGAAGCACGGATCGACCAGTTCCATCACGAGACCGTGCGCGCCCGCCGGATGATCGACCACCTTGCCGAGCACCGGAATCAGGTTCGCATGGTCGCGGCCGCGAATGCAAGCGGCCATTTCGCAGTCGGGCAACCCGTCGCTCGTCACCGCGCCTTTGAAGAGCTTTACGGCGACCGCATGCGGTTCGCGCTCCGGCGCATCCGCACGGCCGGCAAACAGCGAGGCGCGATGAATCACGCCCGACGCGCCTTCGCCCAATGGCTGTTCGAGCTTCAACGCGTTCCAGCGAATCGCGCGGATCGGCGTATCGATCAGCGCCGCATTTTCGAGCGCCATGCCAAACGGATTGCCCGCATAGGCGAGCCATGCCAGGCGCGGCAGACGCAACAGCCAGCGCGGCAAGGCGTCGAAGCGATTCGCCGCGAGCCGAAGCAGTTCGAGCCGCGAGCACGCGGCCAGTTCCTCGGGCAAGGCGCGCAAGCGGTTGCCGGCCAGCATCAGCTTCTGCAATTGCGCACAGCGGCCAAGCTCGGCGGGCAAGCGCTCGATCTCGTTGTCGGTCAGAATCAGCCAGCGCAATGACGGCGGCAATGCGCGGCCCGGCACGGTACGGATGCGATTCGCCTTGAAGCCGATCATGCTCAATTGCGCGCATTCGCCAAGCACCTCGGGCAATGCGGTGAACGGGTTATTGGATGCGAAGAGAATGCGCAACTTGCGCAGGCGCGGCAGATCGTCGGGCAACGTCGAGAGCACGTTGTTCGAGAGGTCGAGCACTTCGAGCGTATCGGCGAGATCGAAAATCTCGCGCGGAAATTCGCGCAGGCCGCCTGCCAGCTTGAGCTGGCGCGTACCCGCCAGTTGCCCGGCCCGCAGTTGTTCTAGAGTCGTAATCACGATCGAGGAGAAGAGATTCGGGTAGCGCCGCGCGTCGTACCGAAGGTATCAATTCTACTGAGTCGCGAGCCGTCTGCGGTACAGTGACATGATCGTCGTATCAAATACGGCCATGCAATGCGAATGAAATAGCAACATCTGGAGCGCCTTCGGACAACGCGGCGAGCACACTGCTCCATAACGGCGCGCCTTCTCGCGCCGGTCGGCCCGAATGGCCTCACCCCGTCAGGAGTCAAGCAAAGTGACTTACACATACAAATTGATCGACTCGCCCGTTGGGCAGTTGAAGCTCGTGGCCAGGGGCGATTGCCTTGCCGCGATTCTGTGGGAAAACGACAAGCCGAACCGGGTGCGCCTCGGCGAAATGAGCGAAGCGGGCGAACACCCGGTGCTCGTCGAAACCGAGCGGCAATTGCGCGAGTATTTCGCGGGCACGCGCGACGCGTTCGATCTGCCGCTCGATTTTCAGGGCACCGAATTCCAGAAGAAAGTGTGGCAGGCATTGCTGACGATCCCGTTCGGCCAAACCCGCAGCTACACCGAGATCGCCCAGCAGATCGGCAGCGTCAACGCGGTGCGCGCGGTGGGCGCGGCCAACGGCAAGAATCCGATTTCGATCGTCGCGCCATGTCATCGCGTGATCGGTGCGTCGGGCGATCTGACCGGCTTCGCTGGCGGACTCGCGAACAAGATGCTGCTGCTCTCGCTCGAAGCGGGGCAGACTTCGCTGGAAGCGGCGGCCGATGAGGCAGCAGATGCAATGACAGATGCCGCAGCGAAGGCACGGCCGCCGGCGCCGAAGCCCGCCTCCACGCAAGCGGCACAGGCCAGGCAAGACAGCGCGCAGCCTCAACCCGCGCGCCATACGGCGAGCCGCGGAACGCAGGCTTCGTTGTTCGGCAACTGAGCCCGACGCATCCCGCGTGCGGCTGCAACGGGCGATAACGGGCGATAAATCGTCCGCGATGGACGCCAGCGGCGGCGCATGCAGCACCTATCCTTAAGATGCCATTTCGGCATCGATCGGGAGGACGACATGCGGATGCTTCTCAACATACAAATACCCAACGAGCCATTCAACACGCTCGTGCGCGAAGGCCGCGCCGGCGAATTGATCGCGCAGATACTCGAAGAAACGAAGCCCGAGAGCATCTACTTCACCGAGCAACGCGGCAAACGCGGCGCGGTGGCGGTCGTGAACATCGACGATGCCTCGGCGATTCCCGCACTCGCCGAGCCGTGGTTCCTGAAGCTCGACGCCGAGTGCGAACTGCGCATCGCGATGCTGCCCGCGGATCTGATGAACGCCGGACTCGACGGGCTCGGCTCGAAATGGAAATAACGGGGAAAACCGCGGCGCGCTCCGTTTGACGACGCCGACGGCAAGACGCAACTCACCGCACCGTCGGCGCGGCCATCCCTCAGGCGCGCTGGGCGGCCGCTTCCAGCAGCATCGAAGCGGCGGCGGTCGCCGCGACCTGGCAGCCGAGCACGATATGCTCCTCGGCCGTGTCTTCGATAAAGTCGTGGCTCACGCCGCCGATGCTCGGCACGAACATCATGCAGGCGGGCATACGGCGCGCGATCACCTGCGCGTCGTGCGCGGCGCCGCTCGGCATGCGCAGCCATTGCTCTGGCGCGAGCGCTTCGGCGGCGCGCGCCAGATGACCGGCAAGCGCCGCATCCATGCTGACGGGCTCGATCGGCTCGTCGATCTTCTGCCATTCGACGCTCACCGCGTGATGCGCGTTGAAGTCGCGCACGAGTTCGGCGAGCCGCTGTTCCATCGCCTGCAGACGCGCGGGGTTCGCGTCGCGGAATTGCAGATACATGTCGGCCGCGCCCGGCACGACGCTCATCGAGCCCGGGTCGAGATCGATGCGGCCCACGGTCCAGACCGTGTCGGCATCCGCAAGCTGTTCGAATGCCTCGTTCATGCGCGCGATGAACGCCACGAGCGCCGCGCCCGCGTCGCGGCGGATCGCCATCGGCGTCGTGCCCGCATGATTGCGCTGGCCCGTGAAGCGCAAACGCAACTCATGCATCCCGACGATCGTCGTGACGACGCCGATCGATTTGCCGATCGCTTCGAGCCGGCCGCCCTGCTCGATATGCGGCTCGAAATACGCGACGTGCCGCCCCGCTTCGAAATGCGCGCGCGGCCGTCCCGCGAGCCCGGCCGCCGCGAGCACGTCTTCGAGACGCTCGCCCTGGCGGTTCGCCGCGCCGCGAATCGCTTCGTCGACCGCCTCGCCGACGAAGCTGCGGCTGCCTAGCAGGCCGGAGAAGGTGCCCTCTTCGTCGATCCACGAGGCGACGTCCACCGCGAGATGACGCGTTGCCTCGTTCTCCGCGAGCGCGCGGGCGATCTCGAGGCCGTACATCACGCCCAGCGCGCCGTCGAGCCAGCCGCCGGTCGGCTGCGTGTCGGTGTGCGAGCCGACCAGCAGCGCGGGGCCGCCGTTGCGCGAGCGCCCGAACACGGTTCCGACGCCGTCGATGCGCGCCTCGAGCCCGGCTTCCGTCATCCGGCCGACGAGCCATGCGCGCGCCGCCAGATCCACCGGCGACAGCGAGAGCCGCACCACGCCGGGACCGGTCGCGCCGAAACTGCGCAGATGTTTAAGGTCGGCCATCAGGCGGGTCGGGTTGATGTTTACCACCACGTTGTTATCTCCTGCGATCGGATTCATGTCGTTACTGCTTCCATAGCGGCTGTTTTGCCGAACGATCACGGCCTCACTGGACCGGCGCGGCGTGCCTGGTGTGCCCGGCGTGCCCGACGTGCCGATAGGCGGCTCGCGCTGCATCTGCATGCATGTGCGGCGCGCATCGGGCTTCGCCACGCGCTTATCTGCGTATGTCGAGCGCCAGCGCCGCCTCGCGAAAATCGCCCGGCGACATTTCGTAAGCGCGCCGGAACGCGCGATTGAAATCCGACGCGCTATTGAAGCCGAGGCCATACGCGACTTCGATCACCGGCCTGTGCGGATAGCGATGCAACTCGTCCGCCGCTTCGCGCAGCCGCCGGTTGCGAATATACGCGGCGAGTCCGCCCTCCGGCTCGAACAGACGATACAGCGTGGGCCGCGAAAGCTGCGATACGGCGAGCACCTTGTCGATCGTCAGATCCGCCTGGCCGAGATGCGCGTCGATATAGCGGCGCGCGCTCGCGAACATCGCCGTGCGCGCCGCCGCGCGCGCGTTGCCGGTCAAGCCAGTCTGCCTGCCGAAGGCCGCGGCGATCAGCATCGCGCAGCCGCGGAGCGCCTCGTAGGCGGCCTGCGGGCTCATCTCGGGCAACGAGCGGGACAGCTCGGCAAGATGTGCGGGAATCATCCGCGCGAGCGGCGAATGATATTCGATCACGCGGCCATGAATCGACGCCGCCTCCGGCAGCACCGCCTCCACGATCTCGCGGGGCACGAACAAGGCCATCACGCGGCATGGGCCGCGCGTCATCCACATCGGCTGGTTCAGATCGAGCGCGAGAATGCCGGGCACCGTTTGCACCGCATTGCGCTTCGGATAAAGACCCGTCGCGGTTTCGACCACGCCGTCCACGGCCACATGAAACACGAACTGGCACACGTTGTCGGTGGAGATGCGCGCGACCGCGCGCGTTTGCTCGACCGGATCGGTGCGGCAGTCCATGAAAGCCATGCCGCCGACGCGGTAACTGTCGATGCTGCCGCGAAAACCGTCGGCCAGTTGCCGGCGCGAGATCGGCACGTCGAGAAAATGGCCGACGCGCTCGCGCCACGCGGGCAACTGCAGGCGCGCGGCGCTACCGTAAGTATCGAAGTGGCTATAGTCGCAAACCGGAGCGGCCGCGTAGCCCGTTGCGGAATCGGTCGTCAAGATGTCCTCGCGTGAATCGCGTGAGGCGCGGCGGGATGCCCTGCGCCGCTCCCGCCTGCCCCGCCTGCCCCGCCTGCCCCCAGTCTGCCGCTGAACGGCGCTAAGCGCTCATTTCCACAAGGTGCGGCCGAAGAACGTCAACGTACGATCCCACGCCTGCTGCGCCCATACCGGATCGTACTGCGTCGCCGCGATGCGGCCCGGTCCGACGGCCGTTTCGTTCGCGAACGCGTGGCGCGCGAGATAACGGTGAAACTCGAGGTCGACGTTCGCCTCGCCGAGCTTCTTTTCGAGCGCGTCGACGGTTTCCGCCGCGAAGAATTCGTCCTGCAGAGCCCAGTGGCCCATCACCGGCACCTTGATTTTCGAGGCGTCGAGATAGTCGAGCGGCGGGAAACCATACCAGACGACGCCGGCCGCCACTTCGGGCACGTTGCACAGCGCGAGCAGCGTAAGCGCGCCGCCCATGCAAAAGCCGGTCACGCCCACGTTGGCCGCGTGCTGCTTCAGGTACTGCACCGCGCCGCGCACGTCCTGCGTGGCGGCATCGCCGAAATCGAGGCTGCTCATCAGATGGTGCGCCTCCTCTTGCTCGACCGTCGACTTGCCGCGATAGAGGTCGGGCACGAGCGCGAGGTAGCCGGCCTGCGCGAGACGGTCGGCGACACCGCGAATCTGCCCGTTCACGCCCCACCATTCCTGGATCACGACGACCGCGGGCGCGCCCTCCGGTTTCCGCGGTTTGGCCAGGTAGCCCTGAAGTTGCCGGCCATCGGGACGGTTGAAGGTAATCATCGAACCTGCTGGCTGCGTCATGGGTTTCTCCTCGGATAGACGAAACCGGTAGCATAGCGCCTGTCCCGCGAATCCTGCGCTATCGGCTCCCGCGCTTCAAACCGGCGCCTCGAACGGGCGTAGCGCCGTTCAATTCGGCGTCTTATCGACTCCGTATCGGCGCCTTATTCGAGCCGGCCAATATCTGGATAAGCAGAAGAACTTTTTTACAATTAATTTAGCCTCATTCGTACCCACAAATTTCAGGGCTGACGTTATACTTGTCGCCATGCTTTCTGGTTAATACCCCACTCGCCAGCGCCATCGGCCAAACATGCCGTCCCAGCCTGACGAGGGAAACCGCGACGCGATATTCATACGCTCCGGTTTCCGGCTCGAAGTCCCGTGCACCGTGCCCTGCGCCGGTTTGTGGGCATGTCTCTCAGGTTCTGGCAAACATCCTCGGACGCCAGGATCTTTAGGCCGACACATCGTGTCGGCCTTTTTTTATTCCGCAAACCTTGTATTTACGGCAATCTGTCAAATTCCTGCCACGCAAATCATAGTTTCGCCAAAAAATCACACGCGATATCTCAAAATTAATACGCCCGGTCCCCGCCTATCCTGTTTCCCACATTCCAGAAAATTTAAGCGCTTTTATCTAATGATTGGGTAATCAGTGAATAAAACCCGCTGTATTGCGCGGCGTGTCAGAACCGTTCGAGCAGGCCGAATTGCACGCCCGCGACCGGCGCGCCCGGATAAGCCACCGGCAGTCCGGTCACGTTGACGCCGCGCAGCGTAAAGCTTGCGTCGTCGTGATTGGCGAGATAAGCGGCGCTGACGTAAAGCAGCAGCGTGGGCGAAACGTCGTATTCGAAGGCGGCGCTGAACTGGTCCGCGTTCGCGCCCGCCAGCGTGTAGTCGCGTACGTGCGCATAGCCGAGCGAGGCGCGCGCGACGGCGGAAAAACGGTACTGCGCCGACAGCGATCCGCCCGCGCCGTGATACACCGGCGTGCCGCCGTCGCCGTTGAAGAAGGCGAGCCACACGCGCAACTTGCCGAAGCCGTAGCTCGCGCCGCCGAGATTCGCGCGCAGCGCGCCGGCGCCGTGCGTCTGCTGATGCGCGTACAGCACGTGCAGTCCGTCGAGCCGATAGGATGCCGTGACGTAATAGCCGTCGAGGCCGTTGCCGTCGTCCTCGGAGGGATCGCGCGTCGCCATCATCACGGTCGCGTCGAAACCGGCGATCCGCGGCGACAGATAGGTGAACGCATTGTTCGCATACGGCGTGATCTTCGACAGATTGTTGAGCCCCGAGGCGATCGTGCCGGCGCCGAACGCGTCGAGACCGCCCTTGAACGGGATGTAGATCGGCGAATATTGACGGCCCATTCTCACTTCGCCCCACGCGCCACGCGCGCCGATCCACGCCTGCCGGTTGAACAGCGAACCGGGCACCTGCAACGAGCCGTCGGCCGAGCTGAAACCGTTTTCGAGCGTAAACACGATCGCCGTGCCGCCGCCGATCGGCTCCGCGCCATGCAAGCCCACGCGCGAACCGCGATACGCGCCCGAATCCATGCGCGGCGTCCAGCCGGAGCCGGGATCGGTGATTTCGATGCTGGTGTCGAAGACGCCATAGAGCGAGACGAAGCCGGCGTTCATGTCGGCGGCGGCCGCCTCGCGCAGGCAAGGGAGCAGCAACGCGGCGCTCATGGCGACGGCCCGGCCAAACCTCGCCGCATCGCGTTGGCGCCATGCGGCCGCGAGGATCGTGCGGGCCGTCTTGAGCAATGAAGCCGGGGCGTCGTGCAGGATGAAGTCCTCCGCGGACACATATCGGACATATATCGCGAGCGAACTTACCACGTTCGGCCAGGTTCGACCATGTTCGGCACGCATGGGCCGGCGCCTTCCCGCACGCGCAGCGAGACCGGCCATTTTTTGCCCTCCCCGTGTCTCTTTTCGTTCAACGAATAGTTTCGATTAAGGGGAAACCCGTATAATCATCAAGAGGTCAGACAACTAGCATTGCACGAAGCCGCCAAGAGCCCGACCCGCCCGCCACCGCGCAGCGCCCACCCGAACCGCCTTCTGCCCGACACGTGAATTCCACCGCCCCCGCCTCCGCCCTGCCGTTTCGCAACGCCCTCCTCGCGATGCTCGGCATCGGTCTCGTCAACATGCTGGTCGCGCTCGACCAGACCGTCGTCAGTACCGCGCTGCCGTCGATCGTCGCCGAACTGCACGGCTTCGAATACTTCGCGTGGATCGCAAGCGCCTACCTGCTCGCCTCGGTCGTGACGGTGCCGGTGTTCGGGCGGCTCGGCGACTACTTCGGCCGCAAGCGTTTCGTGATCGCCTCGGTCATCACGTTCACGGTGGCGTCGGTGCTGTGCGGGCTCGCCAACGACATGCTGTTTCTCGTCATCGCGCGCGGGCTGCAGGGCATCGGCGGCGGGATGATGGTCGGCACCGCGTTCGCCTCGATCCCCGATCTGTTCCCCGATCCGCGCACCCGCGTTCGCTGGCAGGTGGTGCTGGCCGCGGCATACGGCATCGGCACGGCGGCGGGGCCGTCGCTCGGCGGCTGGATGAGCGAACACCTCGGCTGGCGCTCCACGTTTCTCGTCAACCTGCCGGTCGGCGTGGCGGCGCTCTATTTCACCTGGGCGCATCTGCCGAGCTTCCGGCGTCCGCAACAGGACGAAGTGAAAATCGACTGGCTCGGCGCGGCGCTCGTCGCAGCCGTGCTCGGCGGCTTGCAGGCGTTGATCGAAGGCGTGCCGAAGCATGGCCTCACGACCGGCAACGTCGTGCTCGGCACCTGCGTGGTCCTTGGCACGGTTGCGCTGCTGATCTGCGAAAAACGCGCGACGCACCCGATCATTCCCCTCGACCTGTTCAAGGACTCGCAGCTCGTCACACTGTTCACACTCGGCATGCTGTCCGGCTTCGTGATGTTCTCGCTGATCTTCTTCGCGCCGCTGCTGCTGCAAGGCGGCTTCGGCCTCTCGCCGCAACAGGCCGGCCTGCTCGCCACGCCGATCGCCGCCTGCATCGCGCTCGGCAGCCTGCTGAACACGCGCATCGTGATTCACATGAAAAAGCCCACGCGGATTCTCTCGATCGGCTTCGCCCTGCTGATGTTCGCGTCGATCGCGCTTGCGTTTGCCTATCCCGATACGCCGCACGTGCGCATCGCGCTGCCGATGGCCGCGGTCGGCATCGGGCTCGGGTTCATCCTCAACAATCTGAACGTGTTCGCCCAGGAGATCGCCGGGCGCGAACGCTTCGGCATCACGACCGCGCTGCTGCAATCGACGCGTATGGTCGGCGGCATGCTCGGCACGAGCATCGTCACGACCGTGGTTTCGCATCACTACCGCAGTGTCGTCACGCGCACGATGAGCGTGCTCGGCGAGCCGGCCGCATCGCAATGGCAGCCGCGTTTCGTCGATCTGCGCATTCTGATCGACGAAGCATCGCGCACCCGCTTGATCGCCGATATGAAACCGTCGGGACTCGACACGCTCGCGCTGATCGATAGCGCGCGCGATGCGCTCGTGCAGTCGATCCATCTCGGCGTGTGGCTGACGGCGGTGGCATCGCTCGCGGCCGCGCTGCTCGTGCCGCGCATTTCGCACGTGGTGTTTCACAAGAACTGAGCGGTTCGGTTGCGATCGGCGAATCGCGCGTGCCCCGTTCGAATAAAAAAGCTCCCCGGTCCGGATAAGGGCGCGGGGAGCGAATGGGCAGGTCGAAGAGGCCGGATAACGTCTCGCCAGGCTCTCCGTCGCATCCCAAGGAGATGAACGTCAGGGGAGCCTGCTCACTGAACCGTGGCTTTGGCTCGAAGATTCTTCACCATTCTGTCGACGAGTTCGGCCTGTGCCTGCTGGTACAGCATCGGCTTCATGTCCTCGAACGAGGGCACCTGCAACGGGCGGGTGTCATCCACTTCTATGACGTGAAAGCCGTAGCCGGTTTTAACCGGAGTCTGCGTGTATTCGCCCTTGTGCAAATGAGCCATCGCGTCGGCAAACGGTTTGACGACCTTGCTGGACGTGACCCAGCCCAGGTCTCCGCCGTTATATCTCGAACCCGGATCGACCGATTCGCGAGCAAGGTCCGCGAACGATGCGCCCTTATTGAACTTCGCAATGATGTCTTTGGCTGCGCCTTCATCCTTGACGAGGATATGGCGGACTTTATATTCGGTACTCCCGCCTTTCGCCTTCATGTCGTTGTACATCGCCCGCAATTGATCGTCAGTGACAGGATTTTTCTTGAGAAAGTCCTGCATGTACTCCCTGACGATTTCAGTCTCCCATGTTGCCTGAGCCTGAGCCAGAATCTTTTGCCGGGCCGCCTCGGCGCGCGCCGCGACGTCCGGTTGCCGGTCGAAGCCGGCCTTCTGCGCCGCCTGGAAGATGACTTCGCGGCGCACCAGTTCGTCGCGCACGTGGTCGGTCAATTGCGGCGAATCGGGAAAACCTTGCGCATGCGCCTGTCCAATATACAAGTCGGCGTCTGCTTGAGAAACCGGTTTGCCGTTGACGGTGACAAACGGCTTTTCCGCGGCACTCGCGGCCAGGGGAAGCGTTGCACCGAACACCAGTGCAAGCATCCATCGTGATAGTACTTTCATTCGGCGGACCACTCAGGTTGGTTCGAGCGCTTATGCCGGAGTCCGAAGGAGCATCGGACTCCGGCGACTTACGCAACGTTAAACACGACGTTATTGCGTAATCGTTCCCGCAAGCGTCAGGCTGCGCGACGAGTTACCGACGTACACCGAATAAGAACCGGCCGGGGTCGTCCACTGCTGCGAGTCTTTGTTCCAGGTGCTGAGCGGATGATTCGGCGCGGCCGGATCGATCGTGATGGACACCGTCTGCGATCCGCCGGCATTCAGACTGACTTTCTGGAATCCCACCAGACGCTTGGGCGGTTCTCCAGCCGAGCTCGGCAATGCGACGTACACCTGCGGCACTTCGGCGCCCGCCACGGAACCCGTGTTTTTCACGACCGCGGTCACCGTGTACGTGCCGTTCGCGCCGGAACTCACGGTCGGGTTGGTAATCGTGAAGGTCGAGTACGAGAGGCCATAACCGAACGGGAATGCCGGTGTCTTACCCATCGCGTCATACCAGCGATAACCGACATTGAGTGCCTCGGAGTAAGTCACCGTCGCGCTTCCGTTGATCGACACGCCGGGATACTGATACGGCGTGATCGAATCCATGAAGCCCTGGCCGACCTGCGGGAACGTCACCGGCAGCTTGCCGGACGGATTCGCAACACCCCACAGCAGATCCGCCACGATATGCCCGTCTTCCTCGCCCGGGAACCACGTTTCGAGAATCGCGCCCGGTGCGGACGTGCCGCCCGTGAGAAGCGAAGGATCGAGAGCCTCGGCGGCGCTGTCCTTCAGCACGAGCACGGTATTGCTGTTTGCTGCGACGATGGTCTGGAGCAACGCCAGCGTGTTGCTGTTCTTCGCGGTACTCGAGGTCGTGATCGAGTTCGACTTCGGCGCATACCAGTCGAGCGTATTCAGGTATTTGCCGGTGTCGAGCGTCAGGCCCGTCGAGTCCGTAAATGTCGCCTGGTCAGCGCCTTCTTCCGACATGGAGCCGGCCATGAAGATCACGGCATCGGCGCTGGTCGCCGCTGTCGTCACGGCCGAGATGGACGCGGCCGCGCCATCGATCGTGGCGGTCGAATTGCTGTCGTCCACGAGCGCCAGGTGAACCGTTGCGCCGGTGTTCCCGAGGTTGGCGAGCGTGTCCTTGATGCCCTGCACCGGCGTCACCGTGTACAAGGCGACGACATCGGAGCTGCCGCCGCCGGAACCCATCGGGTTGCCGACCGAGCTGCCGCCGGCCACGGCCTGCTGGGCATAGACCTGCGTCGCCTTGCCGACCACGAGCACGTTTCGAACCGTCTTTTTCAGCGGCAAGGTACCGTTGTTCTGCAGCAGCACGGCGGCCTGCTCGCCGATCTGCTTCGCGACCGTACCGTCCGCCGTCGCATTGATGGCAGTCTGAGCAATCGGCCGATCGAAGATACCCGCGCGGAACATCTGCGTATAGCGACGCAGCAGCGCATTGTCGATGTCCGAGGTCTGAATCTGGCCCGAGGCCAGCGCCGCGTTCAGGTTCGCCGGGGTCCAGTTCTGCGGCAGCGGCATTTCGTTATCCATACCGGCCAGCATGGTCGGCGCGGTGCTATGCGCGGCGAAGAAGTCCGATTGCACGTAGCCCTTGAAGCCCCATTGCCCGCGCAGAACATCGGAGAGAATGTGCTTCTGTTCGCACATCGAGAAACCGTTCACCGAGTTATACGAACACATGACGGCGCCGACGTTGCCTGCCTTCACCGCCATCTCGAACGGCAGCATATAGAGCTCGTGCAACGTCTGATCGTCGACGCTCTCCTGAATCGTCATGCGATTCGTTTCCTGTTCGTTCGCCACCAAGTGCTTGGCCATCGCAATCATGCCGTGAGCCTGCACGGCCTGAATTTCGGCGACCCCCATCGTGCCCGTGAGATACGGGTCCTCGCCCATGTATTCGAAATTGCGGCCGCCCACCGGCAAGCGTGCCAGGTTCATACCGGGCGCTTCGAACACGTGCAGCGCCAGATTCCCGCCCTCGACGCCGACCACGTTACCGAACTGGGTTGCCACGGAAGGATCGAACGAGGCCGCCATCGCGATCGCCGACGGCAAGGCCGTCGCCTTGGCCGAACTGGAATCCGTATAGGCTGCATAGCCCGTTACGGACGGAGAAACGCAATCGTTCTGGCCGATGCCGACAGGGCCATTGGTAATCCGCAGAGTCGGAATCGCGTACTTCGCGAGACCGAGAATGTGCCGCGCGCCATAGCACTGCGGCAACTCGGGCAGAATCCCGGGGTTCGAACCGGCCAGTTGCTCCTCCTTGTCGGCGAGCGTCATGGCAGGGACAAGCAGTGCCGCGCGTGCTTCGGGAGAAAGCGACGTATTCATCCACGGCATTGCGGCTGACGGCGTCGATGCCGGGGTGGGCGCCGAAGCCGTCGACGATGGGTTGGGGTTATTGCTGCCTCCGCACGCCGCCAGAAAGAACATGATGCTTGCGGCGGCGGCGGTTCTCCTCTGAATGAATTTCACAGACATTGTCTTTCCTCAATTGTTATAGGCACAAATGCGCGAGACGCACTGCTCGTTCTAGTACTAAGGATTACTACCTGATGAGTTGTTATGACCCGGCCGGCGGTCTCCCTTCAGCTTCGACTCCCAAAAGCATGCAGGCCTGACTGGAAGCTTTTCGTCCCTTGATGTTCATCCGCGTGCCGAATCGAACCTCGGGCTAACAGCGGCGACACGGTCTGCTATCCAGTGATAGGCATCGTAGATATAAATTCGTCATCAGACGACTAGGGTTTACATCAAACCAATAAAAACAATGGCTTATATTGATGCGCTGATGTCCGATGAGAATTTCAAGATCGACAACTCAAGCGTTGCCGCAGGGGATCGGCAGGGATGGGCAAAGATTCGGCGAGACGAAAACACGAGCGCTTCCGCAAGGTCTCCGATGAGTCCGCTCGATACGCAATGAGCGAACCTGGAGTGAAGCGCATTCGCCCGGGCATACGCCAACACCGGGCCTTGAAAAACATCGAGCGGCTGCATGGGAAACCACGCAGCCGCTCTCTTTACATCACACTACCTCAACCGCCGTGCGGCCCGAATCAGCGCACGAGGCAAGGCCGCTTGTTATCGAACGTCCAGTTCGGAATCAGATACTGCATCGCCACGCCGTCGTCGCGCGCGCCGAGGCCGTGCTGCTGATACAGCGCATGCGCCTTCTCCAGCGCATCCATGTCGAGCTCGA
>Ga0153951_1000319_pt1 | contig 18072 bp, 24 predicted proteins | sample TSNJ035MetaG_FD_102278 | JGI IMG/M metagenome (GOLD analysis project Ga0153951, IMG submission 102278) | Attine ant fungus gardens microbial communities from New Jersey, USA - TSNJ035 MetaG | ecosystem: Host-associated > Fungi > Mycelium > Unclassified | place: USA: New Jersey, Wharton State...
CGAAGGTGCCGGAACTGGGGCCGCCGCTGCCCGGCGATCTCGGCCCGGCCATCGTGAAGTCGCAGCAACCCGTGACGCCCGCTTATACGCCGCCGGGTCATGACACGGAGGATGCACGGCGCAAGGAAGCCGATGCCGCTGCTGCTTCGTCGGTGTTCTTCCGCTCGGGCAATCCGGGCAAGGCCGGTGCGCCGGCCGCAGTGCAGGTCGCGGCGGCAGGCCCGGCATCGGCTTTGGCGGGGTTCGACCCGCTCGCTGCCGGGCCGGCCTCGACGGCGGCACAAGCTCAACAATCCGCGTCCGACCCGACCGCTGTGCAAAACCGGCAAGATCAGAAAGAGGCTTTCCTGAAAGGCGGTTCTACGGAAACCCGCAATTCCGGCCATCTGCAAATGCCGACCTCGCCGTACCAGGTGATGGCCGGAACCGTGATCGCGGGCGCGCTGGTGACGGGCATCAAGTCCGACCTGCCGGGCGACGTGATTGGCACGGTGACGGAGCCGGTCTACGACTCGGCCACGGGCAAGCTCCTGTTGATCCCGCAGGGCTCGCGCATCCTGGGCAAGTACAACAGCCAGGTGAGCTACGGGCAGAGCCGCGTGCAGGTGGTGTGGAACCGCATCATCCTGCCCGACACGTCTTCGCTGAAGCTCGACAACCTGGCGGGCACTGACCCAGCCGGTTATGCCGGCCTGGAGGATGGAGTCGATTGGCATTGGGATCGCGTCTTTGCCGGTGCGGCGCTGACGACGTTGCTGGGCGTGGGCGCCGAGCTGGCTGCGCCGCAGAACCGCCAGGACGGCAACCGCATCGTGATCGCCGGGCGTGACAGCGCGCAGGACAGCATCAATCAGGTGGGCCAGGAGATGACCCGGCGCAACATGAACATCCAGCCGACGTTGACCGAGCGGCCGGGCCTGCCGGTTCGCATCATCGTCAACCGCGACCTTGTACTGCGGCCGTACCAGCCGCTTTTCTTCAACAGGGGAGCGATGCGATGAACGCAACCAAGAAGCTGCGGTTGGGGCCGCTGCCGAAGACCGAGAGCATCAGGCTGACATTCGCGTGCCCAGCCAATCTGAAGGCCGACCTCGATCGCTATGCCACGCTACATGCACAGACCTACGGCGAAGCAGTGGATGCCGTGGCGTTGATCCCGCACATGCTGGAAGCGTTCCTTGCAGGTGATCGTGGCTTCCATCGGAAAGCGCGATCAATGGGTGCACCTGCAAAGACATCGAGCTGACTTGAGTAGCAAGAATCGGAGTTTTGAATTGCGAGCCGATGCCTATTCTTGCGCTCAGGTCATCGATTGGTTTCGATGATCTTCTCCAAACCACTTGTGAGGACTTTCAACATGAGCAAAGAAGACGACAACAAGGCCGTGGTCGGCCGCTGGTTCACCGAATTCTGGGGCAAGAATCCCAACCTGGCGGTGATCGACGACATCGCTGCGCCCGACATGCTGCTGCACTACTCGCTGCATGAGCCCCGCCGTGGCCGCGCGGACATCCGCGACTTCATGACCAACTTCCGCGCGGCGTTCCCCGACCTGAATTTCTGGGGTACTGCTGACTTGATCGCCGAGGGTGACTACGTCGTCGGCCAATGGGAGGGTGGCGGCACTCATACCGGCGCAGCCTGGGACGATGTCTTGCCTGGCTACGACGCGCTTCCCGCCGCGACCGGTCGCAAGATGCACTTCACGGGCACCACGGTGCTGAAGGTGGTGGGCGGCAAGATCGTGGAAGAGCGCGGCCTGGACGATGGTGTGACCGCACTGACCCAGCTCGGCCTCATCAAGTCCACCTCTGTGAACGGCGATGCTTGATGCACTCGAATAGGGGGATTTGTTTCACGCTCAATCGCGTGAAATGACTCTCTCAATATTCGCAAGAAGGCCCGCAATTTTGCGGGCCTTCATTATTTTTTTCGCACGTCATCGCAACGCGAAATTTATGAATTACGGAGCAGGAAACGGAGCGTATTGAAAGAAGTGCAGCAGTAAATTTTCAACACTGACGCTGAACTTTTTCTATTGGAGAGCACTGCCATGATTCGCATCGGTTACGCACCTGGCGCCTACGATCTCTTTCATATTGGACACCTCAATCTCCTGAAGCAAGCCAAGGAACATTGCGACTTCCTCATCGCCGGCGTCGTGGCCGACGACGTTCTGATCAAACACAAGGGCGTGAGGCCGGTCGTTCCGCTGGCCGAGCGGCTGGAGATCGTGCGCAACGTGCGCTATGTCGATGCTGCACATCCTGCCTTCACCAACGACAAGGTGGCGATCTGGAAAGACCTCCGCTTCGACGTGATGTTCAAGGGCGACGACTGGAAGGGCACCGAGAAGGGCCTCCAGCTCGAACGCAGCTTCGGTGAGCTGGGCGTGGAGATCGTGTACTTCCCCTACGGGAAGGTCACATCGAGCAGCGCGCTGCGCCGCACCTTGAAGAACATCGACGACATCGCCAGCCGGGTGCGCCAACGCCACTCTGTGATGGAACCCGCTTTCGCCTTTTAACGGCAGCGTGTCCGCTAGGTGTCGTTCCGAAGTACCTCTGGAATCAAGCTATGACTAACACCTACACGGTTGGAATACAGAGCCTGCCGCAATCCGCAGTCACGCGTCTCGACGCGCGCTTTCCGGTGCGCAACGTGCCGGTCAGTGATGGTCTGGTTTCCGTGCGCGAGTGTGGCGCAGGGCCGGTCGTGGTGTGCCTGCATGGGATCGGCTCCGGCGCAGCGTCGTGGCTCGAAACGGCAGTGCTGCTGGCATCCGACGCGCGTCTGATCGCCTGGGACGCGCCCGGCTATGGCAAATCGACACCCCTGATGTCCGAGGTGCCGACCGCCGCAGACTACGCACAACGGTTGCATGCATTGCTCGATGCGATGGAGATCGACTCCTGTGTGCTGCTCGGGCATTCGCTCGGCGCACTCACTGCCGCATTCTCTGCGCGCGCGGGTTCGCCTCTGGCCGCGCGCATCAAGTGGCTGGTTCTTCTTGATCCGACCGGTGGATACGGGTCGCCCGCGCGTGCGGAAGCACGCCAACGTGTTCATGCCGAAAGGCTCGACAGGTTGGCCACATTGGGCATTGCCGGCATGGCTGCACAACGCTCTAGCCGGCTGGTGTCGGAGAACGCCAGCGAACTCGCGCGGCAATGGGTGCGCTGGAATATGTCGCGCCTGAACGACCACGGCTACCGCCAGGCCATCGAGTTGCTTTGCGGCGGCGACCTGCTAGCGGATCTGCCGCCTGCGATGCCGGTTCGCGTGGCCTGCGGCTCGCTCGATGTGGTCACGCCGCCAGCCTGGTGCGACGAAGTGGCGCGAAAGTGTGGCGTCCCGCTCGAACTGATCGCTGACACAGGACATGCCAGCTACGTGGAAAAGCCGGCACTCGTTGCGGCAATGCTGCGCGAAACACTGACTCCCTGAATCGACAAACACCCCCTGCTTGCGGCCGGCGTTCTTGTTTGCCTCATCTCTTTCTCGACGGATTTGCACGATGACTGAAATCGCATGCGCCGACCCTGTGGCGCAATCGCTGCTCGCTTGGATTGCGGCAGAAGAAAAGGGCTTGTCCTCACCGGCTGCGGTCACGTCATTCCTCGACGAAATCCGGCTTGAAGACCTCGTGTTGCGCCTCCTCGATCTGGATATCGAAGAAGCGGCGCAATTGGATGTGTCCGCGAATTCCGAAGCACCATTCGCGCGATCTCCCGAGCGTTTCTACGAGGCGCTGCAACAGGCCATCCGGCAGCTTCGGTTGTTCAAGCTGTTCACCAGAACGCACGACGGCGACTATCACCGCAGCATTTGTCCCGCCGCGTACAACGAGCGCACGGGGGAGCATTACCCGGAAGAAATGGCGCGCTGGCGTGCCGACTTCCGGGCCTTGTCCCCGGAACAACAGATGGTCACAACCACCATCGTCTGGATGTACCGCGCAGGCCCCGATTCGATCTGGCTGCGCCGCGTGCCCTGTACATGGAGGGCATCCGAAGCCTTGCACTACATGCACGACACCGGCTGTCTTGGCATGTGGCTGCAGCTCGTTGCCAGATACCCCGGCTGGTGAGGAAAAAAAATTCAACCGCAAGGAGCGGAGTTTCGAGAAGAGAGTGAATTCCTAGACTGATCTCACCCTTTGTCATCAGGAGTAGTTGCCATGAAGACTGGTTCCATTTCTACGTTCAAATACAACTTCCGTGCCCCGGGCAGCCAAGTGAAAGGCCCCATCCGTTTCGCCGTCGGTCGGACGGTGCTGGGCAACGTGATTGTCGGCCGCAGCCAGCGCGGCATCTGCGCGATCTTCCTCGGTGAAGAAGCGCAGGCTCTGCGCGACCAACTCGTCGCCGCGTTCCCAGGCATCGAGCTGCGGGCCGACCAGGCTGCGCTGGAATCCGAACTCAACCAGGTTGTCGCCTTCATCGACAAGGATACGTCCGAGGGCGTCATCGACCTCGACATCGGCGGCACGGTGTTTCAGCAGAAAGTGTGGCAGGCGCTGTGCGGCATTCCGGCCGGCAAGACCCGGAGCTACGGCGATGTGGCACGCGATCTCGGTGTGCCGGAGGCAGTCCGTGCCGTGGCGGGTGCGTGCGCGGCCAATGTACTGGCCATTGCGATTCCCTGTCACCGCGTCGTGCGCAGCGACGGATCAATCTCCGGCTATCGCTGGGGCGTGGAGCGCAAGCGCGTGCTGTTGGCCGAAGAAGCCGCTAGGGCCGTGGAGTTCGCAGGATGAGGGGCGCGGCGAGCCATGACCCTGCCATGAAGCCGGAGAGTTACGACTGGATGAGCATCGGGCGTTCGCTCGATGCGCATGGCAACGCCGTGCTGCCCGGCCTTCTGACGGCGGAGCAATGCGCTGCTCTCGCCTTGCTCTATCCACTGGAAGAAGGCTACCGCACGCGGATCGTCATGGCTCGCCACGGATTCGGGCGCGGAGAGTACAAGTATTTCGCGTACCCGCTGCCGCCGCTGCTCGACCGGCTGCGCCATGCGCTGTACCCCTGGCTGGCGCCGATTGCCAACCGCTGGAATCGGCAACTGGGCATCGCCGTGCAGTACCCGGACGGTCTGGATGCGTTCTTGCAGCGTTGCCACCAGGCTGGTCAGACCCGGCCGACACCGCTGATCCTTCAGTATGGCGAGGGCGACTACAACTGCCTGCACCAGGATCTCTACGGCGAACACGTCTTTCCGCTGCAGGTGGCCATCCTGCTGTCGAAACCCGGCCAGGACTTCGCAGGCGGCGAGTTCGTCATGACAGAGCTGTCGAGCAAGGGGCAGCGCGCGGATGTGGTTTCGCTGCGCCAAGGCGATGCGGTGGTGTTCACCGTCAATCAACGGCCTGCGTTGGGGCGACGCGGCCCCCGGAAGGTGGCTATGCGACACGGCGTTAGCCGCATCCACAGGGGCCAGCGCCACACCGTGGGCCTCATCTTTCACGACGCGAGGTGAACATGGAATCGCTCGAACTTTTTGATGTTCCGGCACAGAAGCCGCGGCAGCGCCTGGGGCCTGCCGCCATGGTGTTGCGAGGATTCGCGCTGCCCTACGTGCGCGAGGTGATGCCGGCCATCGAAGTCATCAACGCCATGTCGCCGTTCCGGCACATGGTGACGCCCGGCGGCTTCACCATGTCGGTGGCGCTGACAAATTGCGGTGCGTTGGGCTGGACGACCGACCGACGAGGCTATCGCTATACCGCCGTCGATCCTGACACCGGAGAGCCCTGGCCCCTCATGCCGGAGGTGTTTGCCCGTCTGGCAACCAAAGCCGCGGCGGCGGCGGGATTCAATGCCTTCGAGCCCGATGCCTGCCTGGTCAATCGCTACCTGCCCGGCAGCAGACTTTCGCTGCACCAGGACAAGAACGAGCAGGACTATGACGCTCCCATTGTTTCGGTGTCCCTGGGCATGCGGGCCACGTTCCTGTTCGGCGGCCATGCACGCACCGATCCCACGGTCAAGGTGCCGCTGGAGCACGGCGATGTGGTGGTGTGGGGCGGCGCCGACCGCCTGCGCTACCACGGCGTGATGTCGCTCAAGGACGAACCCCATCCGCTGCTGGGCAGCCAGCGCATCAATTTCACCTTCCGAAAAGCGGGATAGCTCCCGGAATTCAACAGCAAGAGACGGAGTTTCTTCCCGCGATGACCTCCCTAGAGTGGTCACAGTAGCCGAGGTTTCCTATGAACATGATTTCCCCAAGCCTGACGGGTGAGTTGTCGGACGCGCGCCGCCAAGTCGAATCCTATTGCCAATCGCTGGTGGATGCCGGCACGGCGCAGTGGTTGGTCAATGATGACGGTGACACCGAGTTGCATATGGAGAGCGGCGAGACCTATCTCTTCGGCGATATGGGCGTAACGCGCCTGAAATAGGCGAGCGGACGCGCCTTGTCAGTTCAAAGGAATACACCATGAAGATGTTTTTGAGCCTGTTGGAATCACCACTGGGTGCCATGCTGCTCGTGACCGACGCGCAGCGCGCAGTGCGAGCGCTCGACTTCGCCGACCACAAGGCGCGGTTGCAGCGTGGCCTGCGTGAACACTACGGCGAGGTCGAGCTGATCGAGATCGCAGCCCCGGCCGAGATCGCCGATGCGCTGGCCCGCTATTTCGATGGTGAGCTGGAGGCGTTGAATGGCTTGCGGACGGCCACTTCGGGTTCGGAGTTGCAGCACCGGGTGTGGGCCGCGCTGCGCCTCATCCCGGCAGGCACCACCACGACCTACGGCAAACTGGCCAAGGAGTTGGGTTTCGATGACCCACGCGCGGCCATCGACGTGGGCGCAGCCAATGGTGCCAATCCCATCGCCATCATCGTGCCGTGCCACCGTGTCATCGCCAGTAATGGCGACCTCAAAGGCTATGCCTGGGGCCTGCACCGCAAGCGCTGGCTGCTGGAACACGAAAAGGCGCTGGTCTCCAAGGAGCAAGCGCCGCAGACCGACATGCTGCCGGGGTTCTGATCTTGAGCGGAACCCTTGCGAAAGCGATTGCAGCCGATCTCTCACCGCGTGCCTACCAGCGGGCCGCCAAGTTCCTGTCCACGCTGGACGAGGATTGGGCGCGCCACATCGCAGCGATCGGCCCCTGTCGGCATGAGGCCAAGCCTGCGCGCGAGCCCTACGAGGCTCTGGTACGCGCGATTGCCTACCAGCAACTGCACGCCAAGGCGGGCGATGCGATCCTGGGGCGGCTGCTGGCGCTCTACCCGGGCATAGCCTTTCCTGCACCTGAGCAGTTGCTGGCGAGCGATCCTGAATTGCAGCGCGCCTGCGGCTTCTCCGCAGCCAAGCTGGCGACCATTAGAGGTATCGCCCAGGCAACCGTGGAGGGCGTTGTTCCGGGTCTCGAAGAAGCCAGGCGTCTACCTGATGCAGCCCTGATCGAGCGCTTGGTCTCCTTGCGCGGCGTGGGTCGCTGGACGGTCGAAATGTTCCTGATCTATTCGCTGGAGCGCTCCGACATCCTGCCGGTGGACGACTTCGGCGTGCGGGAAGGTTATGGGCGTCTTAAGGGTCTGGAAAAGGCACCCACGCCGCGCCAGATGCGCGAGATCGGCGAAGCCTGGAGTCCCTACCGAACGGTAGCCGCCTGGTATCTGTGGCGGCTGCCTGGCCGCTAGACATCAACCGCAAGAATCGGAGTGCTTGCGATGAAAGTCCCGCCTATCCTGAACCTGTGATTGATGTTGACAGGATTGATGCCATGAATACGACCATTGCTTATGAAACCGACGAAGACCGTTGGGCGGCCGTGCAGGCACGCGATGCCACTGCCGATGGCCAATTCGTCTATGCCGTGCGCACCACGGGCGTGTACTGCCAGCCGAGTTCATCGGCGCGGTTGCCCAAGCGCGAGAACGTGGAGTTCTTCGACTCAGCCGAGGCCGCGGAGGCCGCGGGCTACCGTGGCAGCCGCCGCGCCCGTGGCGACCAGACCAGCGCCGCCGCCGAGCGCGCCGCGCTGGTGGCGCGTGCCTGCCGTCTGATCGAGGCGTCGGAGACGCCCCCCTCGCTGGACGACTTGGCGGCCGAGGTGGGCATGAGCCCGTTCCACTTCCATCGCCTGTTCAAGGCAGAGACGGGGTTGACGCCCAAGGCTTACAGCTCCGCCTACCGCGCCCGCAAGCTGCGCGAGGAACTGAGCAGTCCGGATGCGTCCATCACCAACGCGATCTACGACAGCGGATTCAATTCCAACAGTCGGTTCTACGAAGCCTCCGAGCAGTTGCTGGGCATGCGTGCACGAGACTATCGGGCAGGCGGCGCCGGTGCGGTCATTCGCTTTGCCGTGGGTCAGTGCTCGCTGGGCGCCATTCTGGTGGCCCAGAGCCAGCGCGGCATCTGCGCGATCCTGCTGGGCGACGATCCCGACAAGCTGGTGCGCGACCTGCAAGACCAATTCCCCAAGGCCGAGATCATTGGCTGCGACGGCGAATTCGAGCAATTGATCGCCCAGGTCGTGGGCTTCATCGAAGCACCGTCGATGGGCCTGCACTTGCCACTGGATGTGCAGGGCACGGCTTTTCAGGAGCGCGTCTGGCGCGTGCTGCGCGAGATTCCGCCGGGCACCACCGTGAGCTACACCGAGATTGCCGAACGCATCGGCTCGCCCAAGGCCGTGCGCGCCGTGGCGCAAGCCTGCGCCACGAACCACATTGCCGTTGCCATTCCCTGCCATCGCGTCGTGCGGCGCGATGGCGACCTGGCCGGCTACCGCTGGGGTGTGGATCGCAAGCGCGAATTGCTGCGCCGAGAAGCCAAGGATTGATGGGGAGATTTCATATGACCGCACTCGACGCGACACTTGATCGCCTGAATTGGGAGGATATTTGCCTGCAGCTTGATGCCGAAGGCTATGCCGTGCTGCCAGGCCTGCTAGGCGCTGACATGGCGCGCGGTCTGGCGCAGCAGAGCACGGCGTCTGGCGCCCGCCGCGTGACTTTGGAATCCGGCGATCTGGGACGCGGCGAGTTGTTCTACTTCGGCGCCGGCATGCCGGTGCCACTGGAGCAGTGGCGCACGGCTTTCTACCGCCGCTTGGTGGTCATCGCCAATAGCTGGAATGAAACCCTGGGCGTCGCCCATCGCTATCCGGCGGAGTTGGGGGACTTCCTGCGGCATAACCAGAAAGCAGGCCAGACACGGGCGCAGTCGCATCTGAGCCGGCTTGGCCTTGAAGACCACCTGTCGCTACACCAACGCAACGACGGCGAGCACGTGTTTCCCTTACAGATCGTCGCGTTGCTGTCCGAACCCGGCACCGACTTCGAGGGCGGCGAATTCGTGATGACGGAACAACGCCCTCGCATGCAGTCGCGCCCGGCGGTGTTGCCGTTGGGGCTTGGAGACGCTGCCATCATCGCCACTGCGGAACGTCCCTTCAAGGGCACCAAGGGCTACTACCGGGTCAACCTCAAGCACGCGATCAGCCGCGTGCGCAAGGGCGAGCGCATCGGCCTGGAACTGTCGTTCCACGATGCGCTGTGATGCGGCCAGGGAGCCGCCCATGACTGTATCGGACAAGACATTCACACTGTTGGGGCCAGATGGCAAGCCTTACGCAAGCCCCGCCCCTGGCACCTTCGGAGGTCATCGCGGCGGCAAGCTGTACGGCCGCATGGATTGCCGTGCCGCGCTGCAGGCGATTGCCCGTGGTGGCTATGTGAAGCACCGCGTTTTCTTTGCCGACGAGGCCACGGCCGTTGCCGCCGGCTACCGGCCATGCGCCGTTTGCATGCCGCAGGAGTATGCGATTTGGAAGAAGAGCCAGCCGGCGAAAAAGCCCGGCGGCACACATAAGAAGGAGGCCCGCTTATGAGCGCACTACTGTCGATGTCTGCAGGTACGGACAACCTGCCAGAGACCCGGATCGCCACTGCGAACTGGCGCGTCGTCGAAGACGACCTGGGGCGCAACGGCTTCGCTGTATTGCCCTCGCTGCTGACGCCCGGCCAGTGCGAAGAACTCGCGGGTTGCTTCTTCGAGGAAGAGCGCTTTCGCAGCCGCATCGTGATGGAGCGTTACGCCTTCGGCCGGGGCGAGTACAAATATTTCCGTTATCCGTTGCCCGACGTGGTGGGGCGGCTGCGTCAGTCGCTCTATCCCCATCTGGCGCCCATTGCCAATCGCTGGCACGAGGCCATGCGGATCGCGGAACGCTTCCCTGCAACCCATGACGAATTCCGGCAGATTTGCCATGCTGCCGGCCAGCAGCGGCCGACGCCGCTGCTATTGCGGTATCAGGCCAATGACTATTGCTGCCTGCACCAAGACCTGTACGGCGATCATGTCTTCCCGTTCCAGGCGATCTTCCTGCTCAACGAGCCGGGGCGCGACTTCGAGGGCGGCGAGCTGCTGCTGACGGAGAGCAACCCGAAGAAGCCCGGCCGGGCGGACGTGGTGCCGTTGCGCCAGGGCGATGCCGTGGTGCTCGCCGTCAACCATCGGCCTGTGCGTTCCGCACGCGGCTTCTACCGCGCAAATCTGCGCCACGGGGTCAGCCGACTGCGTGCGGGAAATAGGCACACGCTGGGCATCATCTTTCACGATGCCAAGTGAAGCGCTGAATTTCTCCCGACAACCTGCTGCTCATCGGCGCCACGGTGGACATCATGCGATGGCGGCGACTTTCATACATCGCTATTTGCATCAGACGCGGCAGTAGAGGCTGCGCGCTTACCGTAAATATTCGCCGCAAGGATCGGAGTGTCTGGCGTTCCAGTCACGCCTAAATTCACCCTGTCAAGTAGATGCAGGGGCGAATATGTCCAACGGGAAGAACATGAAGATCGCGGTGAAGCTGCGCAAAGCGCGCAATCCGCTCGTCGCCGTCACGCGCTTTCGCCACGCCGGCAGCCATCAGAAGACGACTCACGCCATTCGCCAGGAGGCGAAGCGAGCTTTGCAGCGCGAACTTGGCCATCTGCCGGCAGGCCGAGGCAGCGATGAGTGACAAAGAGGCCTTGCCGCGCATGCCGTGGATGGCTGCAACATCACTTTCTTTGCTCAAGCCTTGGCTGCGGCGCGCACTCATGCCTGTGGCAAGCGCTCTCGCTCGCCAAGGCGCGACGGCCAATCAGATCACCATCCTGTCGATCACTGTTTCCGTCGCGCTGGGCGCGTGCTTGGCACTTGCGCCAGGAAAGCCGGTTTTCCACGCCGTGGTGCCGCTGTGGCTGGTCGCACGCACAGTCCTTGCCTCGCTGGATGGAACGCTCGCCGTCTGCTTCGGACAGAAAAGCCGGCTCGGCGGCTTCCTCAATGAGGCGGGAGATATCGCATCCGATATTGCGCTCTATGCCCCTCTGGCACTTGTCAGCCCGTTCACGACTTCGCAAGTGGCGCTGGTCTTGTCGTTGGCAATCGCCGGCGAACTCGCGGGAGTGTGTAGCGAGTGGCTGGGTTCCAGCCGTCGATGCGAAGGTCCATTTGGCAAGGCCGATCGGGCGATCGCGTTCGGTGTCGTCAACGTCTGGGTCGCGGTTCAGGGTTCCATGCCTGCTGCCGCTTGGATGGTCATGCCAATGTTTGCGGCATTGGCGATCTTGACCTTCGCAAATCGTCTTCGCTACGCGTTTCGTCGGCGGAGCAGGCGTTCCGCGTCAAGCAGTGGATGATTTTTCCGAGGCGCTCCGCATATCCGGAGTTGGCATCGAAGTTCCGGAGGGGAGGGGCGCAGCAGCTAACGGCGGCCAGTCACGCATGCTATTGGCCCGTCCTAGGTGCCGCTTGCAGCGATTCAGGTGAGATGGTAAGATATTCTTACCGACCGTAATGGTCACGCGGAGGCCCATATGGATGCTGCTCTGATTCACTCGACCTTGGTGGAGGTCCTTCAGAACATACAAGCGACGAGCGAGCTGGAGTGCCCGCCACTCGGTGGTGGGACAAAACCCATTGAGGAGTTGCCGAAGTTCGACAGCAAGATATGGCCTGTCGCCATTGGCATGCTGGGCGCGAAGCTCGGCATCAACATCGCCAATGACGTGAACATCTTCCGGCAGGACGATTCCAGCATTGCGCTGACGATCGACGAGATCGTTGCAAAGGTCGTCGCGATCGTAGAAGCCCAAACCGTAGTTGAACCCAAGCAGGCGAACGCGCAATGACGGACAGCCCGGACACCCAGCGTTCGGCGATCGCCGAACGACTGCGAGAGGCCAGAAAGGCCGCGGGTCTGTCGCAGGGGCAGGTGGCCAAGCTGCTGCAGATGCATCGCCCGACCATTTCGGAGATCGAGGCGGGCAATCGTCGTGTTTCGGCAGAAGAACTCGTGAAGTTCGCGGAAACCTACGATGTCACCGTTTCATGGCTGCTTGGTGAGACGGCCGAGCAGCTCGAAATGGATGATCCGCGACTTCAGCTTGCTGCGCGTGAACTGAGCAAGCTGAAGCCCGAAGACCTGGATCGACTTCTGCGGCTGCTGGCGTCAATGCGCAGCTCGGACGCAGAAGAGGGAGGGGAGAGCAAATGAGTGCTCAGCCCTCGAACACAACGGCCGCGGGGCGAAAAGCCCTGGTGATGCAAGGCATGCAGGCGTCGATAGCGGCGCGCGTGAAGGCGGGAGTGGATCTGAAGAGTCCCACCTGTATCTATGGTTTGTGCGAGGCACACAACGTCGCGGTGCGCTTCAACGATATCAATATGGAGGGCATGTACGACCGGACGCCGAAGCCGCGCATCCATGTCTCTGTCCTCAGGCCCTTGGCGAGACGAACTTTCACATGCGCGCATGAGCTGGGGCATCACGTTTTCGGGCACGGCTCGACCATCGACGAGTTGCGGGAAGATCAGGCCAATAGCGCTGATCGACCTCCGAACGAGATCCTGGCTGACGCTTTCGCGGCCTTCACCTTGATGCCAACGCTAGGCCTGAGGGAAGCTTTTGCGAAGCGCGGCCTGGACCCGAATCGCGCAACAGCCCTCGATATGTACGCCATTGCCTGCAACTTCGGTGTAGGACAGGCGACTCTGGTGAATCACCTCGCCTACGGCATCAACATGATCAACCAGGTGCAGCGTGATCGCCTCGGGCGGATCACTCCAAAGATGATCCGCACGGAACTGCTGGGGGAGGTCGTTTCCACGCCGCTCACCGTAGCGGATCAGCACTGGAATTCGCCAACGCTCGACCTTGAACAGGATGCGCTTGTGCTCCTTCCATCGGGTGTGGTTGTGGACGCCTCAATGCTCGTGCCCGAGCGTGAGCTAGCTGCCGGGCGACTTTTTCGCGCTGCAAAGTGCGGCATCACGCGAGTGGCAATACCCGGTACCCCGTGGGCAACTTATGTCCGTATCGCCCGGCGCCAGTACGTGGGTCTGGCTCGATTCCGTCACCTTGAGGAGACTGCAGATGAGTAAGCTTCCCCATTCGATCGGCCCGCTCCTCGTCGACGAGCCTGACATTTCGCGAGCCTGGGCCAAGGCCGTGCTTCACGTCATCGATCACGCGGGTCCCGAGATCTCACCCCTGATCTTGAGCGTGACTGGATTCGATGAACGGGGTGCAGTTCCGGAAACGTCGGCTATCCGGGAGGCGCTCGATACGCTGCTTTCGGCCAAACGCATGCGCAGCGTGGACGATGTGGCGTTCACGATCTTTCCGCAGCGCTTGTGGCAGGTCGCCCAGGGCGATCGCACCGCGCTGTTTCGGTACTACAAGGATGCATTTCCTCGCTACCAGGCGATGAATCCGCGGGACAACCGCCGCGGTCTCTATTTCGAGCGAATGACCGGGTACGGGCGCGGCCCTTGCGATGGTAATCAGCTCGAATGGATCCTTTCCCAGTTCGAAGGACGGGAGGGCGTGCGACGGTCGATGTTTCAGGCGAGCGTATTTGATCCAGCCCGAGACCACGTAGCTGACGCCCAGCTTCAGTTTCCCTGTCTTCAGCACGTCAGCTTCGAGCCGACCAAGCAGGGACTGGTCATCAACGCCTTTTACGCGACGCAGCAGCTGTTCGTGAAGGCATATGGCAACTACCTCGGCATTGCCCAACTGGGCGCCTTCATGGCCCATGAAATGAAAACCAAGCTTTTGAGAATGAATGTCGTTGTCGGCGTCGCGAAGTTCGAGCGCATCTCCAAGTCTGATCCGGACCTACAACCGCTGATCGCTGCGGCTCGTGCGAGTTTTCCTCTGAAGCATCAGGAGGCTGACACTGGCGATGTGCTCGCGACAGACGTAGAGATTGCAGCGTGAGGGTTGGAGGCAGCAAGAGCTGTGTGCCTTCGGAGAACGACCCCGTGGCCGCTCCAGCACCGACCGGTGGTCCGTCGCACCTGCTGCCGATCAAGGTCACGCCGGTGTTTGATAGCTATTGGCGGTTCGCAGTGGAGCGGCAGAACGTGTTCTGCCAGAGGCTGAAGGGTAAACCCGCGCCATGGACCAGTGATCCGGTGATCTCGGTTCACAAGTTTACGAACGCATATCGCGCTTCGGATCGCGTCAGCCAGTATCTGATCAGGCATGTGATCTACCGCAATGATCTTCCACAGTCGACCACTGAGGTGCTCTTCCGCACGTTGCTGTTCAAGTTGTTCAACAAGATCGAGACCTGGAAGTTGCTTGAACACACTTTCGGTGAGATCACGTTCAAGAACTACAAGTTCGAGCACTACGACAAGGTTCTGAGCCAGGCGATGAGGGCAGGGGGGCGAATCTATTCGGCCGCCTACATCATGCCGCCCGGAGGTTCCGCTTTCGGGCATACGGCCAAGCATCAGAACCATCTGCGCCTACTGGAACGCATGATGGCTGACGACCTTGCGGGCCAGTTGGCGCAATTGAAGAAGATGCAGACTGCGTTCGAATTGCTTAGAAACTACCCAACGATCGGCGACTTTCTGGCATATCAGTTCGTGACGGACATCAACTACAGCGAAGTCACCGACTTCTCGGAAATGGATTTCGTCATACCAGGCCCTGGTGCTCGCGACGGCCTCAGGAAGTGCTTCAGCGACAGCGCGGGCCTCAATGAAGCAGAGCTGATCCGATTGATGGCTGACAACCAGGAACGCGAGTTTGAACGGCTCGGCATCAAGTTTCAATCCCTGTGGGGGCGCCGGCTGCAATTGATCGATTGCCAAAATCTCTTTTGCGAGGTTGACAAGTACGCGCGGGTGGCCCACCCGGACGTGGCCGGCATCTCGGGGCGGACACGCATCAAGCAGAAGTTTTCTCCCACCGGACCGTTGGACCTGCCTTGGTATCCACCCAAATGGGGCATCAATTCGAAGATTGAGGCCGACCTTTCGGGCCGTGCCAGCCTAAAACAGGGTGAGAAATCTGCGAACAGGTCAATTGCCCAGTCAACCTTGGACTTAGGAAGCTAGTAATGAACTTGAACACCTACCAGCAAGAAGCCCAAAGGACCGATCGCGTCCCTCTTCGACAGCAAAATGGCAATGTGGGATCTGATCTCGTGGTTCCTTTGCTCGGGCTGGCAGGTGAGACGGGCGAATTGCTCAGCGAGTACAAGAAGCACCTTCGAGACGGTGATTCCCATCTCTTGTTTAGGGAACGCGTGTCGGAAGAATTGGGCGACTTGCTCTGGTACGTCGCAAACGTTGCTGCGAAGTTCGATCTCAAGCTGAGCGATGTTGCGCAAGCAAACCTGAAGAAGACCCGCGATCGTTGGGGATCGCAGGATACAGGGGCGCTCGCTTTCGATGCCGGGTTCGAAGAGCACGAGCGGTTGCCTCGACGTTTCGAAGTTGAACTCAGCGAGGTCGTCGTCAAGGGGCGAACGAAGATTCGGATGCGCGTCAACGGCAAGAAGATCGGTGACGACTTGACTGACAACGCGGATGACCCTGATGGATATCGGTTTCACGACGTTTTCCATCTCGGCTACGTCGCAGTACTCGGCTGGTCTCCAGTGATTCGGAAGTTGCTGAGAAGGAAGCGCAAGAGCGATCCCCAAGTGGACGAGGTGCAGGACGGCGGCAGGGCCCAGGTCCTGGATGAGGGTGTCGCGGCGCTGGTTTTCGACTACGCGAAGGAACATCGGTGGCTCGAAGGTGTCACCGACTTGGACTACAAGTTGCTGCGTACGGTCAAAGGCGTGACGTCGCTTCTCGAAGTGCGTGAACGGTCGCTAGGTGAGTGGCAGCGCGCGATCTTGGTTGGATTCGATGTTTGGCGCCAAGTCTTGAGTGCTGGTGGCGGGAAGATATTGGTTGATCAGGATGCGAAGAGCCTGACCTTTGTTGGTCCACTGAAGAGCGCTCGGCGGAAGCCTGCTCACAAGCTTTGATGGCTATTCGAATGAGGTAGCGACAGGAGGCCCTGGTATGACCGACGAGAAGCAGTTCTTGAAATTTTGGAACGTTGTGGCCCACGGCGTGGATGTTGTCGACACTGCGGATTTTGCTCGCCTCGTAAATAAACAGGCGAGCGACTTCTTGGATCGTTATTTCACGGCTGCAGAATTAGCAACCGCGGACGAGGGCGGCGACAGAACAGAAAGGCTTGCGTCACGCTTTGCCGTCAAGGAGGCCGTACTGAAAGCACTCGGCACGGGGTGGGGCGATGGCATTGCTTTTACGGATGTCGAGGTCGTCTCTCAGCGGAGCGGCGCACCGACTGTTGTGCTGCACCGCAGATTGGTAGCAATCGCGGACGAGCAGGGGATTGTCCGCTGGTTGGTGAGTGCGAGCCACACACCCATGGTTGCGATGGCGAGCGTCATTGCTCTGGGTTCATAAGGAGACACCATGCATTTGGGGCGCCTGACAATCTCGCGTTTCCGGTCTTTCGAAAATGTGGCCATCACCTTCCGCCCCGATCTGACTGTCTTGGTTGGCGAGAACAATGGCGGTAAGTCGAACGTTGTCGATGCAATCCGACTGCTGACACTGCCGCTGAGCGGGCGCAGGGAGAGGTATGCAGAGGACGAAGATGTACGACGCCACGCCACTGCCCCCAACTTCCAAATTGAAGGTATTTTTAGAGGGCTTGGCGATACGTTGAAAGGTTTGCTGATCTCGGCTGTGCCAGACCCCACCAAGGATGAGGCGGTCTTTGGCTGTCGATACGAGGCACGATCCGAGCACGCCCCACGCGGCAAGACCACCATGTGGGCCGGGCGCTTCGACACCAACGAGCCTGAGGCTGGCTCCTCCGATCTGATCCGACACGTATACCTACCGCCGCTGCGTGATGCGCACCAAGCGCTTGGTACGGGCAGCGGGACGCGGGTCATGTCGTTGTTGCGCCACTTCCTGCCGAAGGAGCAGGAGCCGGACTTTCTAGCAGGTGTCCGCCGGGCAGACGCCAGACCCGACATCCTGAGAACGATGAATACCGAGATTGGCACCGCGCTGGGGATGTTGACAAATGGTATTCGCCCTCAGGTTGCAGCGTTGGACTTCGGAGAGGAAACATTACTCGACGTCGCCCGCGACCTGCGGTTCCGCTTGGCCGACATTGGCCTCGCGCCCGAAGACATTCGAGCATCTGGCCTCGGCTACTCCAACTTGCTCTATATGGCCACGGTCGTTGTTGAACTGGCAAAAGCCAAGGAGGCCGACCTGACGGTCTTTCTCGTCGAAGAGCCGGAAGCGCATCTCCATCCGCAACTCCAGGTGTTGGTCCTCGAGTTCCTCCTGGAGCGAGCACGTCAATCGGCGCAACGTGCCATTGAGGCCGGCAAGCCGGAGGGCCGCATCCAGATCGTGGTCACCACGCATTCACCGAATTTGACAGCATGGGTCTCTCCGTCGCATCTGGTGGTCATGAGATCGCGACGGCGCGAAGAGAATGGGGTGACGGTCTCTGAATCAGTCAGCGTGCCCATCGGCGAACTCGGACTGAAGCCGAAAACGCTCGACAAGATCAGCCGCTATCTAGATGTGACCCGCTCAGCACTGCTGTTTGGCAATAGAGCCATTTTGGTGGAGGGAATCGCCGAGGCATTACTGTTGCCGGTGCTCGCGCAGAAGATCGTTCTTGCCGCAGACTCTGACGGGTGGCTGCGATTCAAGGGAACCGTCATCGTGGCGATTGAAGGCGTGGACTTCCGCCCGTATGTCGAAGTA
>Ga0153951_1000324_pt1 | contig 17945 bp, 17 predicted proteins | sample TSNJ035MetaG_FD_102278 | JGI IMG/M metagenome (GOLD analysis project Ga0153951, IMG submission 102278) | Attine ant fungus gardens microbial communities from New Jersey, USA - TSNJ035 MetaG | ecosystem: Host-associated > Fungi > Mycelium > Unclassified | place: USA: New Jersey, Wharton State...
AGAAAGAAGACCCAAATACCCACTGAATAACACGAAAAGCTGGTCTAACGGGTGGGTCAGAATTCAATGCAAATCGTGGGTCAGGATTCCGTGCAAATCAACACCTTATTCCGTAAGAAACACGGCTAGAAACGCTGAACAGTACGACAGTGCCCCTGATATTCAACGCTCGTACTTCACAGCCGAAGTACCGTGGTCGAACGACAACACCCCCAACTGCTGGCGATCGTGCTGTGGCGCAAGCTCGATCGGAACTTGGTGCTATGCAACAGCCGGTTGCACTGTTACCTCGGCATCAATTGGGTAATCTGTGACGACGGGCTGGCGTGGCATGTAGAGCCTCCTCAGGGAACTGGCGATAGATCGACGCATAGCGGAATCACAGCGTCTTGCCAACTAGCGCACGCGTGCGTGCCAAGCAAATACCAAGTTTATGGTACTGATAAGGAGGCGCTGCACCCTCGCTGGGGCAACTCTGGGGGCAACAATCTATGCAAATAACCGACTGCGCTTTTATTATCAGGCGCCCGCACCCAGAATAGGATTGACGCCGCCACATTGATTGAACACAAAACCCCGTAAGCCGCAAAAGCTTACGGGGTTTTTGTCTTTTCCGGCTCAACCATCGAGCCCGTCACCCGGGCGACAACTGCCCCCGAGCGAATTGGCACCACGCCTACTCCGCTCCCCAAGTCTACGCACCACCACCATACATGCGCTCGCAGAGCCCAATGCTCGCCCCGAGCTTGCGCGAAAGATCGAACGCTGCGCGTAGCTGCAGGCCTTTGAACTCTCCCGACTCATGGGCCGCCTCGAGCCTCGATGCCGGCCCGGACAGCGTAAGCGCGGCCACACACTTGTCTTCCGCACCGAAAACCGGTGTGGCGAAGGCAGCCGTATGCTGGTCGCGCGCGCCGGAAGTGAAAAGCGGAATGTCCGGCGTGGCATCGAAAACCGGCTCGCCCAATGCCCAGAACCGCAGGACGCATCCAATCGCCGTATCGTCGAGCGGCAGAGAGGTTCCGGGAAGCCGCGTCTCGCGCAAACCCTCCGCCGGCTCCGCCCTGAACAGGCAAAGACGCTGGGAATTCCCGAGAACGTAGTACGATGCGCTTTCCTTCGTTGCGGCGGCCAGTGCGTGCAGAATCGGCTCGACCACCGACGACAGATGGAAGGATTGCTCGTAGAGCTTCCCGAGATACAGCACCCTCGGACCCAACGAATACATCCCCGCCTCCGAGCGTATGACGTAGTTCGTCCGCTCCAGCGAATTCATCAGGCGATACACCGTCGTCTTGTGCATGCCCGACGCCTGCGCGAGCGCGGCGAGCGACAGCGATTCCGCGCCAGGCTTGAAGCAATCGAGCAGCGCCAGCGCCTTTTCAACTGACTGAACCCCTTCGTTTCCCATCGCAATCCCCGAATTGGTCGACCGGAGAATTGTACATCGTACAACATCGTTTTATACCGTAAAAGGGTAAACACCAGTGGATACCGATTAATCGCGCGGCTAAAGTAGTTTCATTAAGTACAACACAGTTGTACATTGTACAACTCAATACATGAGGCTACTCCCATGAGCGCAATTTCCAACGCAACTCCCGCCATCGTTCGCGACTTCGAACGCGTTTCACCTGAACTCGTCGAGGCCGCGTCCCGTTTTCAGTCTGCCATCCTTGCCGACGTCGCCGGCCGCCGCGGCACCCTGCACGGCCGCGTCAAGCCGCTGTCGCCGAACATGAAGGTCGCGGGCCCGGCCGTGACCGTCGAAGTCCGCCAAGGCGACAACCTCGCCATCCATGCCGCGCTCGCCATCGCCAAACCCGGCGACGTGATCGTCGTCGATGGCAAGGGCGATCAGAGCTGCGCGCTCATCGGCGAAATCATGGCGACCCAGGCGCACGCAAGCGGCTTTGCCGGCTTCGTGATCGACGCGGCGGTGCGCGACTCGCACGAACTCGCGAACGGCGCGTTCCCGGTCTTCTCGGCCGGCCTGAATCCGTGCGGCCCGACCAAGGGCGTCGCGGGCCGCGTGAATCATCCGATCGCCGTTGCCGGTGCCGCGGTCAAACCGGGCGACCTCATCGTGGGCGACGCCGACGGCGTCGTCGTGATTGCGCGCGAAGAAGTCGAGCAGATTCTCGTGCTCGCGCAGAAGAAGCTCGACGCGGAAACGGCGCGTATCGCCGCGATCCGCAACGGCGAGGCGCTGCGGCCGGCCTGGGTGGAAAAGGAATTGCGCGCGGCCGGCATGCTGGCCGAAGGCGAGGCGCTGTAATGCAAACGGCCAACCAGAAACCTGTCGTGCTCGTCACGGCGGCGGATCTCGCGCCGCAAGCGCTCGCGTTGCTCGACCGCTTCGAGGTGGTCTTCGCGGGCAAGCAGCCGACCGAGGACGACATCGTCACGCTGTGCGCACAGTACAAGCCGGTCGCGATCATCGTCCGGTATGGCAAGGTCAACGCGCGCATCATGGATGCCAGCGAAAACCTGCGGGTCATTTCCAAGCACGGCAGCGGCATCGACGTGATCGATCAGGACGCCGCGGCGCAACGCGGCATCGCCGTTCGCGCCGCGGCCGGCGCAAACGCGGCCGCCGTCGCCGAGCATGCCTGGGCGCTGATTCTCGCGTGCGCCAAGTCCGTGACCCAGCTCGATGGGCGCATGCGTGCCGGACATTGGGACAAGTCGACGCATAAGTCGGTCGAGCTCAACGGCCGCACCCTCGGTCTCGTGGGTCTCGGCGCGATCGGCCGGCGGGTCGCCGCTGCGGCCCAGGCCTTCGACATGCAGGTGATCGCGTTCGATCCCTATACGAAGGAAGCCCCCGCCGGCGTAAAGCTCGTCACGCTCGACGAGCTTTACGCATCGGCCGACGTGGTCTCGCTGCACTGTCCGCTGACGGCCGAAAACCGCCAGATGATCGATCGCGAGACGCTCGCCAGGCTCAAGCCGGGCGTCATTCTCGTCAATACCGCACGCGGCGGACTCATCGACGAGCCCGCACTCGTCGACGCCCTCGCCAGCGGCCAGGTGCGCGCGGCAGGTCTCGACAGCTTCGACGTCGAACCGATGGCGCATCCCCACCCGCTCCAGCGCGTGACCAACGTGATCCTGTCGCCGCATATCGGCGGCGTGAGCGACGCGGCCTACGTGAACATGGGCAAGGGTGCGGCGGCGAATGTGCTCGCAGCGATCGAAGAGCACGCCCAACGCCTCGTGTGATCGGCGCCAGAGTCAGAGGTTGATATGCATTTGCTCAAGTCCCCGGAAGTCCGCGAAGCGGAAGTCTTCACCCGCATGCCGGAGCGTTTTCGCAAGCCCGGCGTGCAGACCGAATGGGCGCGCGCCAATCGCGGCGGTCAGTCGACCGATTCGTTTCTCGAAGGCCCGGTCTGGAGTCCTACGGGTCATCTCTACGTGACCGACATTCCGCATGGCCGCATCTTCCGCATTGCCGGCGACGGCGAGTGGGAGCTGATCGCCGAATACGACGGCGAGCCCAACGGCATGAAGCGGCTCGACGACGCCCACCTGCTCATCACCGACTATCGCAACGGGCTGATGCGGCTGGACATCGAGCGCGGCACAGTGTCGCCTTATCTCGAGCGCCGCAATACCGAGCGCTTCCGGGGCGTCAACGATCTGACCTTCGACTCGGCCGGCAATCTGTACTTCACGGACCAGGGGCAGACAGGTCTGCACGATCCGACCGGGCGCGTCTACCGTCTTTCGCCGCAGGGCAAGCTCGATATGCTGCTCGGCAATTGCCCGAGCCCCAACGGCCTCGTGCTCTCGCCCGACGAAAAGGTGCTCTACGTCGCGATGACACGCGGCAATTGCGTGTGGCGCGTCCCGCTTCAGGCGGACGGATCGGTCAGCAAGGTCGGGCAGTTCTTTACCTCGTATGGCCCGAGCGGCCCGGACGGACTCACCATCGATACGGCGGGACGCCTGTTCGTCGCCAATCCCGGTCTTGGCCGTGCGTGGGTCCTCAATCACCTGGCGGAACCCGAAGTTGTCCTGACCAGTCCGGCAGGCGCATCGCTCACCAATCTTTGCTTTGGCGGGCCCGACATGAAGACGCTCTTCATGACTGAATCCGTCTCGGGAACCGTCCTGCGAGCCGACATGGATATCGCCGGCCCGCTTCCCCAGCAGGCCAGGCACACTCACTAGCCGGCATCCAGGCGGATCGCTGCCGCGACCCGCCCGTCCGATCAGAACACGTTGCGCCCGGCGAGGCGCAATGGAGGAGCGCACATGCAAGTTTCCCGAACCTTGAGCGCGAACAGCGCGCCGCCCGACAACCCCATGCCCGGGCATCCGGCAATGCACCCGGAGCACTATGCCGCCAGCGAGCGCACGCTGGCCAAGGCCTATCGCCGGATATTGCCGTTCATTTTCGCGTGCTACGTGGTCAGTTATCTCGACCGCACCAACGTCGGATTCGCAGCACTGACGATGAACCGCGAGCTCGGCCTCACCGCCCAGGAATTCGGCCTGGGCGCCGGGCTCTTTTTCATCGGCTATTTCCTGTTCGAAATCCCGAGCAATCTGATCATGCAGAAGGTCGGCGCGCGCGTCTGGATCGCCCGGATCATGATTACGTGGGGCCTGATTTCGATGGCGACGGCTTTCGTCACGGGGCCGAAGAGCTTTGCCGCCGCCCGCTTCCTGCTCGGTCTCGCGGAAGCCGGCTTCACGCCCGGCATCTATCTGTACTTCACGCACTGGTTCCCCGGCAGATGGCGCGCGAAGATCACGGCGGCCTTCCTCGTCGGCATTCCGGTCGCGAACATGATCGGCTCGCCGATCTCCGGGGCGCTGCTGCAACTGGGCGGCCTGCACGGGCTGCTCAGCTGGCAATGGCTTCTGCTCGCGGAAGGCTTGCCGGCCATCCTGCTCGGCATCGTGTGTCTCTTCGTGCTGGCCGACCGTCCGGAGAAAGCGCGCTGGCTGAGCGAGGAAGACAAGCAGCTCCTCGCGCAACGCCTCGCGCTCGAACAGCAGGGCATCGCCAGAAAACATGGCGCCAGGCTGCGCGACGCCATGACGAACTGGCGAGTCTTCGTGCTGGCGTTCGTCAACTTCTGCGGGATTGTCGGCTCGATCGGCGTCGGCTTGTGGATGCCGCAAATCATCAAGCAATTCGGTGTCAGCCATGCGGTCGTCGGCTGGCTCGCGGCGATTCCCTACGCGCTCGGCGCCGTGCTCATGCTGGTGTGGGCGAGAGTCGCCAACCGCGCGTCGAACCGCGTGCCCTACGTGGCGGGCGCGCTGCTCCTCGCCGCGGCGTCGCTCGCCGTCAGCACGGTGCTCGACGTCCCGACGCTCAAGCTGATGGCGCTGTGCCTGACGGTCAGCGGCATCCTCGCCTTCCAGGCAACCTACTGGGCGATCCCTTCCGGATTTCTCACGGGCCGCGCCGCGGCAGGCGGCCTCGCGCTGATCGTCTCGGTCGGCAACCTCGGCGGCTTTGTCGGGCCGTCGATGATCGGCGGCATCAAGGAGTTCTCCGGCAGCTTCACCGCGCCTTTGCTCGCGGTGGCGTGCGTGATGCTGGTCGGCGCCCTGACGATCGCGTGGCTGGGAGACCCCGGCGCGGACGCCGGCGAAGCCTCGCGCACCTGACACCGTTGCCTCACCCATAACTTCAATAGACCTAAACGACTTTCCGGAGACATCATGCCGTACAAAAAGGCCGTCACGACCTTCGCCACCCAGCCTCCCGTTCCGTTGCGCGCCGCCGCTGCACTGGCCGCGCTCGCGCTCACGCCCCTCGCGGCACATGCGCAAAGCAGCGTGACGCTTTATGGCATCGTCGATGTCGGTGTGGAGCACATCAACAACACGCCGACGGGCGGCGCAGTGACCCGCGAGGTCTCGGGCAATCTCTCGGGTTCGCGCTGGGGTTTGAAGGGCGTCGAGGATCTCGGCGGCGGGATGCAGGCGATCTTCACCCTCGAAAACGGCTTCAACATCAACGACGGCACGCTCGCGCAATCGACCAAGGGGCTGGGCGCCAATGCGGCCACCACCTCGCGCCTTTTCGGCCGCCAGGCCTGGGTCGGCCTCGCGTACGGCAATCAGAAGCTGACCTTCGGCCGGCAGAACTCGGTCTTCTACGATCAGGCGGTCGTGTTCGATCCGATGGGCGCGTCGTCGCGCTATTCGACCTTGTCGGTCGACTACGCAGCCGCGGGGCGCATCGACAACGCCGCGAAATACGTCGGCGCGTTCGGGCCCGTAACCGTTGCGGCCATGTACAGCACGCGCTATGACACGGGATACGGCAGCGAAGTGCCGGGCGCCCAACTGACCGGCCGCTACTTCGGCGGCTCGCTTACTTACGCGCGCGGCCCGCTCGCGGCGAGCGTGTCCTACGAACAGCGCAACAGCAACACCGTCGCCACGAACACCGCCACGGAACGGCGCGCGGTCGCGGCGGCAACGTATGTCATCGGCAGCCTGAAGGCATTCGCCGGCTATCGCTATCTGCAGGCGTCGAACGCGTTCCTGCCTGCCAATCCGATCGCGCTCGCGAACGGTGCGCAGTCGAGCGCCGCCAATCTGTACTGGGCCGGCGCGCTCTATAACTTCACGCCGGTTTTCTCCGTCACCGCGTCGGCCTACTACCAGGACGTCCATTCGACGAGCGCCGATCCCTGGATGGCGGTGCTCAGCGCCGACTACCTGCTCTCGAAAAGCACCGACCTCTACGCGACCGCCGGCTTCGCGCGCAACAAGGGCAACTCCGCGCTCGGCGTGAACGGCTACGGCACCGTCGCGGCGGGCTACGACCAGACCGGCTTCGTGGTCGGCATGCGCAAGAAGTTCTAGGCGGCGAGGCCATGCAGATCGTCCACGCCCCTCACCTGCCCATCCGGGAAAACTGGCTCGCGCGGCGGCGCGAGGAAGTGTTGCAGCCGGATCTCGCCATCGTCGACGCGCACCATCACCTGTGGGACCGGCAGACGGGCCGCTACCTCGCCGACGAATTGCGGCAGGACACGGGCGGCGGCCATCGCATCGTCTCGACGGTCTACGTGCAGTGCCGCTCCATGATGCGAAGCCACGGCCCCGACGCCATGAAACCCGTCGGCGAAGTCGAATTCGCCAACGGCGTCGCCGCGATGTTCGCCAGCGGTGCCTATGGTGCTTCGCGCTGCTGCGAGGCCATTGTCGGCGGCGCGGACCTCGCGCTCGGTCACGCCGTCGCACCGGTGCTCGAAAAGATGCTCGACGTCTCGGGCGGGCGGCTGCGCGGCATTCGCAATCCGCTCGCGTGGCATGACAGCGAGGCGGTGCGGTCGAGCCCGGTCGTGCCGCCGCCCGATCTCATGCAGCGCCGGTCGTTTATCGACGGTGTGCAAACGCTCGCGACATACGGTCTCAGTCTCGACGCCTGGGTCTATCACACCCAGCTCGATGCGCTCTACGACCTCGCCGTGCAAGCGCCGAACGTGACGATCGTGATCGATCACTTCGGCGGTCCGCTCGGCATCGGGCCTTACATCGGCGAGCAGGCCGAAGTGCGACGCGCCTGGACGGCCGCACTGCGGCGCCTCGCGCATCTGCCGAACACCCGCATGAAACTCGGCGGCGCCGGCCTGACCGTATTCGGTTTCGACTTCGCGGCGGCCGAACTCCCGCCGTCGTCCACCGACCTCGCGGCCGCGTGGGCGCCGATGTTCGAGACCTGCGTCGAGCTTTTCGGCGCGCAACGCTGCATGTTCGAAAGCAATTTCCCGGTCGACAAGGGGATGTTCGGCTACACGGTGCTCTGGAACGCCTTCAAGCGCCTGGCAGGCAGTGCGTCGCCTGACGAGCGTGCCGCGCTGTTCAGCGGAACCGCCGCGTCGACCTACGGGTTGGACCTATCAGGAGACAAGACATGAAACCGGAAACGGCGACGGTAGCGACCGCGGCAAGCGGCGCCAGCACGCACGCGAAGGGGTACCGCGACATCTCGCGCGCGGAATGGCGCTCGCTGTCACTGGCGGGTCTGGGCTGGACCTTCGAGAGCTACGACTCCTTTCTCCTGTCGCTGCTGTTGCCCACGCTGGCCTTGCAGTTCGGCCTGAGCAAAGCGCAGCTCGGCCTCTTCACGAGCATCACCGCCGCCGGGCAGATCGTCGGCGGCATTCTCTTCGGCTATGTGTCGGATCGCCTCGGCCGCGTGCGTACGGCGTTGCTATGCATCGGCATTTATTCACTGTTCTCAGGACTGCTTGCGTTTGCGCCGAACGAGCACTGGTTCGCCGTCTCGCGATTCTGCGGCGCGTTGGGCATGGGCGGCATGTGGACGGCCGGCGCCGCGCTCGTCGCCGAAACCTGGCATGCGAGCCGGCGCGGCAAAGGCGGCGCGCTCATGCAGATGGGGCTGCCGATCGGCGCGATCATCGCCATCAGCGTGGCGGGCATCGTAAGCATGGCTAACGGCGGACTCGCCGGCAACGGCTGGCGCCTGCTGTTTCTGATCGGCGCGCTGCCGTTCTTCATTCTCTTCTGGATCGCGCGCAAGACGCCCGAATCGCCGATCTGGCTCGAACGCAAACAGGCCGCGCGGCACGACAAGGCGCATCCGTCCGCCGCTGCCACGCAGCTCAACGTGCGGGGTTTGCTGACCGCGTTCACGTTCATCTTCTTCCTGCAATACCTGTACTGGGGCGTTTTCACGTGGACACCCACGTTCCTCGTGACGGTGAAGCACCTCGACTTCGTGCACAGCCTCAAGTTCGTTCTCGCGTTGCAGTTCGGCGCCATCTCGGGCTTCCTGCTGTTCTCGGCCTTCGTCGACAGGATCGGCCGGCGGCCCATGTTCATCGCCTATCTGCTCGTAGGCGCGGCGGCCGTGGGCGTCTATATCTTCTCCGCGAATCCGTTGCTGCTGATGGCCGCGATCTTTCTTACCGGATTCGGCGTGAACGGCATCTTCGCGGGCGCGGGCCCCTTTCTCGCCGAGATCATCGGCGACACGGCCTCGCGCGGCTTTCTCATGGGCCTCGCCTATAACGGCGGACGGCTCGGCGGCTTTATCGCGCCACTCGTCATCGGTGCGCTGGCTTCGAGCGCCGGCGGCTTCGTGCTGGGTCTCGCGACCACGATCGTCGCGTTCGTCGCGGCGGCGATCGTCGTGTTCTTCGCGCCGGAAACGCGCGGCAAGGCGCTCGCATGAACACGACCACACGGCAGCCCAGCTTCTACGACCGGCTGTTTCCGGCGCTCGCCGAACCGGCTTTGCGCCGCTACGCGTGCGGCCAGGTCGTTTCGGTGCTCGGCAGCTGGACCCAGAACATCACGCTGAACCTGCTCGTGTACCACCTGTCGGGCATGGCATCGGTGCTGGCGCTGCTGAATTTTCTGCTGTACGGGCCGCAACTCGTGGTCGCGCCGCTGGCGGGATCGCGCATTCACTCGGCCAACGCGCGGCGCACGACGCTCTGCGTGCTCGGCACGTCGATGCTGCTCACGATGAGCCTGCTCACACTCTGGCTGCTGGGGTTGCTCGGCGTCAAGCTGATCCTGCTGCATGCGCTTGCCATCGGTATGTCGAGCGCCGTGGAAACGCCCTCCCGCCAGATGCTGCTGGTGACGAGCCTGCTCGATCAGCGACTCACGTCCAATGCGGTTGCCATGAACACGATGGTCTACAACGTGGGGCGCATGGTCGGCCCGAGCATCGCCGGCTTCGTCTATCCGGCGTTCGGGCCCGGCGCCGCATTTGGCGTGTATGCGTGCGCGCTGGCCGTGATGGCACTGTGCGTGCGTTCGATGAAAACCACCGGCGCGCCGCGCGCGGCACGCGCGGATAGCGGCCTGAGAGACGCGGTGGGCTACGTGATGTCGGACGCGTTTTCGGCGCGCTACCTGCCGATCCTCGCCTGCATCGGACTCTTCGCCGCAAGCTACCAGACGCTGGTTCCGCTGCTGGCCGACCGCGCCTATCACAACGCCGCGCACTATACGGGCCTCTTCTTCGCCGCGGCCGGCAGCGGATCGCTCAGCGCGGCGGTGCTGCTTTCGTCGGCCTGGGGGCCGCGCGCCTCGGCACGGCTGCTCGCGCTCGCGCCGTGGAGCGCCATCGCGGCACTGCTCGTGCTCGCGTCGACGAACGACATCGGCCTGTCGATCCCGGCGTTCTACGCGCTCGGATTCAGCCTGACCTTTTCGGCGACCTCGACCAACGCGACGATCCAGCAGCGCTGCCCCGAGCAGGTGCGCGGCGGCCTCGTGGGCATGTACGGCATGGCCTACAACGGCACGATGCCGTTCGGCTATCTGCTCGCGGGAACGGCCGCCGAAGCGCTCGGCGTGCGCAATACGTTCAGCGTCATGGCGTTCGTCCTCGCAAGCTGCGTCGTCGCGATCCACGTTTTACATCACATCCGACTGCGCCGCTCCGGCGCACAATAACGCCAGGAGACTCACTCATGCAATTCAACGGCAGCGCCGCTGCATCCGCGCTCGAGCAGCAGACCCTTCGCAAGGTCGTCTGGCGGCTCGTGCCCTTCCTCATGCTCTGCTACCTGCTCGCGTTCATCGACCGCGGCAACGTCGGCATGGCGTCCTTGCAGATGAATCACGACCTCGGACTTTCGCCGCGCGTTTTCGGGTTCGGCAGCAGTCTCTTCTTCGTCTCGTACTTCTTCTTCGAAGTGCCGAGCAACATGGCGCTGCAACGCTACGGCGCGCGTATCTGGATTGCCCGCATCATGATTACGTGGGGACTCGTTTCAGCGGCCACCGCGCTGGTGCGTACGCCGACCGGTTTCTACGTGCTGCGCTTTCTGCTCGGCGCGGCCGAGGCCGGTTTCTTCCCCGGCGTGCTGCTTTACCTGTCCTACTGGGTTCCCGCGAAGTATCGCGCCCGCATCGTCGCCACCTTCATGGTGGCGATTCCCGCCGCGAGCTTCATCGGCTCGCCGATCTCGGCGGCCCTGCTGCAACTCGACGGCTTCGCGGGGCTGCGCGGCTGGCAATGGCTCTTCATCCTCGAAGGCATTCCGACCGTGCTGCTCGGCATGGTCTGCCTCGTGCTGCTGACCAACAAGCCGGACGAAGCGCGCTGGCTGTCGGCCGGCGAGCGCGAGTGGCTGACCGGCGCCATCGCGAGCGAAGCGCGCGCTCCCAGCAAAGTCCCGCCGATGCCGCTCGCGAAACTGTTTCGCAATCGCTATGTGCTGTGTCTCGCGCTCGTCGATGTGTGCGCCTCCGGCGCGGGCAGCACGCTTTCCGTGTGGCAGCCTCAATTGCTGAAGTCGTATGGCTTGACGGTCATGCAGACCGGTCTGCTCAACTCGGTGCCCTACGCGCTGTCGTCCGTTCTCATGGTGTACTGGGGACGACGCTCGGACCGGCTGCAGGAACGGCGCTGGCATACGGTGATTCCGATGCTGCTCATCGGCCTCGGCCTGTTCGGCACGTCGCTGAGCGGTTCGCTTTTGCCCACCCTGACGATGCTGTGCGCGGTGCTGGTCGGCGCCTATGCCTTCAAGGGGCCGTTCTGGGCGCTCGCCTCCAGCATGCTGTCCAACAGCACGGCCGCGGCGGGACTCGCGACCATCAACGCGATCGCCAATCTGCTCGGCGGCGGCCTGATGGTGAACGTCTACGGCTGGGTCAAGGAAGCCACGGGCAGCTACGCGCTCGCGCTGATGCCGCTTGGCCTGCTGACGCTCGTGAGTGTGGCGACGCTCCTGCTGCTGAGCCGCCCGGGCCCCGATCAACGCGTGCCGAATAAAGTCGAGGTGGTTTGACATGCCCGATATCAAACGCCGCCAATTCCTCGGCATGCTCGGTGCGGGCAGCCTCGCCGCCGCACTGCCCCATCTCGGCGAGTGCGCCGGGATCTGGTCCAGCGGCACCGAGCGGCCATCGTTCAGGCTTCCTGAAGGTACGGTGGACTGCCATATGCACATCTACGACGACCGCTTTCCGAGCGCGCCGGGCACCACGCTGCGGCCGCCCAATGCGACCGTTGGGCAATACCGGCAGATCCAGCAGCGCCTCGGCATGCGCCGCAATGTCGTGGTGACGCCGTCGACCTACGGCACCGACAACCGCTGCCTGCTGGACGCGCTGAAGCAGTTCGGCGCCGACGCGCGCGGCGTGGCGGTCGTGGATACGTCCGTCACCGACGCCGGGCTTGCGCAGATGAACGAAGCGGGCGTTCGCGCCATACGCTTCAATCTCAGCTATCCGGGCGCCACGACCGTCGAGATGCTCGCGCCGCTTGCGGCCCGTGTCGCGCCGCTCGGCTGGCACATCGAGCTGGTCGTGCAGGGCGCGAAGCTGCCGGCGCTGGAGAAGCACCTGCTCGCGTTGCCGTGCCCTCTCGTGCTCGATCACATCGCGCATGTTCCGCAGCCGGACGGCCTCGGCTCGGATGCCATGAAGAGCGCGCGCAAACTGGTCGAGCGCGGCAATACCTGGGTGACGCTCTCGGGCCCGTACGTCGATACGAAAAGCGGCGCGCCCGAGTATGCCGACGTCGCGCCGGTGGCGAAAGCATTCATCGCGATGGCGCCCGAGCGCATGCTGTGGGGCACCGACTGGCCTCATCCCACGGAAAAAACCACCAAGCCCGACGATGCGGGATTGGTGGATGTGATCGCGTCGTGGATCGGCCGTAGCGATTGGCAACGGATGATCTTCGCGTCCAATCCGGAGAAGTTATACGGGTTTCCTCAGATCGCCCGTTGAGGGCGTTTGCCGCGCGAGGGATGGTGTCGCGTTTTTTCACGTTTTGTCACGACAAGGCCGGCGGTGGAGCCGCCCTCTCTCTCCGGCCGCGGCATGGCTCTTACGAAACCTCGCGCACATAAGGCCGCACGTCGACGATCACGACTTCCTTGCACGTCAGCCGGATATCAAGACCGACATTCGGCATGAGGTCCAGCCGGATCAATGCTCCCGGTGCTTGCGCGAGCGTCATCTCCATGATCGTGGCTTCCTCGAGCATGGCGTTCACGTCGATCTCGGAAGTCCGCACGTCCAGACAGTCGAGCACGACCACCTGATCGGGACGTCCGTCTACGGCCGGCGCGCCATAACGGTTGTGCAGCACTTCGAGCCGCACATCCACTAGTTCGCGCGTACGCGCACCGGGTAGCAGGCGACCGTCTCCGTCCTCCCGTGTTTGCCGTTCCCGTCGCATGCAAAACGAACGAACCGCCGAATCATGAAAGGACGGATAGCCGCCGAGAGCCCTTGCCAGCGTTTCGCCATGGGTTGCCAGTTCCCATCCTCATGTTTTTTGCGGGTGACTCTTTGGCGGACTATTCATCGCGTGACCCTTATTCAAGATTGATTGGCGACAGGGGCAGGCTGGATCGTGCCCCACGCGCGGAATATTCCCCCGCTCCCACCCGTTCATCCCGTACGCGCGCGCCGGTGAAGCCGGTGAATCGCGCCGGCGGATCGCAAATCGGCATCCGCTGCCTATACTCGAACCTGGCGAAGTCCAACGCAGATGTCCAGCGCGTTAGCAAAACGCGTTGCCAGAAACGCAGTGCCCGCAACACGCGGTCAAACCGCACCGTCCGACCATCCAACACGTCGTCAACACAGGAGCCCGCATCATGCGCAAGTCCATCCTCGTCCTGGCCCCACTCGCCTTCGTTGCGCTGCAACAGAGCGCCCTCGCCGATCCGCCCAAGGTAGACGGCGGCCGCTTCGTCACCGCGGACGGCATGTCGCTCTACACCTTCGACAAGGACACCACCCCAGGCGTGAGCGCCTGCACCGGCGGCTGCATGAGTTACTGGCCCGCGGCGACGGCAGCCCCGACCGACAAGCCCGCGGGCGACCTGACGCTGATCCCGACCGCGGACGGCAAGCAGCAGTGGGCGTACAAGGGTCATCCGCTCTATCGCTATTCGTCCGACAAGCAGGCGGGGGATACGAAGGGCGACGGTTTCAAGGACGTGTGGCACATCGCCAAGCCTTGAACCGACACACGCGGAAACACTTCGGTCGCAAGGCATATCGGCCGTAGGCTGTCACAAATCGCCCACGCAGAACCGCGCGGGGAAGCAGGCCCACAAAGCACAACGCCGGCGCAAAGCCGGCGTTGTCGTTGCCTCGGGCACTGTCAGACGTTCGACGTTATCAGACGTCGACCGAAGCCCGGCACACCCCTCTTACTGGTCCTGAGGACACTGCAGATTGCAGCCGTTCGGATCGCCCATGTCGCCACGCTTGCGCGCCGCCGTGGGTTTGCCATGCTGATACTTGCTCGACGGCGCGGACGCCGCGAACGGCATCTGCGGATGTTCGTTGATACGGAACTCGTCCTGCAGGATGCCGCCCGGCACGCCGGGCGAATTCTGCGCGAAAGCAACGGAAACGGTGGCGCAAAGCACACCCGCCGCGGCGACCGCGGCACATGCGTGAAGAAGAGCTTTCATAGTGTTCGGCGCGGCGTGGCGCGTGGTTAAAGCGGATGCGAAGCCAAGAGAGTAGCTGAAACGAACGCACTTCGCAGCGGCCTACGCAGCTTAACGATTACAACCGCTTACGCCATCGCCGGGGCAGCGCCGATTCCACCGTCCATCCCAGCGCACTTTCCAGCGCGCTTGCCACCCCACTTGCCATCGCGTTTTCCACCGCTCAAACCGCCTCTCCAAGCCCTTCCGCCAGATCCACGAGCCTGCCGCAGTCGCGCGGATCGTAGCCGTCGAGCTGCTCGACGCGATGGCGAAACGCGCTGCCGCGCAGCAGTTCGATCACCGAGGCGAGCGGCGCGCGCGTCAGATGCGCGCGGTCGCACGCGAAGTAATAGTCTTCGTCGACGACCGGAATGAAGTCGAGCCCGAAGTGATGCGCGGCCGGCTCCACGCCGAAGCCGACGTCCGCCATGCCGCTCGCGACGAAGGCCGCGATCGCCGAATGCGTGAGTTCGGTGGACGCGTAGCCGTTGACCCGGTCCGGGTCCACGCCGATCCGGCGCAGCGCGAGATCGAGCAGCATGCGCGTGCCGGAACCCGGCTGCCGGTTGACGAAGCGGATGTCGTCGCGCGCGAGATCGCCGAGGCCGCCGATCCGCTTCGGGTTGCCCTTGCCGATGAACAGCCCTTGCTTGCGCCGCGTCAGATGCACGAGCACATGGCGCTGCGGATCGAGCCAGCGCCGATAGGTATCGGCGCACACCGCGCGGAATTCGCCGAGCGGCAGGTGAAAACCCGCCAGATCGCACTCGCCGCGCGCGAGTGCACTGACCGCGTCCGCGCTGTCGCGATATTTGATCTCGACCGGCAGATCGTGCGCGACGAGCGCCGTCACCAGTGCGGCCACCGCGTAACCGTGCGAGGCGTGGATGCGCACGTCGTCGGCGGGCGGCGCGAGCCAGCGGTTCAGGTCGCTCGCCACCTCGCTCGCGAGCGCCTGCAGATTGCCGTCGAGCCGCTCGCCGCACAGCCGCTGCGCGCGCAGCACCGCCTGGCCGAGTTCGGAGAGCACCGAGCCGCGCCCGCGCTCTTTCTCGATCAGCGCGCCGCCCAGACGCTCCTCGATGCCGCGCAGCAAACCCCACGCATGCCGGTAGGACAAACCCTTAAGCGCCGCGGCTTGGGCAATGCTGCCCGATTCGTCGACGAGCGCGAGCAGCGGCACCAGCTCCGACAGGCTGGCCTCGCGGCCGTCCGCACCCTTCACCACCAGTTCGACCTGGCATTCGATCCTGACCATATATGTGTATCTCTTTCCTATTGCGTGCGCCCGTCGGCCCGCCTATCGTTCGGCTATACCATATCGAATAAGCGAAGCATACGTGCACGTATTATGAATAACAAGTGCATATATCGCTTTGGAGGAGCCCCCTTTTGGAAGATTCTCTCGCCACGGCGCCGGAGCAACTCGTGCAACGTCACGCACAGCCTGGCCGCACGCTCATCACGATCCTGCACGCGATCCAGGACGAAGTCGGCTATGTGCCGCCCGCCACGGTCGAGCCGCTCGCCCGCGCGCTGAGCCTGTCGCGCGCGGAAGTGCACGGCGTCATCACCTACTACCACCATTTCCGCACCACGCCGGCCGCGCCCGTCACTGTGCAGCTGTGCCGCGCCGAAGCGTGCCGCAGCATGGGCACCGAAGCGCTCGCGCGGCACATCGAGGCGCACACCGGCTGCCGCTTCGACGCCGGCCATCAGGACGGCGCCACCGTCGAACTGGAATCGGCGTACTGCCTCGGCCAATGCGCGCTGTCGCCGGCGCTGATGCTCAACGGCACGCTGCACGCGCGCGTGTCGCCGCAGAAATTCGACGCGCTGTTCGCCGCGGCCCGCACATGCGTGGAGGTGCCGGCATGACACGCCTCTACGTTCCCCGCGATTCGTCGGCGCTCGCGCTCGGCGCCGATGCCGTTGCCGAGGCCATCGCGAGCGAAGCCGCGCGCCGCGGCATGCAGATCGAACTGATCCGCAACGGCTCGCGCGGCTTGCTGTGGCTCGAACCGCTCGTCGAAGTCGCCACGCCTGAGGGCCGCGTCGGCTATGCGAACGTCGAAGCGGCCGACGTCGCCGCGCTGTTCGACGCGGGCTTCGTCGACGGCGGCGAACACGCGCGACGCGTCGGCGTGGTCGACGAGATGCCGTATCTGAAGAAGCAGCAGCGCCTGACCTTCGCGCGCATCGGCATCACCGATCCGCTGTCGATCGACGACTATGTCGCCCACGGCGGCCTCGAAGGCTTGCGCGCGGCGCTGCAAACCGACGGCGACGCCGCCTGCGAAGCGCTGATCGAATCGGGCCTGCGCGGACGCGGCGGCGCGGCGTTTCCGGCCGGCATCAAATGGCGCACGGTGCGCGGCGCGAAGGCGGCGCAGAAGTACATCGTCTGCAATGCCGACGAGGGCGACTCCGGCACCTTCTCCGATCGCCTCGTGATGGAAAGCGATCCGTACATGCTGATCGAAGGCATGATCATCGCGGGCGTCGTGACCGGCGCGAGCGTCGGCCACATCTACGTGCGCAGCGAATACCCACACTCGATCGCGACGCTCGAAACGGCCATCGGCCGCGCGCGCGCCGCCGGCTGGCTCGGCGACAGCGTGCTCGGCTCGACCGCGCATCGTTTCGAACTGTTCGTCGCGAAAGGCGCGGGCTCGTACGTGTGCGGCGAGGAAACCGCCTTGCTCGAATCGCTCGAAGGCAAGCGCGGCATCGTGCGCGCGAAGCCGCCGGTGCCGGCGCTTGCCGGTCTCTACGGCCAGCCCACCGTAATCAACAACGTGATCACGCTCGCCACGGTACCGATCATCTTCGCGCGCGGCGCGGCGTTCTACAAAGACTTCGGCATGGGCCGCTCGCGCGGCACGCTGCCGTTCCAGCTGGCCGGCAACATCAAGCGCGGCGGCCTCGTCGAACTCGCGTTCGGCGTGACCCTGCGCGAACTGCTGAACGATTACGGCGGCGGCACCGCCAGCGGCCGGCCGGCGCGCGCGGTGCAGGTCGGCGGTCCGCTCGGCACCTATCTGCCCGAGAGCCAGTGGGACATCCCGATGGACTACGAAGCGTACGCGGCGGTCGGCGCGGTGATCGGCCACGGCGGTCTCGTCGTGCATGACGACACCTCGAACCTCGCCGAACTCGCGCAATACGCGATGCACTTCTGCGCGCTCGAATCGTGCGGCAAATGCACGCCGTGCCGGATCGGCTCGACGCGCGGCGTCGAGGTGATCGCGCGGATTCGCAACGGCGATACGTCGACGCGCCAGGTGCAACTGCTGCGCGATCTGTGCGACACGATGGTGTCCGGTTCGCTGTGCGCGATGGGCGGCATGACGCCGTATCCGGTGCTGTCCGCGCTCGATCATTTCCCCGCAGATTTCGGTCTCGCCGCCGATGCCGCTGCCGGCCACGCCACCCAAGCGGCCGCGGCCTGACCCAGGAGCCCCATCATGTCCGATCAGCTCAACTCTTCCACCGGCGGCTGCGGCTCAG
>Ga0153951_1000327_pt1 | contig 17905 bp, 15 predicted proteins | sample TSNJ035MetaG_FD_102278 | JGI IMG/M metagenome (GOLD analysis project Ga0153951, IMG submission 102278) | Attine ant fungus gardens microbial communities from New Jersey, USA - TSNJ035 MetaG | ecosystem: Host-associated > Fungi > Mycelium > Unclassified | place: USA: New Jersey, Wharton State...
CGTCGATCAGATAGATTTCGTCGCAGGCGAGCGCCAGTTCATAGCCACCGCCCGCGCAGGCGCCGTTCACCGCGGCGAGAAACTTGAGCCCTGAATGGCGCGACGAATCTTCGAGCCCGTTGCGGGTTTCGTTCGTGAACTTGCAGAAGTTGACCTTCCACGCGTGCGTCGAAAGGCCCAGCATGAAAATGTTCGCGCCCGAGCAGAACACGCGGTCCTTCAGGCTCGTCACCACCACGGTCCTGACTTCGGGATGCTCGAAGCGGATGCGCTGGATCGCGTCGTGCAGTTCGATGTCGACGCCGAGGTCGTACGAATTCAGCTTCAGCTTGTAGCCGTCGCGAATACCGCCGTCTTCAGCGATATCGATGCCGAGCGTCGCAACCGGACCGTTGAAGCTCAGCTTCCAGTGCCGGTACTGCGAGGGATCGGTGCGGTAGTCGACCCGCGCGGCCGGCGCAACGGCGGGGTGTGCTGTGGACATGGGGCGTCTCCTGACTGGACGATGCGAATCTGTTTTTTGAACAATAGTGCATCAACATATCCGAGTAAAGAATTTTAGTGCATTTTTAGGTGCAAACCCTGACGCCCCAGCGACCGCTCAGCCGGCCCGCGCCTCGTCGGGCGCTTCCGCCGCGAGGCGCGCGGCAAGCCGGTCGCGCAATTGCAGATAGGCGTCGGCAAGCGTCTTCTCGCTCGTGTCGAAGCTCATGTCGGCACGCCCGTATAGTTCGGCGCGGCCCGCAAGGATACGTTTCAGGTCGTCCATCGCCTCGTTGTTGCCCGACATCGGCCGCAGATCGCCCTGCGCGACGACGCGGCGCATATGCTCCTCGGGCGTCGCCTGTAGCCATACCGTGAAGCAGTGCGACAGCAGCGCATTGAAGGTGCCCGACTCCGACACGAGCCCGCCCGGCGACGCAATCACCGCGCGCTCGTGCTCCTCGATCACGGCGTCGAGCGCGCGCTGTTCGTAGCGCCGATAAGCGCTCGCGCCGTACAGCGAATGAATCTCCGACGGCGGACAGCCCGCAAGCTGTTCGATCACGCGCGTCAGCTCGATGAACGGCACCTTGCGCTCCTGCGCGAGCATGCGCCCGAACGTCGATTTGCCCGCGCCGCGCAGGCCGATCAGCGCGATGCGGTGCTTGCGGTGCGGATCGCGCGGCGCCTGCGCGAACATCTCGGCCAGCGCCGCGCGCGCGCGTTGCAGCGCCGCCTGGTCGCGTCCTTGCAGCAATTCGCGAATCAGCAGCCATTCGGCGGACGCCGTGGTTTCGTCGCCGACCACTTCGGCGAGCGAGCAGTTCAGCGTGGCCGCAAGCTGCCGCAGCACGAGCACCGAGGCATTGCCGAGGCCCGATTCCAGATTCGCGAGATGCCGCTCCGAGAGGCCGGTTTCGGCCGCGAGCGTCTTGCGGGTCATGCCGCGGCGCGCGCGCAGCAGGCGCACGCGCTCGCCCATCGCGGTCAGAAACGGATCGCGCTCTTCACGCTCGCCGCGCTCGGCGCGAGCCGGGTCGGCGGCGGCTTCATCCAGCGGTGCGGCGGAGTATTTTCGATTCATGTTTTGCGACCTCGATACTTCGATATATGTACTATAGTGCTTGACACGCACTAGATGAACAGTTTAATTTTCATCAAAAGCCGCTTCAACTACAAACGCTCACGAAATATCAGAACGCCGCCGGCTGGCCCGGCGGCGTAACGGAGACAGCGCGGCAGCACGCATGCAGCAAAGTTCCGGCGGTGGAACGTCTGCCCTGCGTAAACGCGCTTTTCTGGAGGCTCGCATGTCCCCGCAAGAATTCCAGCACCTGATCGCCGGCGTAACGGCACAACTTGACGGGCGCCCGCTCGACGCGTCGCTCGCGGCCTGGCTGAACGCCACCTGGCCGGCCGGCAGCACGACTTTCCGCGAACTCGCCCAGGCCTGCCGCGACGGCGTCGCCGAAGGCTGGCTGTGCAACCGCGAAGCGGGCGGCATCCGCTACGGGCGCATCTTCAAGGCGCTGCCCGAGACCCACGGCTTTTCCGTCGACGTCGTCGCGATGCAGGACATCGCCGGTCCGCACCATGTGCATCCGCACGGCGAAATCGATCTGATCATGCCACTCACCGAGGGCGCGACGTTCGACGGCCATCCGGCCGGCTGGTGCGTGTACGGCCCCGGCTCCGCGCATCGTCCGACGGTCGCGAACGGTCGGGCGCTCGTGCTGTATCTGCTGCCGCAAGGCGCGATCGAATTCACCGCGACATAAAACCGCCGGCGCGACGGCACAAGCCATAGCGGCAGCAACGTCAGCGCGGCGCATGGCGACGCGAGCATCAGGCATCGAGCGGATCACGAGCGCCAAACAGCCGGACCGCGCCCACCGATGGAGGAGACAATATGGAAGCCCCGCTGGAAACGAGCGCGCGAACGAGTGCGCATCAGGCGGCCGCGCCGCCACCCCCGCTCTTCAATTTCGCGCGCTATCTGTTCGAACTGAACGAGGCGCGCGCGAACAAGCCTGCCTATATCGACGACACGCACACGCTGACCTATGGCGAACTCGAACAACGCGCGCGGCGTTGCGCGAGCGCCCTGCGAACGCTCGGCGTGCATCCCGAGGAACGCGTGCTGCTCGTGATGCTCGATACCGTGTCGCTGCCGGTCGCATTTCTCGGCGCGCTCTACGCCGGCATCGTGCCGGTCGTCGCGAACACGCTGCTGACCGCCGCCGACTATACGTACATGCTCACGCATAGCCACGCGCGCGCGGTGATCGCGTCGGCGGCCTTGTTGCCGAACGTCGCGCAGGCGCTCGAAAGCATCGATCAAGACGGCTGCCAGTTGATCGTCTCGCAGCCGGAGCCGTCGGCGGATGCGGCGCCCACTACCTCGCTCGACGCGCCCCGCTTCGAAGACCTTCTCGACGCCGCGCCGCCCGCCCTCAAAGGCTGCGCCAACAGTGGCGACGACATCGCCTTCTGGCTCTACTCCTCGGGCTCGACCGGCAAGCCGAAAGGCACGGTCCACACGCATGCGAATCTGTACTGGACCGCCGAGCTGTATGGCAAGCCGGTGCTCGGCATCGTCGAGAGCGACGTGGTGTTTTCGGCGGCCAAGCTGTTCTTCGCCTACGGGCTCGGCAATGCGCTGACCTTTCCGCTGTCGGTCGGCGCGACCGCGATCCTGATGGCCGAGCGCCCCACCGCCGACGCGATCTTCGCGCGCCTCGTCAAGCATCGTCCGACCGTGTTCTGCGGCGTGCCGACGCTCTACGCGAGCATGCTCGTCGCGCCGAATCTGCCCGCGCGCGCCGAGGTCGCGATACGCGTATGCGCGTCGGCGGGCGAGGCGTTGCCGCGCGACGTCGGCGAGCGTTTCACCGCGCACTTCGGCGCCGAGATTCTCGACGGCATCGGCTCGACCGAAATGCTGCACATCTTCCTGTCGAATCGCCCGGGCGAAGTCGAATACGGCACGACGGGACGCCCGGTGCCGGGCTACGAGGTCGAGTTGCGCGACGAAGCCGGGCAGCCGGTGCCCGATGGCGAAGTCGGCGATCTGTACATCAAGGGGCCGAGCGCGGCGCTCATGTACTGGAACAATCGCGAGAAATCGCGCGCGACGTTTCTCGGCGAATGGATTCGCAGCGGCGACAAGTACCGGCGCCTCGCCAACGGCTGCTATGTCTACGCGGGCCGCAGCGACGACATGCTGAAGGTGAGCGGCCAGTACGTGTCGCCGGTCGAAGTGGAGATGGTGCTGGTCGAGCATCCGGCCGTGCTCGAAGCGGCGGTGGTCGGCGTCGATCACGGCGGGCTCGTGAAAACGCGCGCGTTCGTCGTCCTGAAGCGCGAGTTCGCACCGTCTGAGATACTCGCCGACGAACTGAAGGCCTTCGTCAAGGAACGGCTCGCGCCGCACAAGTATCCGCGCGACATCGTGTTCGCCGACGATCTGCCGAAAACCGCCACCGGCAAGATTCAGCGCTTCAAGCTGCGCGAACAGTCATAAGTCATAAGGTGATCCATTCATGCCGAACCCCGCAACGGCTGCCACTCCCGCCGCTCCCGCTACGCCCGCCCCCGCCGCCGGCGCGAGCCGCTTTGCCGAACTGCCCGCGAACGCGGCGCATGGCGCGTTGCGCATCGAGTATCGCTGGCTCAACGAACCGGCGGCCCAGCGCGCAGACGACACACCGCTCGCGCTGTTCCTGCACGAAGGACTCGGCTCGGTGTCGATGTGGCGCGACTGGCCGCAACGCTTGTGCGAACGGCTCGGCCTGCGCGGGCTCGTCTATTCGCGGCCGGGCTATGGACTCTCGACGCCGCGCGCGCCCCACGTGAAATGGCCGGTCGATTTCATGACCGAGCAGGCCCGCGACATTCTCCCCGCGCTGCTCGACGCGCTCGGCATCGATGCGCGGCAACGCCGGCGCATGTGGGTGATCGGCCATAGCGACGGCGGCTCGATCGCGCTGCTCTACGCGGCGCTGTATCCCGAGGCACTCGCGGGCGCGGTCGTGATGGCGCCGCATGTGTTCGTCGAAGACCTCTCGGTGGCCAGCATCGCGCAAACGAAGCAGCTCTACGAAACCACCGACCTGCGCGACAAGCTCGCGCGCCACCACGCCGACGTCGATTCGGCCTTCTATGGCTGGAACGATATCTGGCTGAATCCCGCGTTCAGACAGTGGCGCATTGTCGATACGCTCGCCTCGATTCGCCAGCCGCTGCTCGCGATCCAGGGCCACGACGACAACTACGGCACGATGGCGCAGATCGACACGATCGCCGCACGCGTGCCGCATGCGCAGCTCGTCAAGCTCGCCGCCTGCGGGCACTCGCCGCATCGCGACGCACCGGCCCCGCTCGACGACGCGATCGCGGCATTCATCGCAGCACAGCGATAAACCGCGCGACGGAAGCAACCAGAGCAACCGGCGCGGCCATCGACATCAGCACCAGCACAGGGCTGCGCCGCTTCCTTACCAATACTTCATAAAAATTACACGGATCGGCGATTATGCTGCGGCATCGCTGACCTCGGCACATCGATGCCCTGGCGTCCCTTCCTCACATTGGAGAGAGTGACATGCCCTTCGTGCCGAAGCTGAGTCGTGCATTGCCGTGCAAACGTTTGGCTCCCGGTTTGGCTCATGCTTTTGCGATCGTCTCGCTCTGCGCACTCGGCACCGCATGCAGCCACGACGACCCTCCCGCCGACACGAGCACGCTCGGCTCGACGACCGAACAGCGCGCCGCCCCCAACGACAACAGTGTCGGCAACAACAGCTTTGCCACCGCGCCGCCGGCCGACCCCGCACCGGCGACGCTTACGATTCAGACTCCCGCGACCCCCGCTTCCGACGTCGGCACGGCACTGTCCGCCGCCGATGCGTCGCGCGCGCCGCTCGCGAGCCCCGTCATCCACACCGTGGATTGAGTTCCGCGCCGCGCGCGGTGAGCGGCCACTCTTTCCGCGCGCGACGCATCGTCACAGTGCATCTTCGCAGTGCACTTTCCTCCACCGAAGATCAAAGCCAGAACCATGACCTCAAAAAATCGCCGTGATTTTCTGCGCTCGGCCGCGCAAGCCGCCGGTTCCTTCACCGCGTTGAGCATGCTGCCGCCCGGCATCCGCAACGCCCTCGCCATTCCGGCGAACAACTGCACCGGCACGATCCGCGACGTCGAGCACATCGTCGTGCTGATGCAGGAGAACCGCTCGTTCGATCATTACTTCGGCACGCTCAAGGGCGTACGCGGTTTCGGCGACACGCGCGCGATCAACCTCGCGAGCGGCCAGCCGGTCTGGTATCAGCCGCTCACCACCGATGCCGCCGGCGCCAATTACGTGCTGCCGTTCCGTCCCACCGCGCCGAACCTCGGCCTGCAATTCCTGCAGGATCTCGCGCACGACTGGGGCACCACGCACGCGGCCTGGAACAACGGCCGCAACGATCAGTGGGTGCCCGCGAAAGGCGCGACGACGATGGCCTACCTCACGCGCGAGGACATCCCGTTTCACTATCAGCTCGCCGACGCGTTCACGATCTGCGATGCGTATCACTGCTCGCTGATGGGCCCGACCGATCCGAACCGCTACTACATGTGGAGCGGCTGGGTCGGCAACGACGGCAGCGGCGGCGGCCCGGTGATCGACAATTCGGAACTCGGCTACGGCTGGTCGACCTACCCCGAGGTGCTGCAGAACGCCGGCATCTCGTGGAAGATCTATCAGGACATGGGCAACGGGCTCGACGCGAACGGCTCGTGGGGCTGGACGCAGAACGCGTACATCGGCAACTACGGCGACAACTCGCTGCTCTACTTCAACCAGTATCGCAACGCGCAGCCGGGCAACCCGCTCTACGACAACGCGCGCACCGGCACCAACGCGGCGAACGGCGACGGCTATTTCGACATCCTCAAGCGCGACGTGCAGAACAACACGCTGCCGCAAGTCTCGTGGATCGTCGCGCCCGAAGCCTATTCGGAACATCCGAACTGGCCGTCGAACTACGGCGCGTGGTACATCGATCAGGTCCTGCAGATTCTCACGTCGAACCCCGAGGTGTGGAGCAAGACCGTGCTGCTCATCAACTACGACGAGAACGACGGCTTCTTCGATCACCTCGCGCAGCCGTTCCCGGCGGCGTCGAGCGCGAACGGCCTGTCGACCGTCAGCATCACGCACGAAATCTATCCCGGCGATGCGAAGACGCCCGCCGCGCCTTACGGGCTCGGCCCGCGCGTGCCGATGCTGGTGGTCTCGCCGTGGTCGAAAGGCGGCTACGTCTGCTCGGAAACGTTCGACCACACCTCGGTGATCCGCTTCATCGAAAAGCGTTTCGGCGAACATCACAACCTCGGCGAATCGAACATCACGCCGTGGCGTCGCGCGGTGTGCGGCGATCTGACCTCGGCCTTCAACTTCAGCAATCCGAACGCCAACCTGCCGTCGCTGCCGAGCACGACCTCGTACGTGCCGCCCGATCAGAACCGTCATCCGGATTACATCCCGCAGCCGCCCGCGGCCCAGGCCGTGCCGCAGCAGGAGCCCGGCGTGCGTCCCGCGCGCGCGTTGCCGTATGAACTGTTCGTGCGCGCCGACGAAGGCTCGAACGGCAAGCTGACGATGCGCTTCATCAATACCGGCCGCGCGGGCGCGGTGTTCCTCGTCTACGTGACAAACGGCGCCGCCGCGCCGCTCAGCTATACGGTCGAAGCCGGCAAGCACCTGCAGGACACCTTGCCGCTCAACGCGGACGGCACCTACGATTTCACCGTGCACGGCCCGAACGGCTTCCTGCGCCGCTTCGCGGGCAAGGTCGTCGCGCGCAGCAGCTGGTGGGAGCGCAAGGAGATCGCGCAGCCGGATATCGCCGAGGGTTACGACGTCGCCAACGGCAATCTGCAATTGCGTCTGGAAAACACGGGCAGCGCGCGTTGCCAGTTCACGATCGTCAATGCGTACGATCCGCACAATGCGATCCGGCATTCGGTGCGCGGCGGCGATACCGATCAGCTATACCTCGATCTGCGCAACGCGCACGGCTGGTACGACCTGTCGATCACGGTCGACACCGATGCATCGTTTGCGCGGCGCCTTGCCGGTCACGTGGAAACCGGCAAGAGCAGCATGAGCGATCCGGCTTTGGGTAGCTAAACGGCGGCTCGACGTCACGCGAGTCCCGCGGTAAAAACAACGGCCGCTGCGATCGATGTCGCAGCGGCCGTTGTTTTATTGGGCCTGCCGATTGCCGATTACCGATGCACGCACGCGCATAACCGGGCGCGTAAATCGGCGCGCCCTGCCTACGATTCGAAATCGAGCCCGCCGAGCAGCGCGACCGGTTCGCCCTGCGTATGCGTGAGGAAATCGAGTTCGCGCGCCTGGGTCCACGCCTTGAGCTTGCGCGGCAGCGCGGCGAGATAACCGGCGAAGCGCGCCGTGCCCTGCTCGCCCATCAGTCGTTCGATTTCGTCGCTGTCCCAGGTCAGGTAAAGATTCAGCGGATGCGCGTAGTAACCGAGTTCATCGAGCGGCGTCGCATGAATCCGCACGCGGGTCGGCTAACCGTGCCCGCCATACGGCAGCACTTCGGTATGCACGGTCTTCGCGAAACATGCGCCGATCGCCTCGGCGATGCGCGGCGCGAACTCCTTGTCGAAACGAACGGCGCTTTCCGGACGCATCCAGGTCTCCGATGTCGTGCGTAGTGGGACTGGGCATCGTAGCACGCGGGTCGGTGCGGACTCGCGTGCAGGCGCTCGTGTTCAGGGGCGTTGGCTACGTCCGGGGAAGCGCGGCCCCCGCGCCCTATCGCATGTACCCCCTCGCACCGCACCGATCGATTCAACGTTTTGCGACAACTCCTGTGCGATTACGGCCCTTTACGTCAGACCTGTGCCACGCGCGTCTAGCATCCAGAGAGGCCACCAGGCTGGTCGTGCCAGATGATTTTTCCACGGATGGCTTATGAGCAAGGCAAGGTTCGCATCGTTCTGGCACGGCCCGGAACTCTCCCCTTACGAAGTCGCGTGTCTGCAATCGTTCACCCTCTATGGCAGCGAGGTCGCGCTTTATAGCTACGAGCCGATCGCCAATCTGCCGCCCGGCGTGAGCGCGAAAGACGCGCGCGCGATTCTGCCGCCCGACACGCTGAACGCCTTTCCGATTCAAGGCGTGCCGTCGATGGCGCATTTCACCGACTATTTCCGCTTCGCGATGTTCACGAAGACCGACGAAATCTGGGTCGACACGGACATGCTGCTGCTGCGCGATTTCGATCTCAACGCGAAGGGCGACCTGATCGGCAAGGAAACGCCGTCCAGCATCTGCACGGCGATACTGCGGCTCGATCCCGACTCGCCGCGTCTGTACGAACTGCTCAAGCGAGTCAAGGCGATGCAGGGCACCGAAATCAAATGGGGCGACACCGGCCCGCGCCTGCTGACCGCGGTCTACGGCGTCAAGGCGGGCTTGCCCGAGAGCCTGTTCTACCCGGTCCACTTCGACGATTACTACAAGCCGTTCCTGCCGCGCCATTTCGAGGAATGCGCGGCGCTGTGCTCCGACGCGTACACGCTGCACCTGTGGAACAACCGCGTCGTGAAGATGGCGCTCTTCAAGCGCATCGGTCCGCCTGCCGGTTCGTTCCTGCATCACGTGTTCGAGCAGAGCGGCGCGAACCGCCGGTTTGGCGAATTCTATCCGGCCAACGTGATGCAGACGATGATCGACAACGCGGTGCAGAAAGTCGGCCGCGATGAAGGCGTACGCAAGCTGCTGCGCGTCGGCGTGCCGATGCTCAGGACCGCGCTCGGGCGCAAGCTCGGCGCATAGCCGCCCGTCTCACGCGGCGGCGCCCCTGCCCGCGCCGTGCGCCTGCGCGAGCATGAACTCGATGAACGTCGCGGCCGCGCGCGTGTGATGCCGGTTCGGCATGTACACCATGTACATGTGCGTGCCGAAGATGCTGAGGCGCCATTCGTCGAGCGCGGTCAGCACCGCGCCGCGTTGCAGATCGTCCTGCACCACGTAGTCGGGCACGATGCCGACGCCGAGCCCCGCGAGCAGCGCCTCGCGTAAAAACAGAAAGTTCTCGGAGATGATCGTCGGTTCGAGCAGCACCTCGTGGCGCTCGTCGCGCAGATACGCGGCCAGCCGCAACTGCCTGCCGATCACGGCCGCGCTAATCAGCGGCGCGGCGCGCAGGTCGTCGAGCGGCGCGGGCATGCCGTGCGTGTGCGCGAAGCCGGGCGAGGCGCACGCGACATATCTGACCGGCCCCATGTCGCGCGCGACGAGGTTCTGCGGCGGCTCGGACATGACGCGCACGGCGATGTCGACTTCATCGCGCAGCAGGTCTTCGACGCGGTTCTCGAACATCACGTCGAGCACGATACCCGGATGCAGACGCTTGAACGCGATCAGCCAGTCGGACATCACGAGTTGGCCGTAGCCGCTCGGCACGCTCAGCCGCACGCGGCCCTGCAGGCTTTGCCCGAGCGTCGCGACCGACTCGCGCGCGGCCAGCAGCGCGTTCTGGATCGTGCGGCCATGCTCGTAGAGGCGCAGACCGATCTCGGTCGGCTCGACGCGGCGCGTCGTGCGCCGCACCAGCTGCACACCGATCGAGCGCTCCAGCTGATTCAGGTGATAGCTGACGTTCGCGCGGCTCATCTTGAGCCGGCGCGCGGCTTCGCTCAGATTGCCGGCGTCGAGAATGTCCACGAGCAGGGTCAGGGAATTGACGTCCATCGCGGCGCCTTTGTCAAAATAATTTTGACAGTCTGTCAATCGGGCATGCCATTGTCAATCAACGTTGACCACTCCAGAATGCGCATCAGCCCCCACGAACATGGATGGAAAACCCCCGCGATGGATCTGAACTTCACCCCCGAAGAAGAAGCGTTTCGCGCCGACGTGCTGGCCTTTCTGCGCGAAAAGCTCCCGCAGCGTCTCGCCGATAAAGTGCACGGCGGCCGCCGCCTCACGCGCGACGACATGGCCGAGTGGCACGCGATTCTCAACGCGCAGGGCTGGCTCGCGAACCACTGGCCGCAGGAATATGGCGGCCCGGGCTGGAACGCGGTGCAGAAATTCATCTTCGAGAACGAATGCGCGCTGGCCGGCGCGCCGCGCATCGTGCCGTTCGGCGTCAACATGCTCGGGCCGGTGCTGATCCGATACGGCAGCGAGGCGCAGAAACAGCACTGGCTGCCACGCATTCTCGACGGCTCCGACTGGTGGTGCCAGGGCTATTCGGAGCCAGGCGCGGGCTCCGATCTCGCCTCGGTCAGAACCACGGCCGTGCGCGGCCAGGATGCGCACGGCGAGCATTACGTCGTCAACGGCCAGAAGACGTGGACCACGCTCGGCCACTACGCGAACATGATCTTCTGCCTCGTGCGCACCGCGACCGACGTGCGCAAGCAGGAAGGCATCAGCTTTCTGCTGATCGACATGAACACGCCCGGCGTCGAAGTACGGCCGATCATCACGCTCGACGGCGAGCATGAAGTCAACGAAGTGTTTTTCACCGACGTGCGCGTGCCCGCGGAGAATCTCGTCGGCGAAGAGAACAAGGGCTGGACCTACGCGAAATATCTGCTTACGTACGAGCGCACCAATATCGCGGGTGTCGGCTTCTCGGTGGCCGCCTTCAACCGTCTGCGCCAGATCGCCGCGCAGCAGCGCCGCAATGGCCGCCCGCTCGCCGAAGACCCGGCGTTCGCGGCACGCATGGCGCGCGTCGAGATCGATCTCGAGAACATGAAGACGACCAACCTGCGCGTGATCGCGGCAGTCGCGGGCGGCGGCGTGCCCGGCGCCGAAAGCTCGATGCTGAAGATTCGCGGCACCGAAATTCGCCAGGAGATTTCATCGCTCACGCGCCGCGCGATGGGCGCCTATGCGCAGCCGTTCGTCGAAGAAGCGCTGCACGAAGGTTTCGACGGCGTGCCGGTCGGCCCCGACGAAGCCGCGAGCGCGGCGGCGCTGTACCTCAACAATCGCAAGCTGTCGATCTTCGGCGGCTCGAACGAAATCCAGAAGAACATCATTGCCAAAATGATCCTCGGACTCTGAGAGACCCACGTCATGAATTTTCGGCACACCGAAGACCGCCGCATGCTGGCGGACACGCTGAACCGCTTCGTCAGCGAACAATACGGCTTCGAGACGCGCGACCGCATCGCGCGCTCGGCGCAAGGCTTCAGCCCTGAACTGTGGCAACGCTTCGCGGAACTCGGCATCGTCGGCGCGCTGTTCGATGAAGCGAGCGGCGGCTTCGGCGGCGGCGGTTTCGATATCGCCGTCGTGTTCGAGAGCTTGGGGCGCGGGCTCGTCGTCGAGCCGTTTCTCGATACGCTGATCGTCGGCCGCGCGCTCGCGCGCAGCGGCAGCGCGGCGCAGAAAGCGGAGCTGGCCGCATTGATCGACGGCTCGCGTATCGCCGCGCTCGCGCATGGCGAGCCGGACAGTCATTACGAACTCGCTCGCGTAAGCGCGACGCGCGCGCAGCGGCACGGCGATGCCTGGACCCTGAACGGCGCGAAGGCCGTGGTTCAGCATGGCGAGCAGGCGGCGGTCTTTCTGGTGTCGGCGCGCACGAGCGGCGCCGACGATGCCGCAGCGGGCCTCACGCTCTTTCTCGTGCCGCGCGAGGCGGCCGGTGTCAACGTGCGCGGTTATCGCAAGATCGACGGCGGCCGTGCTGCCGAAGTGACGTTCGACCACGTCACGCTCGGCGCGAACGCCGTACTCGGCTCAGCCGATGAAGGCTTCGCGACGCTCGAATACGCGGTGAGCTGCGGCGTGCTCGCGCTGTGCGCGGAAGCGCTCGGCGCGATGGATGTCGCCAAAGACGACACGCTCGAATACCTGCGCACGCGCAAGCAGTTCGGCGTGCCGATCGGCAGCTTCCAGGCGCTGCAGCACCGCATGGCCGATCTGCTGCTCGAGATCGAGCAGGCACGCTCGGCGGTCATCAACGCGGCCGCCGCGCTCGATGGCGAACGCAAGGCGCGCGAGCGCGCGGTGTCGGCGGCAAAGTACAGCATCGGCCGGATCGGCACGCTGGTCGCGCAGGAGTGCATCCAGCTGCACGGCGGGATCGGCATGACGTGGGAATTGCGGCTCGCTCATTACGCGAAGCGGCTCGTGATGATCGATCATCAGTTGGGCGATGAGGATCATCATCTGGAGCGGTTCGTGGCGTTGGGGGCTTGATAGGCGAAGGCCCAAAATCGTTCGCGAAACGCGCTTCCCTTTGCAAGGTCTGCTAGATTGCTCTCATCCAACTCCGAGTGGTGAGCATGTCAGGCTTAATCCATCGCCGCCGCGAAGAAGCCGCACCGTTCATCACGCAACACCAGCGATGAAACCTCTGATCTTGGCGCTGACGTTTATCAGCACTTCCGCATGGGCTGCCGCTCCCGATCCGGTCAGCGAAATCGCGACGCGCAGCGGCCTGCCCGCGAGCGAGGTCGGCGCGGCCTTATCCCATTGCGACGACAACCAGACCAATATGAATTTCTGCGCATGGCGCGATCAGATCGTGGCGGAACAGAAACTGGCGCACATCGTGGATGCGACGGCCGGATCATCGACAGCCTGCAAAGCCGTTCTGGAGAGAAAGATCGCCGCATGGAAAAAACGCCGCGACACGCAATGCGAGAAATCGGCCTCGCATGAATGGGGCGGCGGCTCGATGCTGCCCACCGCCATCGCGATGTGCAAAACAGCCGCGACGGAGCGCATGAGCAAAACCATCCAATCTGAAAAATACAACCGCTAAAACCGGCCATTCAGAAATAAACCCGCCTTCACGCGAAAATGATGCAGAAATAATACAGAAAGAAAAATGAAAGATTATTTCTGTTGAGTTAAGAAACTACATAAGGCATAGTAACGATTCTCATTCAGGTGCTGTTGCAAGCCAGTTGTCCCGTTGCCCCCCGCGACGCCGGACCAGCCAGCAAGACCGGTTGAGTGCCAAGACAACAACGCCGTAAAGCCGCATTGCGCAGCAGCGTCAGCACTCGCCCCTGGGGCGAATCAGAGGGCCGTCTGGAAAGCGTGGGCCAAGGCGTTGGCTAATAAATCCACACTCCAGACATACCAGATGCTGACCAAAACTCCGCTCGCTATCGCGGTGATGGGTCTCTTTTGCGCGCCCATCGCGACTTCCGCCTTCGCGCAGACGAACACCGCCACACCCGCCGCCGCATCGTCCCCAGTTGCCTCGTCCTCTGCCGCCGCTTCAACGGACAGCGCATCGAGCCAGCCGCAGACGCTGCCTACGGTTCAAGTGACGGGGCATGCGGAAAGCACCGGCTTCCAGACCGACCGCACGAACATCACCGGCGTGTCGACCGACGTGCACGATATTCCGCAGGCGGTCACGGTCGTCAACCAGCAGCTGATGCAGTCGCAAGGCGTCACGTCGTTCTCGGACGCGCTGCGCAACGTGCCGGGCGTCACGATCGGCGCGGCCGAAGGCGGCGTGATCGGCAACAACATCAATCTGCGCGGCTTCACCGCCAACAACGACATCTATCTCGACGGCTTTCGCGACCGCGGCCAGTACTATCGCGACACCTTCGACCTGGAATCGATCGACGTCCTGTACGGCCCCTCCTCGCTCTACTTCGGCCGCGGCTCCACGGGCGGCGTCATCAATCAGGTGACGAAGCAGGCCAACCTGACAAAATCGGCCTCGGTCTCGACGACGATCGGCACCGACGACCACTATCGCACCTCGGTCGACTTCAACCAGCCGCTCACCGATACATCCGCGTTCCGCATCAACGCGTTCGGCCAGTCGCTGCACGGCTCGCGCGACGTGATGTCGAGCAAGGACTACGGCATCGCGCCGACCGTGAGCTTCGGGATCGGCACGCCGAACGAGTTCACGCTGTCCGCGCTGATCCAGCACAACCGGGACATGGCCGACTACGGCGTGCAGTCGGTCAACGGCGCGCCCGCGCCGGTCGGCCGCTCGACCTTCTACGGCTTCACCGACGACCGGACCCTGCAGGACAATCAGACCGTGACGGGCCGCTACATCCATCGGTTCGAAAACGGCTTCGTGCTGCGCAATCAGGCGCAGCTCAGCCATACCGACACCGACGCCCGCGAAACGAGCCTGAAACGGGGTCTATTTACCGGCCCGTTCGCCAACTCGCCGGCACTCGGGGCGGGCAACTTCACCGACCTGCCACTCTCGTCGCTTTACGTCGGCCTCGTGAGCCGCGACCGCGTCATCGACAATCATTCGATCTACAACTCGACCGATATCGAAGGCACGCTCGGCAGCGGATGGATCAAGCACAAGGTCGTCGCAGGCATCGATCTCGGCCACGAGACCTACACCAATCAGGGTTATCGCGTGACCGGCCCCGGCATGCCGAAGGGCAGCGGCACGATCGCGATCGTGCCGCTGCTCGACCCGCCCTACAATCCTCGCCCGGCCGGCTCCGTGCAGACGCTCGACAACCTCGCGGAGTCGTCGGCGAATTCGTTCGGCGCCTACGTGAACGACACGATCTCGCTCGGCGAGCACTGGAAGGTGGTCGGCGGCGTGCGCTGGGACCGCTTCCAGGCCAGCATCGCCAACACGACGACGGCGCCGGCCTACGCCAGCCAGACGAACTACTTCACCAGCGTGCGCACGGGCCTTATCTATCAGCCCACCGACTGGCAGTCGTACTACTTCTCGTACGGCACGTCGTTCGACCCGTCGCTCGAAGCGCTCACGCTGACCTCGGGCACGCAGAACCTCGCGCCCGAACACAGCAAGTCGTACGAGATCGGCAGCAAGTGGGATCTGCTCGACGGCAATCTGTCGATTTCGCAATCGCTGTTCCAGATCGAGCAGAGCAACACCCGCACGCAGAACGGCGACGGCACCTATACGCTCGACGGCGACACGCGCGTACGCGGCTACCAGATCGGCGCGACCGGCCGCCTCGGCAGCAAGTGGCAGATCTACGGCGGCTATACCTATCTCGACAGCGAGATCGTCAAGGCGCTCGACGGCACACAGGGCAATACGCTGCCGAACACGCCGCGCCACATGGCGACGCTGTGGGTCACGTACCAGCCGGTCGAGCATTGGGAAATCGGCGGCGGGCCGATCTACATGTCGTCGCGCTACCCGGCCACCGACAACGTCGTGAAGGTGCCGAGCTACGTTCGGGTCGACGCGATGGCGGCTTATCATACGAAGCGGTATGACGTTCAGCTCAACCTGCTGAACCTCACCAACAAGCTCTATTACGACCAGCTGATCGCGTCCGACGGCGGACGCTCGGTGCCCGGCATCGGGCGCACGCTGCTGGCTACCTTCAACTACCGGTTCTATTAAGGCCGGAACGCATCCGGCCGGATGCGCGCGCCGCTGCCGCGCCGCTTGGCCGGATCAAAGGAATCATCATGCTCATCCGGATTCCCAGCCTGCTCGACGCCGACACCGTGCGCTACATCCGCGGCGCGCTCGAAGCGCCCGACAGCCCGTGGGTCGACGGCCGCGCGACGGCCGGCTATCACGGCGCGGAGGTCAAGCAGAACCAGCAGCTCGACGAAGAAGCGCCCATCACGCGCGAACTCGCCGACCGCGTGCTCGCGGCGACCGAGCGCCATCCGTTCTTCATCAGCGCGGCGCTGCCGAATCGCGCGTACGTGCCGCATTTCAACCGCTACTCGGGCGGCATGACCTTCGGCTCGCACATCGACGGCGCAGTGCGCGTGCTGCGCTCGGGCCTCAAGGTCCGCACCGACGTGTCGATCACGGTGTTCCTGTCCGAGCCGCACGAGTACGACGGCGGCGAACTGCGAATCGAGGACACCTACGGCGCGCACGAAGTCAAGCTGCCGGCCGGCGACGCGATCCTCTATCCGGCGACGAGCATGCATCACGTCGTGCCGGTCACGCGCGGCGTGCGGCTCGCGAGCTTCTTCTGGGTCCAGAGCCTCGTGCGCGACGATAACCAGCGCGCGCTGCTGTTCGAACTCGACAACACGATCCAGCGGCTCAACGCGACGAACGCCGATAACGCGTCGCGCCGCTCGCTCGTCGGCATCTATCACAATCTGCTGCGGGTCTGGAGCGAGACCTGAGTCGGCCCTAAGTCGACCCTAAGCCGGTCATGAGCCGGCGGCATGCATCGGCCCCGCCGACCGGACTACCCGGCCAGTTCCCGATGCAAGGCCGTAAACTCCTGGGTGAGCTTATGACGCGGATCGTAGTGAATCATCGGCCGCGCATACTGATGGGACTCGCGAATCTTCACCGACGCCGACAAGCGCGAGTCCAGCACCGGCAGCCCCTCGCTGACGAGCTCCTCGACGAGCTTCACCGGCAGGCTCGCGCGCGGCTGGAACTGGTTGATCACGATTCCCTCGACTTCGAGCGCGGCATTGTGGTCCTGCTGAATCTCCTTGACGTTGTCGAGCAGCGCGTAGAGCGCGCGGCGCGAAAAATCATCGCAGTCGAACGGAATCAGGCAACGCTCGACCGCGATCAGCGCGGAACGCGTGTAGAAATTCAGCGCCGGCGGCGTGTCGATATAAATCTCGTCGTACGCATCGAGTTCGTTCAGTGCGTCGCGCAGCTTGTAGATCTTGTAGCGCGATTCGAGCTTGCCGTGCAGCGCATCGAGATCGGCATGCGCGGGCATCACGTCGAGATTCTCGAACGGCGTCGGGTGGACGAACGTCGAGGCGGGCGTCGGCCGGAAGCTGAAATTCAGGGCCGTTTCGAAGAAATCGGCGACGCCGGGCTTGAGATCCCGCGCCTGTTCGCCGAGCAGATACTGGCTCGAATTGGCCTGCGGATCGAGATCGATCACGAGCGTCCGCTGGCCTTCGTTGGCGCTAATGGCGGCCAGGTTGCAGACGATCGTCGATTTGCCGACCCCACCCTTCTGATTGAATATCACACGCCGCATAAACCCCTGTCCCTTTTGACGAATGCGCAAAGCGCACAGCTTACTCCAGTGGCGTGACAGCGCGAACAGATGGATATGAAAGAAAAGCCCTTGCGTGTGCCCCGGTGGCCACGCCGAGCCTGGCGCCAACGGGCGGCGCTCTTTCCCCGGAGTCGATACGTTCGCCGTTGTGCCGATTGAGCCCTGGGTGCGCCCCGAATGAGCCCCGAATGAGCCTCGATTGAGCCCCGATTGAGCCTTGGGTTGAGCCCTGCCTGAAGGTCTTCAAGGTCCATCGATAGATGCCGCATCCGGGTCGGCCAGCACCTGCTCCTGCTCCGGAAGCGGGAACGCCTCGATGAAATCCTCCGCCGCCATCGGCTTGCCGAGCAGGAAGCCCTGCATTTCATCGCACATCATCGCGCGCAGCTTGTCGAGCTGCGTCTGCGTTTCGACGCCCTCGGCGACCACG
>Ga0153951_1000340_pt1 | contig 17584 bp, 20 predicted proteins | sample TSNJ035MetaG_FD_102278 | JGI IMG/M metagenome (GOLD analysis project Ga0153951, IMG submission 102278) | Attine ant fungus gardens microbial communities from New Jersey, USA - TSNJ035 MetaG | ecosystem: Host-associated > Fungi > Mycelium > Unclassified | place: USA: New Jersey, Wharton State...
ATCAGCACACAAGATTTTTGCCAAGTCCCTGCCAGTTCCGCCTCAGTGGTCAAAGGAAGTCACTTTATCTTCGCAGCAATGCAGAAATTCTATAGCTCCTTCTGAGACACCTCTGGTATTTCCAGATTCTTCAATCTGTTCTGCACAATGGAAAGAATGTGGTGAGCATGATTGGAGTCTGAAAACACGCTGGGAATCTTCCAGTCAACCATCCGTTCTTTCCATCGAAGAAAAATTTGCTAGCCAACACAAGAAACATTTCCTTCTGAGTAAGTCCATCATGATGACATATGTCGCAGCAATTTGAATAATTCAATAGTTTTCCCCCAGAAAAATACGTAGAGGCCGTATTGAATACCATACTGGACATCTTCCATCAGTTACACTCTACATCTACACTTCAAAAGTCACGTACATTAGAATTGAGACGGATTGACGTCGATGGAGGTGAGCTTCAGCTTTGAGCCATGTATGTATCTACATTCATCGGGTAGCCGTATGTGGGTTCACTTTTGCCGCGGACGAATTCCAGTCACGGAGAGTCAATGCTCCGATTTTATTGTTACTGGTAAGATTGATGGCAATCAGTGATATATTCCAATTGTGACAAATGTTTTAACAGGATGACGATTTGTTTGACTACGAGAATATTTCTCGAAGCACACAAAGTACGCTCTCGAAAACCTTGCTACACACTCCGTCTGTCCACTGCATAATTGTTACAAATCTCCAAGAAATTGTTGTATTTGTCCGCTCCCGAGATGACGATTCGTATGCTGGGACTTATGAAAGGGTCAAGATGACTGATTTTCCCTTGGCTTTAAGAGCTGTCACCGCTGCTTATCTGGATCGAGAACTCCCTGCTAGGGTATTCTTGAATTGTCCCGATGTCGACTACGGAGTTGACATGGATCTGGTGTTTCCTGAAGGCCCCCAACAAGATCCTAGTCCTCAGGCCTTACCTACAGATGAAACTATCTTTGCCACCTGCCACCGGCATTCTGACTTCGACATTCCGACATTGGTTCGAGATCCTGAGCGAGCTTTGCAATTCCTTCGCTGGTGTGAATTTGCACAATCCCGGCATTCAAAAATTGTTGCTCATTCCAATGACGTGCTTAATGCTGTCACAAATGAGATTGGACCCCGATGTGTGCCGTTTCCGCGCCCTCTTTTCCCCTTGGAACTTTCAGAACTTCCAAAGGAAACGATGTCTCATCTAAAGGAGATCCAACGCCAATGTCCTCTTGCAAAGGCTGGTCTTGCTGATCTGTTGGCACAGAGTAAGGGATTTTCACTCAAGATCCGAGATCTCCTTTCAGAGGGCAACCGGAATAGCTTGGGGACTATATATCGTTGTGAAATTACATCTATTGATGATCAACCGACTAATGGTTGTCCACCCCTCTGCCTCAAACTTTTGGATGACCGGTTTCAGTCATTGTCTATGCCTGAGCCAACCCCAAAGTTTGGTTTTAAAAGGGTTGATGGCGAGCTCCAGCAATATTCTATACCCGACGAGAGGGACCCAGCTGAAATATTGCACCATCTTTATTATCGGATGGCATTTGCTGAGTCTGATGCCCTTATAGAAACTCTCGTATACGAGAAGTTACAACTTGTACAAGGGAGTATTATTCCCTGGTTCTATGGTGCACATCAGGTGAGATACATACTCCAAGAATGACCCTCAAGTCTAATTAACGACCCTTAGTTCACACTGCCTGATGGGACTGTTCTGTATGGTGTCCTGATGGAGTACATTGATGGACAAGCTCTGGACTATGAGATATTTCGAAGGCTGAGTCGTTCACGGCAAATTAATTTGGTGAATGAATTGGCCTCAGGTGCGACCGAAAACTGACCGAATTCTAGATACGAAGTGTTCGTCAAGGGAATCGTGTTCTCGACCTCGCTGATGTCACTCAGCATGACTGGCACCGCGGTCAAATTCTCCTTTGCACCAGCCCTATCACAAACATTGACCATGTTGTCCTGATCGACTTTGCTTTCGCAACGCAGACATGGGAAATAGAAATCATCAACAATGCCTCGAATTTCTATGACGCTATGTTGGTCTTCTTGAATGATGCAAAAAAATTTGGTCTCGATGAACGATTGGTTTTGGATTGTTTCGGCGAGCCCGATGACTGGGATAGTGTATGTGGGATAGTCCACGATGGCACTGGTTCTAAGGTTGTAGAAGCCCCGTCGCTGTTTCCTTATATCTTGACCGCCTAATCAAGCCTTGTTTACTCGTCTACTTTACATATCAATCTCCTGTGGCAGTGTATAACGAAATTGATGGAATCTTGTGCACTGTACGGGTGATTATTGATCATGATGAGTTGGTTTATGATCACGGTTGTAGTGAAGTGTCTCACTAATCCAGTTATCAGACTTCAGGATTTATGTATGGCTATACATGGTAACATACATCAGTCTAGACACATATGGGATGAGACTAAACATAAAGTGATTCATTATGAAAGACTAGCACGATATCACCCAATAGATGGACAAGGTGAAATAAATTCTGGATTATGTAGCTGATTTTTCACGATTACTCCTTTCCCCAATCCGAAACGTATCAGTTTCTTCCTGACTGTAAAACTCATATACAATTTCTGGAATCACCATAGCTTTCTCCAAGATTGACCTCTTTCTTGAGCATGACCTCTTTCTTGAGTAGATCCGGCACAAACATTACAATTTCTACATGAGGCCTGGACCTACGGAGGTGAACTATGTTTATCAAGTTCTGGCCAACATATCAAGCTGTTGTAACAAGCAGCAGTTCATAGAAAACGGAAATCCAAATATTGTGTGCTTTGATTCCTTGATTCCGGGATTCTAATCAAGGCAGTGTTGAGGTGAGAAATACAAGGAAGACTGACTATAACCCACATCCAATTATTGTGAGGAACTGCAGGAAGCCTCAGATCCACCTCGTTGTGAATTATTGTACACTTGATGCATAGTTCATTTATACAATCAAAATTATCATGGCCCGAGCACATCGATGCATTTAGTAAGCCACCATCTGCGTCAAACCATCCAGTTCTCTTTCCCAACACCTATGCTGGCTAATTTCATGAATAAACTCCGAAACAAACCCCTTGTCAAGTGCAATATTGGCTAGATCGGTGATGGCTGGGACTGTGGTGTAATTGCCTGTGGTAACAACACCATAGGAGGTGACGACATTATCACCAACGTCTGCAAATTCGACATCGGAGAGCCCAATGGCGTGTTTGACAACTGTAACCCCTACAAATAGTGTCTCAGTGGGGTAATTGTAGTTAGTGTGTCAATCCCTTACCATCACCTATTGCACCGATCGTCTTGCAATGCCCAAATGCTTCTTTAATCCAATGAAGAGCACGACCATTCTTCATGAAGGCTTTAGCGTGATTGGCGCCAGACGGTACAAAGACTGCATCAAAGAGTGTAGATCTCTGACCATCAAAGTGAGAATCCGCTATGATGGGTTCATCATTTTTGGAGACGAGACCCCCTGAATCGATCCTCCCGCGACGAGGACCAATGACCCATGTAACAGCTTTTGCATTTGTCAGCGCCTTCCGAACAGTCTGAACTTCAACCGCATTATAACCATCAGCAACAAGCATAGCAATTCTGCGTGTAGCAATGATTGGATTTTTTGGCCGAAAGTACTCTTGCGAAAGTGAAGCAGATGATTTTCCATGATTGGCTCGTGCTGGCTTTTCAGGAACGACACCATTGACATTTATCGCCACTTTTTTGGCTAGGTCGAAGTCAATGTTATTGAGCAGCTCAGTGTATGTTTTGTAGACATCAGGGTCGTCGCAGTGGCTGAGTTCGAAAGATAACGCCGAGACAAGGTGAACCTTCTCGTGAGGCATGAGAGAATTGTAGAAAAGTTGGGCTTGATTGTAATGCTCCTGAAATTTCACTCCACGGACGCGTTGTTTCATACCCTCAACTTTCTGTTTGAATCTTGTTTTTTTGTCGACGTTAAACAACAACTCAGATGAAGGGTTTATGACTCACTCTATATATCCACCTTCTGACGGTGGGACTGGGCAACCTGTGTTTTTTCGATTAGGATAATAATTAAAATTATTGGTGTTTATGCGGTGGTTCATCTTGCCGTTGCGATGATGATTCATAACAGGACAAACAGGACGATTGATAGGGAGCTAAGATAATGTCTCAGAATGAAAGAAATATGGACGCGAAGGTGACTTACCTGTTCCCAGTTGATGCCTAGACGAGAAATCTGAGTGTCAAAGTAAGAGAAATTCCGACCTTGAAGAAGGGGATCATCGCTGAAACCTATACCAGGAACGACGTGACTGGTACAAAAAGCGACTTGCTCGACTTCGGGGAAATATTCCTCTACGGTCTTATTCAACTCAAATTCTCCAATAGGTTGGATGGGAACTAGCTCTTCCGGCCAAACTTTAGTGGCGTCGAGGATGTCAAAATCAAAATTGTCCTCGTCCTTCTCTTCAATAACCTGAATTGCAAACGTCCACTTGGGGAAACAGCCGCTCTCAATCGCTTCATTGAGATCTTTCCGATGAAAATCTGAAAATAACCAATCGAAAAAAACGCTGCTCAGCGTTCAAAAAGACCTACCAGGGTCTTGACCGCATATTTTCAGTGCCTCGTCCCAAACAAGACTGTGGACGCCAAGCTCCGGGATCATATGAAACTTAACAAAAAATCGTTGACCCTGAGCATTGATGAGGGTATAGGTGTTGACACCGAATCCTTGCATCATCCGAAGAGAGCGCGGAATACCTTCGATGCAGATAAGTAAGCAGATAGATGACAGGACTTAAATAAAGCCTACCTCGGTCAGACATTACCCACATGATCATATGCGCAGCTAGAAACAACATAAAGAAGGATGTTGGATGAAGTAGACGCAAACACATACACTCTGGTTGAAGGCCAACGAAATCCCAAAAATTGTTGTGGGCACTTTGTCCTTGTGGAACCTCATAACGAGGCTCAGGTTTGACAGCATGGACAATGTCGGGAAATTTTATGGCTTCTTGGATGAAGAATACCGGTATGTCATTTCCGACAATGTCCCAGTTACCTTCTGGAGTATAGAACTTCACTGCGAATCCGCGAACATCGCGAACAGTATCCTATGATGACCGTCAATAGGCACAGAGCGGGGCATTTAAGAAAACCCACTGCGCTACCACGAGAACCCTGGACGGTGCTGAACCTGATGAAGATAGGTGTCTCTCTGGAAGGGTCTGTTAAAACAGGCGCATATGTGTACTTGGAAGCACGATCGTCAAAGACTCGAAAGGTGCCGTGAGCTCCGGTGCCACGAGCATGAACGACCCGTTCAGGGATGCGCTCGTGATCGAAACGGTGGATCTTTTCACGTCCAATTTGGTCCTCAAGCAAAGAGGCGCCGGTATGTTGACCATCAGACACTTTCAACCTGAGAGATAACAGTGAAAACAATTACTATGTAGAACATGGAACATAACCTACCAAGTGTCTATGTTGGAAATCTTGACACCATGGTCAGTGGTTAAACCCGACCCACTCAGGCAATCAACGATATCGGGCTTCAAGTCGGCACGCTTCGGATTGTCGGTAAGCATTTCGATGCCACCTTGGACGGCTGAAACAAGAGAAGACATGATGGAAAATATTAAAAGGACATTAAGCCGGTCGAACTGCTTCTATATAGCAGAGGTCTCAGAATCAGTCAGAATTGTCGATCGGTGGAAATGAGAATGACGCGCTGACGTACTGCGATCGAACGGGTGATGACTTGTACTGAGATAAATACTTGGAATGTAACGAAATAGACAATAATGAACTTATTTGTTACATGTTCCTGGCAAGACGAGTATGGACAAATATTCGGTAATTCACTCGAGAGTCCATTTCAAAAACTTGTGATCCTGCATCCAATCAGTGTCTCGGGAATACCTGAATTGTAGTTACTCACTTTGAACAGACGCGCCGACAATCTCGGGTGATTAGCTCACAGAAGAGCAGAAGATTGGCCTCAGTTTTGGTTGACTATATCTTGGACGTTTCAGTCCCCGCCCATTCTCGTGTTGGAGTCAGAGATTTTACAATCAGATGACTGTTCCATCTTCTCTTCAATTGAGGTTCCCTTGTCATTAAAGCGACAAGTACTGTCATGAATTTTACATGAGGAAACTCAGCCATTGAGATCATTTCTTTGATGAAAAGTTAAACGCATGATAACCTGTCAGGCCTGACAGACAAGGTCCCATGCAAGGCTCTGATGACAGTCGACGGCCCCAAAATAGGAAAACACAAGTGAACACAATTTGACAAATATCAAAAATAACATTACATTTAGCTGAATGAGGCCGAGTAAACGTAGATAATTTCTAAGCCTACACACGAGCGCGATAAGCAAGCTAAAGTAGTTGCAAGAGATTGACCCACCGATAGGTAGCTTGGAAAGAGCGTAAAAGATTTGCTCGGATATCCTTTGCCAGAAGCCTTCAGGATCAAGGATAATTCAACTTTTTGGTTTTCTTGATACATCCCTTCCGTCTCCTCCCCTCCCCTGCTTGTCGTGCCCTGGTAAGACGGAGCTCCGAAGAGCCTACAATACCGTCAGATATCGTCGTCGTCGGAGTAGAACTCATCTTCGTCGTCGTCAATGGAGACCAAGTTGGTAAAGTCAATCTTGTAACGCAAAAGACCACCGATGCCACCGAAACCTTTGACAAATTGTGCACCTTCTTGGGACTTATTGGTGACGAACTCAAGAGCAGCGCCGAATTCCTTGTACTTCTCGGCAAACCACTCAAGTAAAGACTGAGGTTCAACAGTCTGCTCCATTTCCACGCCGGTCGACTTATCAATAAACTTCTCGCGATCCTTCTCTTGTTCCTTGTTAACGTGGATAACAATTTCCTCTAGAAGCGTCTTTCAACTCCCAATCATTTTGAAAAGCTATGATTTTTCATACCTCCAGCAGCATTACGGAGGACATACCGGGTGATATCTAGATTTTCCCAAACAATGAGGGTTTCGACAGCACCAAGCTCAAGGGCCTTGAGAGTATCATCAACACCAAAACAGTACTTGCCGGTGTCCTGGCTGATCTCGTCAAAGTACTTCTGAATGAGCCTCTTTTCCTGGACGAATTTGACATTTGAAAGAGAATCCGACGAACTTTCAATAGCCTTGATTGTGTAAGAATTAGAAGATTCGAGAAATACGCTTGACCGATACCTGATTAAAACCGTTCTCTCCGCCGTAGCTGACATCGACTACCTTGATGATTTTGGCCGCAAGACGCTGATCAAGCATATCGCTCTGGCTGAGTTCGGTTTTGAAGTCTGCAGAGCCAGCGAGCACGAGTCCAGTCACGTTGACCTTGTCGTTGGTAATGAAGTGTTGGACCGCCAACTCTGCGACTTTGCGGACATAATTGTGACGTTTTTCATCGCGAAGACGGGAGAAACGGAGAGCGGATTGACCGCCACGTCCATGCTTCTTGGGGAGGTCGACGGTGAACTTGTGCAAGACCTCGCGTGTGTTTCCCGCAAGTACACCGAATAAAGTACCATTACCATCCATTACGATAAAGCCGAAACGCTGATCAGACTCGAGTAGCTCGGACAACGCCTCAGTATGAAATTTGTTATCGCAAAGATAAAGAGAACTAAGGAATCGATTAATGAAATGAAAATCAAGAAAGAATAATGTGATCATTTACGTGTTGATGGGCTTGTGAGGCTCAAAATCGAATGAGACCTTCTTTTCCTTGCCTTCGTCCGTCAGGATAGTACCAACAAATAAAACTAGCCCGTTGGGCGGGACACGATTATAGAGCTTGAGTCGCTGTTGGGTACTAGTTATCGCAGCCAGTACAGACAGGCGGTTCACACGGGATTTGATATTAGATGCAGTCCCAAATTCCTGTGTCAGCATAGCAGACGCGCGAGGGATTTGGTCCTAGATGATACTGGCTTAACGGAATAACAAAATGAATCGATTCAATTTACTTTAGGCGGAAGAATGAGACTAATCATAGAAGTTCCCGCTCTAAGTGTCCATCAGACGACTAGAAATTGAGATGATAAGGACGCATAGCTGACCCTCGAGCCGCATCTAAACTTCTGATGAGCCTCTTGACCTTCCACATCTGGATGTTTTGATCTGCAGTATCTGGGATACTCATGGTCGGTGGTCAGAGAAGAATACACACAAGAAAAAGACGAGCGAGACTGCTTCGCTGGCTGGCGAAAGATAGGGAAGTAATCGGATCGACAAAGTTTTCACGTCTTGTTTGCACTTGTGTCACCATCAAAGGCGTGGTCCCGTAATTTAATTGCTTGATATATTCATGTCGACCAGCTCAAACAAACGTTGCGCGTCGCCAGAAGCACTAGAGGACAAGTCAGAAAAGCGCACCAAACTGACATCCGAAATACTGGCTTCCGATCCCGTCTCATTAGAGATTGAAGTCTGTTCCTCTCAAATACAAGCCAACGTACCAACCTCGACCAGCGATTCGTCTCTCAGACAAGAAAAAAATCAAAAGACCCCAGAAATTAAGAAGCGCGTCAAGATCAATAAGCTAGCAGCGCCCAGACCTTTTCCTGCTGTCGCTGCCTCTGCTTCTGCAACCGGGCCATGCTCTTCCCACACTGAAGGGAAAAACTACATTTGTCTGACGCGTAAAACTTCATTGGGTGCATATATGCGCAGATGCAAAAACCTGGTTGTCAATGACGGGTATGTTGCCCCCCTACTATTACGTTTAAAGTGCGATCCAATAACCAACTATTCTAGATACAAAACTCTCCACTTGCACGCAGCTGGTGCCGCAATTCCTTTATTACTTCAGCTCACTTGCGCTTTCCCTTCCATTTCTCCCTTTTCAAGAGATGAGATTCACACAGAAATCTCCACTGGGACAGTAGAAGTCCGAGATGAGATTATCCCTGAAGATGAGGAAGAAGACATCGCATACAGGACTAGAGCAAAGTCAACTCTCTATGTCATAATTCGCATTGGTGATGGCCTGTCCGAGGAAGAGGTTACTGAGCATCTCAAATCCTCGAAACCCCGGTCAAAGCCAAAAAAGTCTACAAAGAGAAGAGAAATCCTCGTTTACAAGGAGCCAGAGCAGGAGCAAGAAAGCATTTGACCATGGACCGTCTTTTGCTTTTCACGAATCTCATTCGAGTTGGAATTACTTTTTGATCACCACACGCTGGCCATTCCATGATTATCAATCACATCCTTCAGATAATCAGATAATGCATCTGCTCTTGAAAAAGGTTGACACGATTAGACCCTCATTATGTCCCTGCAGAACATTGACTCCCACGAGTGATCGCATTCTCACAAGGCCGTACAAAGCTTGGCATGTCGTCTGATCCATTGTTGGTTCACATGAATGACATCAACCTTTCCATGAGGTGTGAGCCATGAACTTCCCCCTTTCAGTGCGCTGGCATCCAGATTAATTCTTGAGTGCATGGATTAGACTCTTTCCCCAGGTATTGCACAGCCTGACTGCTAAGAGGCCAGGAATGTTCCAGTACTTCCCAGTGAGATCTCTTTAAATGTCCGAAAGAAAACCGATGATACCAATAACTCATCATGACAATCAATGTCATCCCTACATCCGCCGAGGCCCAGCCAGACATTGCCTACCATCCTGACGAGGCGAAGTGGAGAGCTCGCACTGCTCGCAGACTCACAGAAGATCCTACTTTGCCCATGCAACCTCTGCCTGAGGGCTTTCCCCAACAAGTCGACGGTCCTATTGTTTGGGAAGGCAAAGATTTTACTGACGAGGATCAGTGGATCGTCAATCTGACTGAAAATCAACTTCATGAGATAGATGGGGCTCTCAGGCACTTCCAGAGTAAGAGGTCCCTCGTTATTCGTAGAAATCGTGTTTCTTACTCTATCCAGGCCTCAATAAACCCTTGGGGCATATCAATCGAGAAACTTTCCCATTACCTAGTCTCGCTCCTGTCCTACTTGGTCTTTCTGGAGAACTGTATTCTGGCCGAGGGTTTTTTGTCCTGAGGACGATTCCCGTAGAGAAATACAACCATGAAGAAATTGTAATCATCTATTGTGGTAAAGACCTTCATTTCCCAGATTTGACCATTACTGAACTCCATTGAAGGTATTTCATCTTTTATTGGCTCCGCTCGCGGGAGACAAGACGTTACAGGAGCCGTAATTGCTCACATCAAGGACCTCAGTGTCTCTCATGCTCATGAAAAGGGGCACAAAGGAAACACAGCTTATACCACTGATAAACAGGTTTTCCACACGGACGTTGGCGACCTTATTGCGCTCATCTGTCTCTCAACATCTGAAGAAGGTGGAACTTCACGTCTCTGTAGTGGTCCCCGTATCTACAACGAGATAGCCGCCACACGCCCTGACTTAATTCGGGTTCTCTCTGAACCTTGGCCACATGATAGGTGGGGCTAAACCTTCATGTCAATTAAATCTCAGATTGAATAACACCTATTTCCAGCTTTGGTGGAAGCCCAGGATACACGTACAAGCCCCTTCTCTACTGGGAGGATGGCCACATTGTCATTCAATACACCCGCCGTTTGTTTACAGGATATGGGGAGCAAACTCGTAGTCCTCATATTCCTGCCATTACGGAAGCTCAGGCTGAGGCACTCGACACCTTACAATTTGTCGCAGAAAAATATTCCTTAGCCCTGAACTTCCGCAAGGGAGATATTCAGTATATCAATAGTCTCGGTCTCCTGCACGCCCGAGACAGTTTCCGCGACAGTCCTGAGAAGACGTGAGTACCTTTTGTCAGAGCTTGCTTTCCGACTTTCCTGTAACTTTTGCTCATGGGAGTTGTCACATTTTCCAGGCGACACCTGATACGTCTCTGGCTCCGCAATGACGAACTGGCATGGAAGACTCCTGAGCCTTTGCAGCCGAATTGGAGGAAGTTGTATTCAGTTAGTCCTGATCAGCAGAGATTCCCGCTCCAACCCGAGGTCAGGAAAAAGGATAACAACCCCATTATATCTCCCCCGGCATCGGCAGAGATAAATTTGAATGCACTCAACACATGTTGATAAATCGTAAATATAATACATGGGTTGAATCCTTTATCACCAAGTGCCGAAATGCAACTAGCAACTTCAGGCAAACGCTTCCATTTTGATGGTTGGACCTCAAACCATTGAGCATTTCAAAAGTCAATTTCAACTTCTTCGGTTCCGTTGATTTACCTTGGCATTCTGAAAGATCTCAATGAAGCATCTTGACAACGAGTAGTAGCCAATGCATAGTCTATTTTGCACTCACACACCAGACTAGTGGTGCACATTGCACGGCGTAGACGTGTCAGACTTTTCCCACGCAGCTCACATGTCCCTTTCTAAATTTCTGCATAGGATTGGGCTTCATTTTACTGGGCTTCATACGCAGGGCGCTGGGAACAACATCCTTTGCATTTCTCTTTCCAGATAAATGCCAAGAGAATTCCGCAGCCAGTTATTCCACGGTTACCTTGATGGCTCTCAGGCGTTCTGATGAGGTCAATCTGTGTGTTTGACTTCACCCAGGTCTTCTAATCTCAATATAGATCTTCTACAAATACCTTTGGCCTGAATCGCGTGTGCCTTTTGAGACGAGAAAATCTTATCTGATTTGGTTGGCTGGTGTGGTATTCAGCCCGCCCCGTGAATGCACAAAACGCGGCTGTCTGTCCCACGAACACGCGGTGTTAGTTGTCCTTGGACGCCGAGAGTCGTGGAAAGAGATTTTGTTGAACAATGGAGCAATGGAAAAGGATAGGCAAGTAAAAGGTCACCCAGTTTATCCATGGGAATAAAGGCGTGGATTTACATATCGGTCCACCTGATCACAAAAGCTCTCTATCTTTCCAGCATGTATCCGTTACCCAATGCAGGTTCAGTGACTTGTTTCTTTGTTCGGAAACAAAGAGATTTTGACTCTTCACATATATCTCTTGGCTGTCATCAGAGGGAATCCTTACCGAACAGTTCCAACCTCCTACTGATACAACAAAATGCCTGTATCTGTAGCGACTCAGCCTGATACTCAATATCATCCAGACCCAGTCAAGTACAAAGCACTCACGGCACGTCGCCTGGAACAGAATCCAGAATTATTGAAGATGTCACTCCCTTCTGGGTTCCCCACCAAGGTTGAGGGGCCCATCGTCTGGGAAGGTAAAGACTGGGCCAACGAAGATCAATGGGTTTATAAATTGAACGAAGAAGAAATCCAAGAGATAGAAGGTGCAGTAGCACACTTTGAAAGTAGGATGCTTCGTTCTCGTCCAGGTTTCTTTGTTCAATTCCTCAATAGGCCTTGGAAAGCCCCTGGGTTATATCAATCGGGAAACATTTCCACTTCCGAACCTGGGTCCGAAGCTTCACAGATTGGCCGAGGAACTTTACACTGGTCGAGGTTTCTTCGTCTTAAGGACTATTCCTATTGAGAAGTACGATCGTACTCAACTCGCTATAATCTATGCAGGTCCGTTCTTGTCTTTGTCTGACTTATTATAAACCTTCGAGTCATCAGGTGTTTCATCGCATGTGGGTTCTGCTCGAGGGAAGCAGGATGCCACTGGTGCTGTGCTCGCACATATCAAGGATTTGACCGTCAGTCATGCATGTGAGCAGGGTGGTATCGGTAATTCAGCCTACACCACGGACAAGCAAGTCTTCCACACGGACGTCGGGGATCTTATCGCATTGTTTGCCCTGGACAATGCAATAGAGGGCGGTACATCAAGAATCAGTAGTGGACCGAGAGTATATAATGAACTTGCGGCAACCCGGCCCGACCTCATCCATATTCTTGCTGCTGAGTGGCCTCTTGATAGGTCGGTCAAACAAGTCGCATAGGCGCCGATTCTAAATTACAGCGTGTTTTTCCAGTTTTGGCGGTAACCCGGGCTACACCAAGCGGCCCCTGCTTTATTATGAGGATGGCCACATTGTCATCCAATATTCGCGTCGCCACTTCACTGGTTATGGCGAACAGAAGCGTAGCACAAACATTCCGCCTATTTCAGAGGGACAAGCAGAAGCCTTGGATGCCTTGCATTACACAGCAGAGAAATTCTCGCTCGGGTTGAACTTCCAGAAGGGTGATATTCAGTACATCAACAGCATGGGACTTCTTCACGCTCGAGATGCCTTTAAGGACAGTCCTGAACACACGTAAGTATATAGTAGCTCGAAAGTTCATATTCTCAGTGTATTTTTGATCGACAGCCGACACTTGATCCGTTTGTGGTTGAGAAATGACCAACTAGCGTGGAAGACGCCTAGCTACCTCGAGCCCATCTGGCAGAGATTATATTCTGTTACTCCTGAGGAGCAACGTTTCCCTCTGGATCCCGAGATTAGAAGGAAAGCGAATGGAATGACTAAATAGACACAATAATACTGATTGTTATTGAGAAATGCAAGGGGCCTATAGACCCCGACTTCACCGAAATCTATCATATGGGTAATCGCAATGCCGGAACAGCCTCTCGCACCCCTCAAGACGGTGGCTGATGCACAGCTCATGTAGACGATAAACCAATGTGATTACTAAGCACTTAGCGCAGGCACGGAAACTGAGCTCTACGAAATACATACCAATGAGGAAAGGTGGCGTGGACAAAGGTGGCGTGGACAATGCTGGCCCACGTGCTTGTGGCCTCTTATTGACCACCTCATCATCGAAAGGTTCAATCGACAGACAAATAGGTGTTTGAACAATCATGCCTGGAGCCCACTGGGTGGCTTTTGTTATGTTTTCGATCATGCATCATGCATCGCGGGACAGAAACAATACATCATTGTTTTTTTGGACCATGGAAACGATGCACCGGAGTAGCTTGTAGTGCACTGATGAGCTATTCGTTTATATTCTGGGTGGTCAAGTTGTTTGAGATAATTTCTCTGCCCTCTGTGAACCTCATAAGTATTTTCTGTTGACCACGACATGTACAGCCACTTCGGCTCAGTGACTACGCAAGACACCGGCTTCCGTACCAGGAAATGGAGTGTACCGCTCTTGCTCATATTTATCTGCTCCCTGATTTTCCCCACCACACCACACTCTCTCCATCTCCAGTCTCTGCTTCTTCTGCGGCAGGCATTTACATTTTCCAATATGGTGATTTTGGTGGCGCGCACGTCCGTGCGTCAAGCTGCCAACTTCATCTCGCATGGAGGCTACAACGGGCCTGGGCAATCAACTGCCCATAGACTTAGAAACGGTGCTCCGATCAGGCATGCATCGACGAATATCCGTCCTCCTCCTAATTCAGGACTACACCGTACAAGGCCTCTTTGTCTGAACAGTTTCTTTTTCCAAGCCAGGAATTTCTTCACTCAGATTTTCAATGCACGAGTACCTACTCATTGTCAAAATATGGGAACCACTCGTTCTCTCCACTCAGGAGCAACTCCTACCATCAAATCCGGGCTCTCGTTCCATGCCCGTACAGCATTGTCTTCGGGGCTTCGACATCATCTGCCTCGCCCTCCTTCTGTTGGAGTACATGTGACCACTAATGTCGGCCTGGGCCTTGCCAGAAATTTTTCTACCGCACGGCCCATTTTTCAGAATATTGTCGACAACGTTCCCGTAGTCTGTCGTGCTTTCTATGAAGCAGACCTTGACTTGAGAAAGGGTCACGCCAAATGCCCGAGGAACAGACCATCAATCCAAAACAAAACGAAGGAGGTGTCGAAGCCTCATCATAATACACGGGCCATGAGTTTTTTACAAGATAACGAAGCAGAGATTGCTCGTTATTTTGACGATTACGTTGCTCCCGTGACAACTTACCTCCTTGTGCCACTCGCCCCTACTCCCTCCTCTCGAGTACCTCTTTCCGAAGAGCCCGTTCTCTCCATGGATATGCCGATGTTGCTTCCACCTCTTTCATTGCTTCAGCAGCACCATGCATCCTTTCAGAGACACGCTGCTCGTGTTTCAAGCCTTTTCCTTCGCTTGAATCAAGCCAGTGTATGGTCTAAAGGTGCTAGTTGCTCATCTTACAGCTATGGTGGTGAAGATGTCGAACGATGCACCATACTCACAGTTGAATTCACTGGTTGGAGTGAAGCCGAAGTCAGGGCAGTGATTGGTGAGGGAGGCACTGACTGGTGTGAGATTATAGAGCGTAAATCTGACAATGCTGATGCTGATGAATCATCCGAGTGGTCAACCACTGAGCCGGATGAGACAGCTGATGTGAAAGATAGTGAACACAACCAGGTCTCATCGTCTTTCGTCATGCCCACCATCGATTTATCATCTCCTGGCTTCGAATCAAGTCTTTCTTTTCCTTCTCCAGATTTATCGCTTTCGAGCATGGCCTTTTCGTCCCGACCTATGTCGCCCTTCTCAGGTTTTGATGATCCATGGTCTGACACCGGGTTAGAGAACAATGTCGAGTCTAGGAATTACGGCAGTTCATCAGAAAGATCCAGTGAAAGAAGCTGGCAGAGGGTGGGCATTCTGGAGTTTAGTGCTCGACACTTAAGTCATCGGAACTCAGATTGAAGATATGACGTTTTCTTTCACATTGATATTTTTTGTAATATACATTCTCAAAATGATGAAGCTGTACATTCCTCTCCAACCACTTGTCAGTTGTTCCAGAGTTGGGAACCCTAATCGTTCATGATCCTTTGTTGAAAATAGTCTCAAATGTGGTTGCTTGATACCTGTGTAGAGTCGATTAGAGTTGAGGTTCACAGGGTACTGACAATGGCTATTAGCAACTCACCCGATGTTACTGTTTCCGGGATCGTGGAACATTATATATCCTCGATTGTCTTCAAGGTTCAGCTCGGCCTTCAACCACTTGGAAAACTTGCTGCTATATATCTCGTTCTGAGCAGGCCCAAGATTCCCCAAGCTAGTCTGATAGATGCTTGTGATGAATACAGAGGGCATCCAAGTAGAACAGAAACTACACACGACTGTCAATTCGAAAGCAGGCTGATGATTGCCTCCGAAAGTGATGGTGTCATTGTAATTGTATTGAACAGTGATGTAGGCCTCAGGTTTACCCAAGACTTGCGCACCAAACTGAAGTCCCAACCATCATCAATCACGACGAGATTCCAAGGGAAAGACAGACCTCCGAGAACCTGAGAGTGAATGCTTTTGGATCTTGAACCTGATATGATAAGTTAGTTTATAACCATACTGCCTCAAACCCGCCTGTATCTCCTCACCCGAACGTTGGTGGTGAGAACCAGAGATGGCATTGTAAGTCTGTTTGATTTGTTGGAAGGTTGATGGAACAAAGTACGAGAGATTATATGTCTTCTAAATCAGGCAACCTGATTTGGGGAGTTTCCCGTCATCATTGAACTTATCAGGATTCGGCTAAGATTTAGTCATAAGAAACACACGACAGCCTTCCAAAGCGTAGCACTACAGAAATATCCCGGGTTCAATGGAGTCTATTGGACTGATGCTGATCACATGGTTAACTGGAGTATCAATCAATCGGCGTTGATTGGAGGCATCTCCCGCTTTCTTCCTTTGACGGGCCACACCTCTTCCATTGAAGAAGTATTCCATAATCGGCCGCCACGAGCAACATACCTCAATTCCTTGGTTGAGCTGATATCATCATTCAAGAGATCAACCCCAGCCGGATAGATAATGTAGTCCGCTAGCTTTCCCGCAGAGAGCGAACCTAACGACGGGAACATTCCAAGTGTCTGGGCACCAGAAGAAGTAGCAGCTCGGATAACCTTAATAATAGCTTAGACCACAGCCAAAAATGTGTCCACGAAAACGTACGTCGTAATTACTCAACCCTCCTTGCTTGGCAAACCACATCTCTGCATGATAGTTTAATCCGAGAGGCGGTTCCCCATGAGCACCGATGTGCGTCAAAAGTCCCATCTCGGTCATCTTAGCTTCAGATTTAGAAGTATTGAACAAAGCGTAGGCTGAACATAAAATGTAAACAAATAAGTAACCACACTGAAGAAGGAGACTTTACATGACAAAGGACGAGCAGTTGATTCAGAAAGTCCTTCCAAGATGTCATGTCTCGTAAATCGCCGGAGTCTGTTAAACGATTAAGTATCTGAATACATGGCTGAACAGTCAGATTATACTTCGGATCGTTGGGAACATCTTGATGGGCCCATACGAATTGTTCACCAAAAGCTCCTCCATAGTTAACGACATGAGTAGGGGTGGACCCGGTACCACTGAGAGCAAAAAGAATTTGTACATCATTGTACAGAATAGGAACAGGAATGGCATGCTCGACGGTTGTCATCCCTAGAAAAAATGTATAAAGGAGACGTCGCCAACTTTGAACAAGGAAGGGCTGACCATCGATAATATACGTCAAGTCCCAGTCATAGTTCATTCCACCTTCAGGAACACAAAGCATAGACATGTTGTGTGCAGCACCCAAGAGCCTCTGCCGGGAAGCGCTGTGCGATCTTTATACTTTGTGTATACATATACACTGCGTAAACTCACCGAGAAGGAATATTATAATTTTTGTACGAGATACTCGCAGGTCCACCCTGTGCTTTGATTC
>Ga0153951_1000349_pt1 | contig 17229 bp, 16 predicted proteins | sample TSNJ035MetaG_FD_102278 | JGI IMG/M metagenome (GOLD analysis project Ga0153951, IMG submission 102278) | Attine ant fungus gardens microbial communities from New Jersey, USA - TSNJ035 MetaG | ecosystem: Host-associated > Fungi > Mycelium > Unclassified | place: USA: New Jersey, Wharton State...
AGCTTCCATCCCGGCGTCGATCTGGTCGCCGGCACGGGGACGCCGATCCTCGCGGCCGCCGGCGGCCGCGTCATCTTCGCCGGCGAAAAATCGGGCTACGGCAACGCCATCGACATCGATCACGGCAACGGGTTCGTCACGCGTTACGGCCATGCCTCGCGGCTCGTCGTGCATGCGGGCGAACTGGTGCTGCCGCGACAGCATATCGGTGATGTCGGCTCGACCGGCCGCTCGACCGGTCCGCATCTGCATTTCGAAGTACGGGTCAATGGCGAGGTCGTCAATCCCGTCGCTTATCTCGCGCTGTTTGCGCCGCCGGCTCATGGTTAAGCGGCGCATGGGCGGTCACACCTCGCGCGTGACGATGAGTTTGAGCCGCCACGGCTATACGCTGCGTCCCACGCGGCCGCTGGCTTGGCGCATGGCCGTCTGGGCCGTGGTCTGCATGCTGAGCGCGTGTGCCGGCGCGTTCGCGCTGAAGGCGTGGCAGATGGGCCAGGCTCGCGGGCCGCACGAGCCGTGCGATCGATGCGCCGTGGCGAGCGCGGACGCCGGCAGCCGGCAGGCGGAAGTGCTTCGCCTGAGGCTCGCGCTGGCCGAAGAGTCGGCCGCGCGCGGCGCGGTGCAGAAGACGGCGGATAGCGCCGCCGCCGAGGTCGCGAGGCTCGGCGCCGAGCTGGCGTTTCTGCGCGAGCAGGGCACCGCCCGCGCGACGGCGCCGCGTCGCTGAGCGAAACAATGCACGGCTGCCACAGAGGCGCGGCATGAGCATGATGCCGTGCCGTCGTGGAGTCGGGTCGCCGTCGCCAAAGCCTGAGCGGCGGCTTTTTTCGGGGAAACCGTGATGTTCAGCAAGAAAAAAAACGCAGGTATCGAGCGCTCGAGGCTTGCCACGTTGATCGCAGAAGACGTGCGAATTACCGGCGATCTTCAGTTCAGCGAGGGGTTGCGCATGGACGGCCATATCAAAGGCAACGTCAGCGGCGCGGCCGGCAGTCAGACCTTGCTCGTCCTGAGCGATCGAGGCTCGATCGAGGGCAACGTGCACTGCTATGACGTGGTGGTCAATGGCCGGATCGTGGGCGATCTGACGGCCGATCACTTCGTCGAACTGCAGGGTAATGCGCATGTGACCGGCAATATCTATTACCAGCAGTTGCAGATGGATTGCGGCGCTTCGGTCGAAGGCAAGCTCAAGAAATGCGAGCCGGCGCAGCCGCTGCTGGCACGTCCGGCCGCAGGCAGCGAGCCGGTGCGGGTCATGCTGCGCGAGAGCGAACCTCGCGAAGTTCGCCCCGCCGAACTCAAACCGTCTCCGTCGAAGGCTGAGCGGGGGTGATGCCGGGCCTGGTGTCCGCACGCCTCGCCGGGCGTCTCCTTCGGCTGACGCAGCGCGCGCACGGCGCGGCTTGCCGCGCGGTGTGCCGACGCACCGACGCGCCGCGCCCGAGCGTAGCGAGCATGTCACGCTCGACGCTCGGCTGCTTGAACAGAGGAACACGATCCAGCCGCTCGCGAGCAGCAGGTCACCGGTGAAGACGAACCCGCATGCCATGCCAGACTGCACCCGCTGCGGCGCTATCGCGGTTACACTGCGGTTCATGCACTCCGGCTCCACGTTCCGACTCCGTCCGTCGACCTCCGTCCGCACCGCTTTCGCGAGCGTGGCGTTCGCACGCATGGACGCTTCGCTCAACGTGCACGCCAAAGCCAAAAAACAGCCGCTCATCTGACCGGAGCACGCTGTTCCGTCGTCAGATGTGCGACGGAACGACCGGTTGACCGCCCCCCAGCTTTCTCCTTTCTTCCTCGCACCGCTGACCGGATTCGATACGGTCGTCATCGAGGTAGAAAACATGTCTGATTTCTCGGGTATCTGGATTCCGCTGATTACGCCGTTCGCCGACGGCGCGGTCGATCACGCCGCCTTGCGCGCGCTCGTGCGCCGCTATGCCGACGCCGGCGTGGCCGGTCTCGTCGCGCTCGGCACGACCGGCGAGCCGGCCACGCTCGACGCCGCCGAACAGGATGCCGTGCTCGCGACGATTCTCGACGCGGTGCAGGTTGCCGCTGACGCGACCCCGCAGCGGCACGCGTTGCCGGTACTGGTCGGCGTGTCGGGTAATGGCACGGCGAGCATGCGCGAGCGCATCGAACAGTTGAATCCGCTGCCGATCGCGGGCGTGCTGATTGCCGCGCCGTATTACACGCGGCCTGCGCAAACCGGTATCGTCGGCCATTTCAGCGCGCTGGCCGACGCGAGTGCGCAACCCGTCGTGCTGTACGACATTCCGCAGCGCACCGGTGTGCGGCTCGAACTCGACACGCTGCTCACGCTGGCCGCGCATCCGCGGATTCGGGCGATCAAGGATTGCGCGGGCTCGCTCGACACAACGCTTGCGTTGATTCGCGACGCTCGCTTGCAGGTGCTGGCCGGCAACGACCTCGAGATCTTCGGTACGCTGTGTCTTGGCGGCAGCGGGGCGATTGCGGCAGCCGCGCATGTGCGGCCCGAGCGTTTCGTCGCGCTGCATCGTGCGCTCGCCGATGGGCGGCTCGACGACGGGCGGCGGATTTTTCAGGCGCTCGTGCCGCAGATCGAGCTTGCGTTCGTCGAGCCGAATCCGTCGCCGGTCAAGGCGATGCTTGCGGCCGAAGGCTGGATCCGCAACGAGTTGCGCATGCCGATGACGCCTGCGAGCGACGCATTGGCGCGGCGGCTCGAAGCGCTCGTCGCGAGCGCAGAGGGCGAGCGGAAGTAAAGCGGCGGGGCGAGGTGGCGGCATGAGGTCGCGGCACGAAGCCGCGACGCGCGGCCGTGGCGTAAAGCGGTGATCCGAAGCCGCGAAACACGGGCTGGCCGGCCTACACCCGGCACACACCCGGCCCGTGCTTTCTCAAATCGTGCCGGCCGCCGTCGGCGCATATCCGACATCGTCGTGATGCACGCGTGCCGCCCCGAGCGTCTCTTTCGACTGACGCAGCGCGCGCATGGCGCGGCGTGCCGCGCGGTGCGCCGACGCGCTGCGATCGAGCGTGGCAAGCATGTTGCGCTCGACGCTCAGCAGCTTGAACGCGAGCACGATCAGGCCGCTCGCGAGCAGCAGGTCGCCGGCGAAGACGAAGGCGTACAGCGCCGACGTCGTGCGCGGATTGGCGAGCACGAGCGACAGGTTGGTGCGGTTCAGCAGCGCGAGCACGAGCGGCAGGATTGTATTGAGCGACGCGAGCATGGCGCCGGTCGCCGCGATAGAGCGTGCCGGGCTGAGATGCGTGCGGCGCGGCCGGCATATGTCGTAAAGCGTGCCGAGGCGGCACGGCAGGAAGAACAGCGCGAGCAGCGCCGCGCGGAAGAGAATCGGCAGCGGATACGCGAGCGCGCCGCCATAGAGCGCGCAGAACAGCAGCGACAGCGCGAGCCCGGTGCGCCATGGCGCGCGAATGCCGAGCAGCTTGCGCAGGCCGCACCAGATCAGGATCCGGCATTGCAGCGCGAACGTTGCGCCGAGCACGAGAAACACACCGTGCCGCCACGTCAGATGCAACGCGAAGCAGGCCGACGACGCGCCGTTCAGATAGAACCCGATGGCCCAGAAACGGAATGCGACGACCTGCGGGAACATGCGCGACAGCGCCGTGGTGATGAGCGCACAGCAGAGGAACGTGATCAGCCACAACGAGGTATACGTCGCTACGTCGAAAGTCATGAAATCTCCAACACCTTGCCTGTTTTGTTTTGTGCGTTGCCGTCGTTGCGGCCGGGCGTCTGCCCAATCGTCATGAAAACTGACGACAACATGCTTTTATGTCATCCCGAAGTCGTTTCGGGGAAATCATTCTGAAAAGTCGTTGCGAAGCTCGTTTCAACGCGTGGCGTGCTCACGCGGCCATTGTTCTCCCCCTGAGCATGGCGCCGAAGTCGCCGGCGTTGACTGGCTGGCCGGGCAGGACGCCTGGCATTGCGTTGCATGTGTTGCTGGCGTTGCGCGTCGTCGAGGGCGGCTGGTCGGCCTGCGATTTCGTCTCGACGTCCGCGGCCCGTGTTGCCATTTCGAAAGGATGTGCGAGCGCGGCAGCGAAACGTTTGCGCGAAAGATCGAGTGGGTTGGGCTTGCCGGGCGCGCGCGCGATCCGCGGCGCGGCCGTCGAGGTGGCGCGCGCGAGCGGGCAGGCCGTCGCCGCGAGCGCGTCGGCGAGCCGCCACGCGTGCCGCAGCGGCATCGGCGCAAGCAGAAACATGCGGTCCGTCAGTTCGGGCGCGCTGGACGACGCCAGCGCCACGGCCACAAACGAAATAGCGACGAACCAGAAAGGGTGGGAACTCAGCATATGGGGTCCAACCGCCAGGAGAAGGGCGGCTTGACCTGTTATCGGCAGTTCGCGGCTTTTATTTAGACAAATCGAGATGCCTTCGCGAGCTGGCCCGATTGGGCGCGGATGGCGGCCGGGCCGGGCTTTGCGGCGTGTTTCAACGGTGGATCACGGGGGCGAGTCGCGGCGGCGAATCACGGTTGCAGATCGCGCTGGCGGACCATGGCAGCAAGCCCCGGCGGCGCGTCATGGCAGCGCTGCCTCGGGACGGCTCAGCGCGAAGCCCTCGTCGAGCCAGCCGGTGACGCCGCCGGCCATCAGCTTGACGGGGCGCGCGAGTTGCGCGAGCCGCAGGGCACCGCGCGCCGCGCCGTTGCAGTGCGGGCCCGCGCAATAGGTGACGAACAGCGTGTCGGCGGGATAGCCGGCCAGCTTCGACGCGACGATCTTGCCATGCGGCAGATTGAGCGCGCCCGGCACGTGACCCTGGGCGAACAGCGCGGGACTGCGCACGTCGAGCAGCACGAAGCCGGGCGTGCCGCTCGCGAGCGCGGCGTGGACGTCGGAACAATCGGTTTCGAATTGCAGCGACGCGTGGAAGTGGGCGAGCGCGGCGGTGCTGTCGGCGGCGGGGATCGCAGTGACCGCGTTGGCGCGATTAGTGACGTTGGGGCCGTCGCTGTCGGCGGCGCGGCTGGAAGGCATGGAAGTGTCGGACATGGCTAGGCGCGATGGCAGGGTTGAGCGGACGGCCTGTCGGCGGGCGGGGCTGCGGTGCGATCAGGCGGTTTGATTGTGCCGCCCGGCCCGTACGCGGATAAGTGGCGTAATCGTCAATCTTCGGTAACATCGCGCCATGCAAAACCATCTCGTTGTCGCGCTGGCCTACGATCGGCTCTGCACCTTCGAATTCGGCTGCGTGACCGAACTGTTCGCGCTCGAACGTCCCGAACTCGGCGTGCCCTGGTATCGCTTCGCGGTTTGCGCGGCCGAGCCGGGGCCGATCCGCGCGGCGGGCGGCATTACGATCGGCGCGCCGCATACGCTGACGCTGCTCTCACAAGCCGACACGATTGTGATTCCGGGCTGGCGCGACGCGGACGAAGCACCGCCCGCCGCGCTGCTGAGCGCAATCCGCGCCGCCTACGAGCGTGGCGCGCGACTCTGCTCGATCTGCTCGGGTGTGTTCGTGCTCGCGGCAGCGGGCGTGCTCGACGGCAAGACTGTCACGACGCACTGGCGCTATGCGGAGACACTGCAGCAGCGCTATCCGCATCTGCGCGTGCGACCCGACGCGCTCTATGTCGACGAAGGGCGGATCATCACGTCGGCGGGATCGGCGGCCGGGCTCGACATGCTGCTGCACCTCGTGCGGCGCGACCACGGCAGCGCGATCGCGAACCGCGTCGCGCAACGGCTCGTGGTGCCGCCGCATCGCGAGGGCGGGCAGGCGCAGTTCGTGCCGCGACCGGTGCCGCACGACGAAAGCGGGCGTCTCGCGAAGCTGATGGACTGGGTGCGCCGCCATCCCGCCGAGCCGCACACGCTGCGCTCGCTCGCCGAGCGTGCCGCGATGAGCACGCGCACGCTGCAACGGCAATTTCGCGACGCGACCGGCATGGCGCCGTACGACTGGCTCGTGCGCGAGCGCGTCGCGATTGCGCGCGAACTGCTCGAAGCGCCGTCGCCGTTGCCGATGGCGCGCGTCGCGGAGCTGGCGGGGTTCGGCTCGGAAGAATCGCTGCGGCGGCATTTCCGGCGCATTGCGCTGACGAGTCCGGGGGCGTACCGGCGCAAGTTTGGGGCGCGGGACGCAGGTTGAGTGTCGGGCGGCGGCGGATTGCGCGATCCGGGTGGTGTCAGGATTGCGCAATGCCGGTTTAGGGGCTGTGAGGTTCGGGTGGACTTTCAGGTCGATCCTTAGGTGGCCCCTCAGGTGGACCTGAGGGCAGCGCTTTCTGAAAAGCGCATCAAACCAGCGCGGTCTGCACATCCAAGCTTCGATGCAGGGCCTTCGAATACGGGCAGGTCTGATGGCAGTGATCGACAGCATGGCCGAATTGAGCGCGTGGGCGCATCTGCGCAGCGGCGGCGGGCAGAAGTCGGTGATCGCCGATGACCTGATCGCATTCGGCAACCGGCACGACTGGCAGTTGCCGCTGATCGATCTCGCGCAATGCGAGGCGCAGGTGGCGCCAGCTGGAAAGCGTATTGCGAGGCTTATGATCGCGGCGCGATAGCCTCGCAGCCGCGCGAGATCCGCAACATCGCCACTCAGAACAACTCCCTTTGCCCCGACATCAACCTCGTGAAATCGTCGCGCAGCAAAGGCAGAATCGCGTCGGCAACCGGCTGCAATTGCCGCGTCAGATAGTGCTCGTAGTCGATCGCCGAGCGCAGCGTTTCGAGCGGCTCGGGCCCGGCGATCGTCATCACGTAGCTGATCCAGCCGCCGTTCTGATATTGCAGCGGACGTCCCTGCGCGCGATTGAAGTCATCGGCGACGCGTGCCGCGCGCACGTGCGGCGGCACGTTGCGCTCGTAGGCGGCGAGCGGGCGGCGTAACTGCTTGCGATACACGAGTTGATCGTCGAGCCGGCCCGCGAGCGTATCGCGCACATAGTCGCGCACGTAATCCTGATACGGCTGCTGTTTGAAAATGCGCCGGTACAGCTCCTGCTGAAACTGTTGCGCAAGCGGTGTCCAGTCCGTGCGCACGGTTTCGAGCCCCTTGTAGACCACTTCCTCGCTGCCGTTCGCGGCCACGCTGAGACCCGCATAGCGCTTCTTGCTGCCTTCTTCGGTGCCGCGCACGGTCGGCATGAAAAAGCGCCGGTAGTGCCGCTCGAATTGCAGTTCGAGCGCGCTGTCGAGTCCGAAGCGCGCCTGCAAGGTCTGCCGCCACGCCGCGTTGATATGGTCGACGAGCGCGCGGCCGATGCGCGCGGCGGCGTCCTCGTCGCGCGCGTGCTTGAGCCACACGAAGGTCGAATCGGTATCGCCGTAGATCACTTCGTAGCCTTGCGCCTCGATCCATTCGCGCGTCGTGTGCATGATTTCATGGCCGCGCATCGTGATCGACGACGCGAGGCGCGGATCGAAAAAGCGGCAGCCGGTCGAACCGAGTACACCGTAGAACGCGTTCATGATGATCTTCAGGGCCTGCGAGAGCGGCTTGTCGTGCTCGCGCTTGGCCGCTTCGCGCGCGTCCCAGACCTGCGCGACGACCGACGGCAGGCAGTGGCGCGTGCGCGAAAAGCGCGCGCCGAGAAAGCCCGGCACCGAGTGTTCGTCGTCGGGATGCAGCAGGCCTTCGACGAGACCGAGCGGGTCGATCAGAAACGTGCGGATGATCGACGGATAGAGGCTCTTGTAGTCGAGCACGAGCACGGAGTCGTAGAGGCCGGGCCGCGAATTCATCACGAAGCCGCCGGGGCTCGCGGCACCGGCGACGTCGCCGAGATTCGGCGCGACATAGCCTTGCCGATGCATGCGCGGCATATACAGATGCGTGAACGCCGCGACCGAGCCGCCGCTGCGATCGGCGGCGAGGCCGGTCACGCTCGCGCGTTCGAGCAGAAACGACAGCAGTTCGGTCTTCGCGAAGATGCGCGTAACCAGTTCGCAATCCTTGAGGTTGTAGCGTGCGAGTTCTGGCTTGGCTTCGTCGAAGCGGCGCTGGATTTCATCCATGCGCTGATACGGGTTGTCGATCGCCTTGCCCTCGCCGAGCACCGAGCGCGACACGTATTCGAGGCTGAACGACGGAAAGCTCCACGTCGCCGAGCGCAAGGCCTCGATACCGTCGATGACAAGACGACCCGCCACGCCCGCAAAAAAGTGATTGCGCGTGACGCTGTGCTCGCGCCACTCCATCACGGCGCCGCCGCGGCCGATGCGCAACGGCACGCGATACTGTTCCGCATGCTGTTGCAGCACCTTCAGATCGAACTGCACGAGATTCCAGCCGATGATCGCATCGGGATCATGCAACTCCATCCACGCGATCAGTTTTTCGAGCAGCTGGGCGCGCGTTTCGCAGTATTCGAGCCTGAAGTCGAGCGCGCCGGCGTCGCCGTCGCTGTCGTTACCATTAGGCGGGCCGAGCATATACACCTGGCGCTCGCCGCAACCTTCGAGCGCGATCGAATAAAGCTCGGCATGCACGCTCGTTTCGATGTCGAGCGACACGAGCTTCAACGGCGGACGATAACCGTTGGCCGGTTTCAATTCGCCGTTCAGAAGCGGGCCGTTGGGCTGCGGCTCGCCGCTGAACCACACGGGCGCGGTGATGAAGCGCTCCATCATGTAGCGCTCGGGCGGCTGGATATCGGCTTCGTAGACGTCGATACCGCCTTGTTTCAGGCGTTTTTCGAGGCCCTTCAACTGCCGGTATTGCGGGCAGTAAAGCCCCATCACCGGACGCTGCTGGAAGTCGCGCAATTCGAGCGACCGCAGTTCGTGCTGCTTGTCCTCGCGCAGAATCGTCTCGGCGCGCTCGCGATGTTCGCCGGGAATGAAGGCGACCGAAGGCTGAAGGCGCAAACGGATATGGCGCGGCCCGCTATCCGTGGCCAGCCAGAATTCGATTTCCGTGCCGGCGGGCGTGTCCCGCCAATGCCGGGTCAAAATGAAACCCTGCTCGAACTCAGTCAAACTCGCACCTCTTTTACGCCTCTTCGCTCTACCTCTCGACGGGCTTGATCGCCTTGTGCGATTTTACCGCCGCAAGCGTTGGCCGCGATGGCCGAAGAAGGGCGCGGAGTGCGGATGTAGAGCGACGCAGTAAAACGAAGTCGTGCAGGTGAGGCAACGGCCTGCGTTAAACGGGCGAAATAAAAAAGGCGCTCCTGAATGGACCAGGTGAATCAAACGGACCAAACGGACCAGGCGGCGCGCCTGCGCAAGGCACGTCGAACGGAAAACCCGCTCAGGCTTCGAGCGCGAGCGTCGCGAACGTGCCGAGCCAATGCTCGCCCATATAGTCGCCGGCCACGTGCGCGAGCGCGCTATGCAGATGGCGCTCGGCGCTTTCGAACAGCACCGTGCGGCGTACGTCGCCAGCCGGCAGCACGCGCGCGAGCGAGCGCTGGCACCACGCGCGGCTCAGATTGAGACCGTCGAGGTGGGCGATCTTGCCGTCGCTGCGATCGGTCACGATGGCGGGCTCGAACAGCGTCGCGGGCTTCTTCGCGCCGAGGTCCGGCAGAAAGCGGCCAAACCAGTCGACGAATTGCGCGGACGGCAGCACGCGCCGCATCAGTTCCGCTTCCATCAGCGAAGGGGAGAGAAATTCGTCGCCGCACGGCTCCCATGCCTGGCAGGCGACGTCGTCGAGGAACCAGCGTTCGGCGGTGCTGACGATCAGCGCTTCGAGCGACGTGCGCGAGGTTTGCCGCGCGAAATCGAGTGTCAGCGCCAGCGCGAAAGCCATGTTGAAGTGCGTGCCGACCCGCAGCGGATAAGTCGCCTTCGGCAGAAACTCCTCGAAGCGTTCGACGAAGGTGGCCGTGAGCGGCGCGAACGTCTTCGACCAGCGCGCAGCCTCGGAGATCTTCAGCGCTTCGAGCTGCGCGCTCAGCGCGAGCAGCCATGCCCAGCCATAGGGACGCTCGAAGCCGCGGTTGTGCGGCAGGTCGAGATACGCGAGTTCGCCGGCCACGTTCGCGTGGGTGAAATGCTCGTCGGCCACCGCGACGATGCGCGCGGCCTCGGGCAGATCGGGGAAGCGTTCGAGCAGATGCAGAACCAGCCAGTACCCATGCACGCACGAATGCCAGTCGTAGCTGCCGTAGAAGATCGGATGCAGCGCGCGCGGGCCCTGCACGTCCTGCGCGCCGGCAAGCGCGTGCGTGAGCTTGTTCGGATACTCGCGCGTGAGGTGGGCGAGCGCGAGGTTGGCGAATTTCGACGCGAATTCGCGGGTGAGTTGTTGCGGCAACGGCGCGGTCATCGGCGGCTCCTCAGAAGCGGAATACGAACAGGTACAACAGTATGGTGTTGACGACCAACAGGAGTAAAGCGGTCGGCCATTGTGCCTTGATGACGCCGTTCTGGTCTTTCAGTTCGAGCAGCGCGGCGGGCACGATGTTGAAGTTGGCGGCCATCGGCGTCATCAGCGTGCCGCAGAAGCCGGACAGCATGCCGATCGCGCCGAGAATCGCGGGGTTGCCGTTGAACTGATGCACGATCAGCGGCAGGCCGATGCCGGCCGTCATGACCGGAAACGCGGCGAACGCGTTGCCCATGATCATCGTGAAGATCGCCATGCCGAACGTGTAGGCCGCGACCACCGCGAACGCCGAGTCGACCGGAATCCACGTCTTCACGAGATCCGACACCACGTGACCGACGCCCGCGACCGCGAACAGCGCGCCGAGCGCGGCGAGCATCTGCGGCAGGATCGCGGCCCAGCCGACCGTGTCCATCGTTTGGCGCGCATCTTTCAGCGCATGCACGGGCGAGTCGCGCAGCATGAAGAGCGCCGCGCCGAATGCGACCAGCGTGCCGAGCACGAGCGAGATCAGCGTGACGTTCTTCGTCTCGACGAAGGGGACGTATTTGAGCGTGAGCGTGCCGGCCAGCGTGATGAGCGGAATCAGCAGCGCCGGCACGAACAGCTTGTTGCCGAAGCGCCGCGCATTCGCTTCGCGGCGCGCGGCGGCGGCTTCGCTGTTGCTGTCGCTGTGGCCTTTGCCGAGCTTGCCGGAGCCCGCGATCAAGGCGAGCGCGATGGCGAGGCAGCCTGTCACGAAGTGCGGCAATTCCGCGCCGAACAGGAACGTGACCGCATAAATGCCCCAGAACAGAAAGTTGATGACGCGGCGCGGATTCGAGCGGTCGCGCAGATTGAACAGCGCGAACGCGGCGAACATCAAACCGGCGAGGACGTAGAGGGATTCGAGCTTGATCATCGCGCGGCGCTCCGTTTGTAGGCGCTCATTTTGTGCGACAGATTGCGGTCGAGCAGGATCAGGCGGATCACGTGGATGACTAGCGCGGCGATCGCGGTGGGAATCGCCCATACCGACACCTGCAACGGTTCGACCACGACGCCGTTCTGTTCGAGAAAGCCCTTGATGAGCAGGATCGACTGGATCGCGATGAAGATGTCCTCGCCGAAGAACACGGCGATATTGTCGACCGCCGATGCGTTCGCGCGAATCTGCTGGCGCACCGCCTCGGGCAATTCGCCGTGACGGTTCGCGGCGGCGGCTTCGGCCATCGGCGCGATCAGCGGCCGTACCATTTGCGCGTGGCCGCCGAGCGAGGTGAGGCCGAGCGCCGCCGTGATCTGGCGGATCACGAAGTAGAGCATCAGCACGCGGCCGGTGGTGGCGGCCTGCAGGCGTGAAATCAGATGCCGCGCCTGTTCCTTCAAGCCGTTGCGTTCGAGCAGCGCGATCACCGGCAGCGTGAGCCAGATCAGGCCCATGTAGCGGTTATCGGCAAAGGCCTTGCCGAACGCGCTGACGATCTCGACCGGGTGCAGGCCGCCGGCCACCCCGGTCGCGATGCCCGCGAGCGTGACCACCAGCAGCGCGTTGAAGCGCAATGCGAAGCCGAGCACCACGATCGGCACGCCAATCAAAACCCACATGCGGCTCTCCTTCTGGTTGCGGCGACGCCCGGTTACCGGCGCGTTGCGCGATGACGATGCGGCGGATGAACGATGGCCCGGCGATCAGCGAACCCGCGCGCCTGCCGGCACGGCGACGGAATCTAGCACGATAATTTATCGATAAATAGGCGAGAAAATATTTTCACAGGGTAAACGCCAAGATTCGCCAACCCCACCGTCACTCCACGCCGATTTCCTCGGCCGTCAGTTGCCGCAACTGTTCGAGCAGCTTCACGGCCGGACTCGGCAGAATGCCTTGCCGGCGCCGGAACGCGGTCAGCGTGCGGCGCCCGGCCACGCCGGGCAGGCCGAGCGTATCGAATACGCCGGCCTTGCTCTCGGTCACGTACATCGGCGCAGCCATCCAGCCCAGAAAACCCGAACGCGCGACGAGGCTCTTCAGCACCGTGATCGAACGCGTTTCGACGACCACGTTCGGCAGCCCGAGCCCGTGCTCGGCGAACACGCTCTGCATCTGCTCGAACGGCCCGGTGCCGCGCGGCGGAATCGCCCAGCGCTCGCCGAGCGTATCGGCAAGCGTGAGACCGGGCTTACGCCGCAACGGATGATCGGGCGCGGCGACCACATAGCTCGCGTCTTCCCAGCGGCAATCGGCGATCGCCGTGATTTCGTCGCTATCGGGCACGGCTACGCTGAGCGCGAGGTCGATCTCGCGCCTGACGAGCGCGTCGGCGAGACGGTCCCACACGCCCTCGATGATCTCCACGCGCAGATTCGGCCACTTGTCGAGCACGCGGCCCACCGCGAGCGGCAACACGAGGCTCGCGATGCTGCCTGCCGCGCCGACGCGGATCGTGCCGCGCGCGAGCCCGCGCAGCGCGTCGATTTCCTCGCGCGCCTGTTCGGCCTCGCGTTGCAACAGAAGCGCATGCGGCAGCAGCACCGCGCCGACCTCGGTCAGATGCATGCCGCGCGAATGCCGCTCGAACAGCGGGGCGCCGACCTGTTCCTCGAGACGGCGAATGGTCCTGCTCAGCGCGGGCTGCGTGACGTGCAGCGCATCCGCCGCGCGGCCGAGGCTGCCGCTTGCGACGATCGCCGCGAACGCCTGAAGTTGTTGCAGGTTGTAAGTCATGCCAAAAGGTAATGCCTTTTTTCAAATAAGGCAATTTCCGGCTACCCATACCGTCGGGATAATGGCCGTTCGTTTTGTTGCGCCGATTTTTCGCGCCGACGTGTTGTACTTATAAAAAACAGGAGACATCGCATGACAGCCCACGTGACAGCCCACGCTGCGCAGCAGAATCCCGGCAATCACCCGCAATGGACCGTGCGCGACGCGGTCATCGACTTCGCGCGCCGCGTCGGCATGACGTCGATCTTCGCGAACCCGGGCTCGACCGAGTTGCCGATGTTTCGCGATTTCCCCGCCGATTTCCGCTATGTGCTCGGTCTGCAGGAAGCCGTGGTGGTCGGCATGGCCGACGGCTATGCGCAGGCCACCGGCAACGCGGCGCTCGTGAACCTGCATTCGGCGGCGGGCGTCGGCAACGCGATGGGCAACATCTTCACGGCGTTTCGCAACCGCACGCCGCTCGTCGTCACGGCGGGCCAGCAGGCCCGCTCGATCCTGCCGTTCGATCCGTTTCTCGCCGCGACCCAGGCGACCGAATTGCCGAAACCCTATGTGAAGTGGAGCATCGAGCCCGCGCGCGCGCAGGACGTGCCGCTCGCGATCGCGCGCGCCTACGCAATTGCGATGCAGGAGCCGCGCGGCCCGGTGTTCGTGTCGATTCCCGCCGACGACTGGGATCAGCCCGCCGAACGCGTGCCGGAGCGCGAGGTCGCGCAGGTCATGCGCCCCGATGCGGCAATGCTCGAACGCATCGGCGCGTTGCTCGACGCGTGCGAGCGGCCCGCGTTCGTGGTCGGCGGCGCGGTCGATCGCGCCGATGCGGCGGCGGACGTCGTGCAACTGGCGGAGCGCCATCGCGCGCGCGTCTATGTCGCGCCGATGAGCGCACGTTGCAGCTTCCCCGAAACGCATCGCCTGTTCGGCGGTTTTTTGCCCGCGATGCGCGAGCGCATCGTCGACCTGCTCGACGGGCACGATGCGATCTTCGTGATCGGCGCGCCCGCGTTCACGTATCACATCGAAGGACATGGCCCGCATGTGCCGCCGGGCGCGCAGCTATGTCAACTGATCGACGATCCGGGTGTGGCCGCATGGACGCCGCAGGGCATCGCCGCGGTCGGCAACGTGCGGCTCGGCGTGCAGGACCTGCTGGCGCGCGCCGCGCCGAGGGAACGCGCATTCCCCGCGCCGCGCGCCGTGCCGCCGCGCGCGTTGCCGCCCGTGGCCGGCGCGCGCATGTCGGCCGCGTTCGCGTTGCAGACGCTCGCCGACGTGCGCGATCCCGACGGCATCATCGTCGAGGAAGCACCGAGCGCGCGTCCGGCAATGCAAATCTATCTGCCGATCGTGCGTCCCGGCACTTTCATGACGATGGACAGCGGCGGCCTCGGCTACAGCATGCCCGCGGCAGTCGGCGTGGCGCTCGCGCGGCCCGGCGAGCGCGTGATCGCGCTGATCGGCGACGGTTCGAGCATGTACTCGATCCAGGCGATCTGGAGCGCGGTGCAGCTGCGCCTGCCGATTACATTCGTGATCCTGAACAATGCGCGCTATGCCGCGTTGCAGGACTTCGCACCCGTATTCGGTTTCGCGCCGCACGAGCCGGTGCAGGGCACCGATCTGCCGGGGCTCGACTTCGTGACGATCGCGGCGGGCATGGGCTGCCCTGGAGAACACGTCGGCGAGGCGGCGCAACTCGCCGGCGTGTTGCGCAAGGCGCTCTCGACGCATGAGGTGAAAAGCGGCCCGACGCTCGTCGAAGTGAGCGTCGCCTGATCGCCGCCTGAGCGTTACCTGAGCGTCACATCACATGCAATTCCCATTCAAAAGACAGAGAGACAAGCGATGAAAAACGTAGCGATGCTGATCGGCGGTGAACAGGTGCAGGCGCGTAACGGTGCGATCTTCGAGCGCCGCAACCCGCTCGACGGCGAAGTCGCGACGCGCGCGCCGGCCGCGACCGTCGAAGACGCGGTGGCCGCCGTCGATGCCGCCGCGGCCGCCTTTCCGGTGTGGTCCGCGCTGGGGCCGGGCGAGCGCCGCGCGCTGCTGACGAAGGCCGCGCACGCGCTCGAAGCGAAGGCCGACGCGTTCGCCGCCGCGATGGCCGCCGAAACCGGCGCCTCGGGCATCTGGGCCGGCTTCAACGTGCACCTCGCGGCGGCGGGGCTGATCGAGGCGGCCGCGCTCACGACGCAGATCGCCGGCGAACTGATTCCGTCCGACGTGCCCGGCAGTCTCGCGATGGGCGTGCGCCAGCCGGCCGGCGTCGTGCTCGGCATCGCGCCGTGGAATGCGCCGGTGATTCTCGCGGTCCGCGCGATCGCCTTGCCGCTCGCCTGCGGCAACACGGTCGTGCTGAAGGGCTCGGAGATTTGCCCCGCGACGCACGGGCTCATCATCGAGGCGATGCAGGAAGCGGGGTTGCCGCGCGGTACCGTGAACTTCGTGACCAACGCACCGGCCGACGCCGCGCGCATCGTCGAGGCGATGATCGAGCATCCGCGCGTGCGCCGCGTGAATTTCACGGGCTCGACGCGCGTGGGGCGCATCGTCGCCGAAACCTGCGCGCGTCATCTGAAGCCGTCCGTGCTCGAACTCGGCGGCAAGGCGCCGCTCGTCGTGCTCGACGATGCGGACCTCGGCGCGGCGGTCGATGCGGCGGTGTTCGGCGCATTCGCGAATTCCGGGCAGATCTGCATGTCGACCGAGCGCATCATCGTCGACACCCGCATTGCCGATGCGTTCGTCGCTCAGCTCGCCGCGCGTGCGCGCGCCTTGCCGCTCGGCGATCCGCGCAAGGGCCCGGTCGTGCTCGGCTCGGTGGTCGATATGAGCACCGTCGAGCGCTGCAACGCGCTGATCGACGATGCGCTCGCGAAAGGCGCGACGCTCGTGTGCGGCGGCAGGAGCGAGACCACGCTGATGCCCGCCACGCTGCTCGACCATGTGACGCCGGCCATGCGCATCTATCGCGACGAATCGTTCGGCCCCGTCAAGGCGATCGTGCGCGTGGACGGCGAAGCGGCCGCCATCGCCTGCGCGAACGACAACGAATACGGGCTCTCGGCGGCGGTGTTCAGCCGCGACACGGCGCGCGCGCTCAATGTGGCGAAGCGCATCGAGTCGGGCATCTGTCACGTGAACGGCCCGACCGTGCACGACGAAGCGCAGATGCCGTTCGGCGGCGTGAAGGCGAGCGGCTTCGGCCACTTCGGCGGCAAGGCGGGCATCGCAGAATTCACCGACCTGCGCTGGGTCACGCTCCAAACGACGCCGCGTCACTATCCGTTCTGAGTGCGACGACGACCGCAAAAAATCGCTACGAAAAATCGATGAGCGCGCACTTGTGCATTCAACCTGCGCGCTCAACCTGCGCCTTCGATCAGCCCACTCAGCTCCCCTGAATAAACTCCGGCAACGGGCGCGAGTTCGGCGTCGGATTGCCGTTCGCATTGGTTGGCAAACGCTGCGTCTGGAACGCGGTGAACAGCGCGGCAAAGCCATCGGCGCGCTGAATGATGACCGCGCCGTCCTGGAACGCGCCATTCTCCTTGTAGTGCTTGCCGGGCGGATTGCCCTGATTCATGTGGGTTTCGTGCAGACCGTCTTTCTTCGGCAGGAACAGGAAGCCGAACCCGTAGACCACGATGCCCGCCGTGGTCGGCGTCCAGAAATCGCGGTTGTGCAATTGCCCGCTGCCGTTGTCGTACGGAAGACTTTCCGGCGTCTGACTCTCGTCGATGCTTAGAACCTCGTTGATGATGTCGTTGACATCGGAGCGATTGCCGTCTTCATCTTCGTAAGGAACCGGCCGCATCCGATGGATGTCGAGCAGGCTGCTGTCCTGCCAGTAGTCGAGCCGCGGAAAACCGCTCGTGTACAGACCCGGATCGAGCCCCTGCAATTTTGCGGTCAGCGGGTCGTCGAAGTTCAGGTCGGCATAGAAATACACGTCGTCGCTGCCATTGGGGGCAGGGTCGGTCGAGGCCGAATTCACGACGAGATTGAATGGATTGTCGTCGTTGCCCGACACGGTAATCACATAGTGCGGACTCCCGACATAGGTGTCCTTGAAAGGCGCCGCGCGCAGCAGCGTTCCTTTGAACATGCAGTATTCGTTCATGGCTGAAGAACCTTGCTGAAGTTGAGCGGCAAGCATAAGGCGACGCCGAACGATAAACAAGCGCATCCGGTGTCA